>ENA-UOXB01000696-UOXB01000696.1-bioreactor-metagenome-genome-assembly--contig:-NODE-696-length-19426-cov-12.265397_pt1 | contig 19426 bp, 17 predicted proteins | sample MGYA00238158_ERZ761615 | MGnify/ENA primary metagenome ERZ761615 (study PRJEB28904, sample SAMN06267902) | bioreactor metagenome | isolation source: Joint BioEnergy Institute, California, USA... | reverse complement strand
CATTGTTATAAAACATAACCTTCGCGCCAATAAAGAAACCACCACGGCCATACTTGCCACGCTTCGTAAATGGGATGATGTCGTCCATACCAGCTGATAGGTGATTGAAGAAGTACTCATTAATCTGGGCAACGCGCTGATTGGTATACGCGAGAATCATCGTGTCGTCCAACTCGAGATGCTGCATTTTTTCTTGTAGCATATTCCGGTACGTGTCAGTCTGATACAGCGGTGTTTGTCGCAAGTAATTCGCATCACTTGCTCGGACATGGGCGATAAATTCACGCAATTGCGCATTCCGCGCACGATGGTTATTTTGGAAAATAAAGCCAGTGCCAAAGGTCCGGAGCATGCCAATCAAATCGCCCGTCACAGATAATGCATCTTCATCTAAACTCACGGGTGGTAACTGCGCGTCATCACCAATCAGGATAAAACGAGTATCCGGACTGAAAAAGGCCAACAATTGTGCCATCATCTCCATGGTCATCATGGATACCTCATCAACGATGACCGTTTTAAACGACTTGAAGGCCTGGGCAGTATCCGTATCAGCGACGACTGATTGCACCGTACCAACCGTCTGGAACCCATTATCAACCAGATTCAACTTGGCTTTGTGGGTTGGTGCCAAGGCCACCACTTGATCCGTCTGCAGAATATTTCCCAAAACAAACGTCTTACCGCTACCACCAACACCTAACAAGGCCACCACCCGGCGTGGCTCATGACGCAACCACTGGATAAAATCCGCCTGTTCACCAAGGGGCTTAAAGTCTCCCACCTGTTCGCGGAACGGTAGCACGCGATCCGTCGTCGCAGCAATCGCCTTCCGGACTGTCCGTTCAGCTGCTAGCTTCTGTTTCAGGTATAAATATCCAGATGATTCATCGTCATTGATAAAGCCGAACTCTGATGATTGCATCAACGGCAAAGAACGGAAACGTTGGCGTTCTTGCACTGGCAATACTTCACCAGCTTGTTTAAGCATTACTAAATCATCGACAGCGGCTAAGTGCTTCAAAACTTGACCATCCGTTTGACGACTCTCATCCAAGAGTTGTTCAACGATTGCCTTATTAAACTCCGGTACCTGTAGTAACGCAAAGACCTTGGACAATGCCCATTTCTGTTGGAAATACGCATTTTCCTCCAAGTAATCATTAAAGGCCGACATATAACGAATGTCCGACATCAGTGGCAGATACTTATCATAGTAAGTCCGTGATTCCAGCACAGACGCACTCATATAACCTGGGATATTCGTCCAACGAGGCGTGGTCAAACGTAATTCGTGCCATTCGCGGTCACCTAGCATGGTAATCTGCTGATAACTCAGTCCATCCACGAAAATATAGGCTGATTGGTATTCTTTTTCGGTCGTCATCACGATCGGATTACCGTTCGAAGCCAGTCGATCTAAGCGTACCTGCATGCGCGAATTCAAGACTGGCTTGTCCTCAGCCTGCGTTGCCGCAACTTGCCAGATTTGTTGCTGAATCTTTTCTAAACGCTCATTCTTTAATCCACGTGCAGCCGCCCGTTTAATAAATTTTTGGGCCGTGTCAGCGTCTTCATCTCGTAGCGCTAACTTGGCCAAATAAAAATAAGTATTCGCTATATTCGACTTTGGCGTTGGCCGTTGCCGTACGTACCCGGCTAATACCTCGGCTGAACGGTCATTCTTTTTCAAGGCAAACAACACCCGGCCGTAATAATACGCCACAGCACGATACTGCGGGTCCTGGGCATACAACTTAGCCAACAGGTGTTCTGCTTGCGCATAGTCTTTTGCTTTCACTAGGCTACGGGCTTGTTCATACATCTCTTGCATCTCGTAACCTCATCTCTTTTTTACTCAGACATTTATTTTACCACAGCAAAACAGGCGTTCATTCGAGTCGATGAACGCCTGTTTTAGATTACTTATCAGAAATTTTTGATTCCATTGGATTTTGCAGGACATACCCCTCAGGTCGGGCTAGCTTAATGCTGTACCCCTTTTCCTTAAACATCTCGGCCACATCACCAATTAACTTGTTGCGCATGTATTCATCACGGTCCAACAAGTCTAAGCCGGCTGCTAAATCTTGGTCATTATCAACGGTCACATCGACCTCAGCTAGCGCTTGCTTAACGCGCTGTTGGACCATTTCAGCGTCATTGCGATAGTTTGCCATCAACCGCCACAAAATTTCACCTAGGATCACATCTCCATTCTGGGTATGCAATGCACTTGTTGCTTCCTTAGCCATGTATTGTTGCAAGCCATCCCCATAAACACGTAAAGCACGAACACCCTGCAATGTTTCATCATCCATTTGGTGCTTAAAAATATCAACTGCCATCAAAATACTCCTCCAAATATCATTTTTTATCATGATGCCGGATAAACGTGAAAATGCAGTAGGCGAAACCTGAAACAGTCTGACCAGATTGTGAAAAATCCGTTGCGTTTCTAATTGGTCTAGACAAAACCAGATATCTCTCGGTTGATTTTCACAATTTACACAAAGTCAGCAGGTAAATTGAAAGCAATACAATACTATTCAGCCATGCAAAGGAGTAGACAATATTATGGATGATGAAAGAGTCCTTCCTAAAGCCGTCGAAAAGCCGGCTGCCAAAGCGAAATCAAAGGTTTCCGCCCGTACAATTACGCTTGTCGCAGCCCTCTTCTTAGGCTTTATCATGATTTACTTTGATAAAAATGCGATTGGAATCATTCTGGTCAGCATGCAACAGGACTTCGGGTTCAGTAACGTGCAAAAAGGAATGGTGATGTCCGCCTTCTTCATTGGATACGCTGCCATGCAAGTTCCGGCCGGAATTTTAAATACAAAGCTTGGGTCAAAGCCAATTTTGACATTCGCGATGGCTGCCATTGCTGTGTTTGCGACACTAGCTGGTTTTGCTAAGGCCGTCATGTTTATCATCGTGATTCGTTTCTTAGCCGGAGCGATTGCCCATTCTGGTTATGCGCCAAGTGCTGCTAAGGAGGTCGCCACTAAGTTACCACTGGATCAGCGTACGCTCGCACAAGGAATCCTGATTTCAGCTTCAGGAATTGCAGGGATTATTGTCCCCCTAGTGGTATCACCAGTTTTGGCGGATTACGGCTGGCAACGCGCCTTCTGGATGATTGCAGGCGCCTCAATTATCGTTGGCATAATCCTTCGCTTCGTCTTGCCAAGTGACAAAAAAACGAAAAATCTCACTGCTGATAACACTGATGATGTCGCGGTTGCAGAAGAAGTTCCAGCCGCTAAGCTACGGGAAGTCATTAGTGAACCATTTGTTTGGCTACTGGGTGTCTTAAACTTCACCATTAACGCCATGATGTACGGCATGCTTAATTGGATGCCATCTTATCTAATTCAATCAGTTGGTTTGAGTACAATCGTGCAAGGACATATCACGGCTATTGGTGGCGCGGCCTTCTTGGTCGGTGCAATTGGTGGTTCATATATCGTTGGTAAGTTCTTCTTCGGTAAAGAAAAGACAGTCATTGGCATTGCCGGCATGCTTGGGGCGTTGAGTTTGTTTACTGCCTCAATGTCAACCGATACTGGGTTGATTACAGTCGCCCTATCACTCGGTGAGTTCTTCTGTGCCACAACTTTCGTGACGTTGATGTCATTGCCTGTTAAGCGCTTTGCAGCCCACAAGTTTGGCCCATCATACGCCATTGTCGCAACTGGCGGCATCTTGGGTGGCATTGTGTCACCAACATTGATTGGTTTACTGGTTGATATGGCCAGCGGTGCCTACTTCATGGTCTTTATCTACTTTGTCATTTTGGGGGCATTACTGTTTGTTTTGTCGCGCTTCATTCCCAAGCACAAGCCAGTTGAAAACGAGGTGAATTAATATGGAAACAGTCCTAACACGCATTCCAGTTGCTGAACAACTTAAATGGCGCCGTTGGATGCACCAACACGCTGAAGTCTCATTTGAAGAATTTGAAACCACAGCCTACATTGAAAATTTGCTTCGTGATGTACCTGGGTTAACCATTGCCAAGCCCTCACCAACCGGTTTAGTCGCAACATTACACGGTGGTCACCCAGGCAAGACCCTTGCCTTGCGTGCCGACATCGATGCCCTACCAATGGACGAGTTAGCAGATGTTGACTTCAAGTCACTGAACCCCGGCGTGATGCACTCTTGTGGTCATGATGTTCACGCCGCCATTCTTCTTGGGGCCCTCTTCGCGCTGGTGGAAACGCGTGACGCCTTGCACGGTGACGTGAAGTTCATCTTCCAAGCAGCCGAAGAAGTCCCACCTGGTGGTGCAATTGCCCTCGTTGAAGCTGGCGTGCTCGACGACGTTGATGAAGTATTTGGACTCCACGTCTTTCCAGATACCGCAACCGGTTCAGTTGGCTTTGCATACGGCCCTGTAACAGCATCATCTGACCTCTTCAACTTGACGATTAAGGGACGTGGCGCTCACGCGATGGCACCAGAACAATCAATCGATCCAATTACAATTGGTACGGAGATTATTCAATCGATCAATAACATGATTGCCCGCCGTGTCGCACCAGATGAGCCAGCATTGGTTTCTTGGGGACAGTTCACGGCTGGTTCCGTCAACAATGTTATCCCGCATACAGCGCACATTAAAGCATCTGTACGCTCGCGCAACCCACAGGTCCGCGCTGACATGGAACGCATGATTCGCGACATTATCAAGCATGTGTGTGCGATGTACGGGGCTGAGTATGACCTAGACTTCCAAAAGGGTTACGGTTCCGTCATCAACAGCAAGGAACAAACGGATCAAGTGATTGATGCGGCACGTGAAGTGGTTGGTGAAGAACGGATGTATCCAATGCCACCATTGATGGCTGGTGAGGATTTCTCAGCCTACACGGATGTTCGGCCAGGTACATTTTTCGGCTTAGGCTCTGGGTTAGCGGTAGATGGTTATGAGTTTATCAATCACCACCCGAAGTTTATTGTTGATGAGGCCTGCATGCCAGTTGGTTCAGCCATGTTTGTTAAGTTAGTTGAAAACAGTTTGAAGTAAGCGATAAAGCATACCGGGTGATCGGTATGCTTTTTTCTGTCGTTTTGCACCGGTCGTGCTAGCGCACGAGCAAGGTGGGTGGGACGTCTCCTCCGACAAAGCTCAAAACTTGGCAACCGAATGGCGCGGACGCCATCCAGCCGGGCAAATAATTCCCCGTAAGCCTTCCAGGTCGGTATGGGCTTATCCGGATAGCGCCGGCCATGCGGCATGTTGCCAAGGTTTTGAGCGCTCCGGAAACATCCCACCCACCTTGCAGCAGCTTAAGAGTTCTAGGCAGCGTAACTGCGAAGCGATGTACCAAAAAAGACCGCATCACCTACGGCCTCACTAACTACTATTTTTTACTGTCAGCCAAACGACTAGCACGATTATTCAAAATCGTCATTGCTGTCGTTAAAAAATATTGGGCATAAGCCATGCCATTTTCTCTGTCCATTGGCGTCACCACTTTTCTCGCCCTGTACAACACAATATCGGTATCAGTTGGAGCTAAGCGAATAAATTCATTATATGTATCGTCCGTAAAGAAATCTTGCAAGTAATTTTGTTCCACAAATTGACGCCATTGACCATTAAACCGCTTGAAATAAGCTAGACTCTTGTTGGTCGTGAAGACCGGTTCCGTAACCACTGCATTCGGTCCACCAAACACTTGATCATGGACCGCTTGGTAGAACAAATCCGGAAAATCATGATAGGCGGCTGATGCCCCTTTAGCGGTATTCATATTCGTATGACGATGCCATTTATCATCGGGCAACGGCAAAAAATTGGCTAATGAATGATATAGCTTTTGAAATTCCGTAAACTGTCTCTTCAGGTCATCCGTAATTAGTTCGGATGACTGGATTGCCTGTAATCTTGCGAAACTACCCTGCGGCATATCTGCCGTCATGACAAGTCGTAAAACACTACCGGCGATTGTATTAAAAGATATCGTCGTGTCACCACGATAAATTGCTTTACCAGCCGTACTATAGTCGGTACAGTTCGGTGATAATGTATTTTCCCAATATTTTGCATAAAACTTGCGTGACTTGCCAGCACTGTCTGGATCAGTTGAGTACTTATCACCAATGACTTCCGATGTAAAAAATAATTTATCCGTCATAACTATAATCTCCTTACCAAATAGCTTAACACATCGTAAATCGGTGAGTTCTTAAGTTGTGCATTTCCATCATTAATATCTCTTATATAACCTACAAATAAAAACGACGGCTGAATCTCTATTGGAAATTCGTCGTCGTTTGATTTGTTTATGTGTTTACTTGTTCAATACCGGTTCCGGTTGCTCGTCTTCGGCGGCGTGAATGTCGGCATCCAATTCCGACATATTGACTGCTTCATGCGCTCGGAATGATGCGTCATTAATAGGCAAGTGCAACTGGAAATCATCGAATATCGTTAATTCGCCGGTTAATTCTGCAGCGCTAAATTCCAAGACATGGCCCGCAAATTGGCGATCATCGCTAATAAAGTGCACGTGCCAACCAGCTGACGTGGCACCTTGATACAATTCTGGGGAATAGTAGCCGACTAACGTTCCCGCGACGTGTGCCCGTTCAAACGTTGGCTGATTCTTAGTTAATTCGAGTAACGATGGGAATGGCTCATTCGCCTTTGGTGCGACGCGAACTAAAACTTGGTCCATCACACCATGTAAGACAATCGCTGAGAAGTTATTCGCCAAATGACGCTTCTCAATTAAATCAATATTAGCCATCGTTACATCAGATAGCGTGATTCGATCTGTCACATCGCGCCCGTCATGCACCGTTGAAAATGGTGTTGTGGCCGTTAAATCGGTAATGTGATTTACAGTCCCAGTTGCGTCAGCTTGATAAACCTCACCATCCAGGATTACCACTTCACCATCGACGCCATGTAAGGTGCCGATTCCCGTGTCACCGTTCTTTAGTAACTCACTAAGCGGCATTGTACCGCCTAGTTGACCAGCTATTAATGCTTCTAATGTGCCATGTTGATAAACAGTTGTCATTTCTACAACCCCCTCATCTTTATCTTCGATGATTATTATAATCCTGAAACCTGAACATAACTGAAAATTAGTCTTTACAAAAAAACGGTGCCAATCAACTGATTAGCACCCGTTATTATTATTGGATCTTTTTGAACGTTTGTGATTCACGTAGAACCGGTAGCTGACGCAATTGTACGCCGGCAACCTTCAACAAATCTGTTTCAGGACCGTTTAGAATGTAAACAGCGTCCAAATCAGCTGAGTTCTTCTTATCCACAAATGTCTGTGTACCAGCACCGGCCGCTGAAGCTTGTAACTTAACGGCTGATAGCTTAATACGCTTATATTCTTCACCACGAATGGCGATAATATCAAAGCTCTTAATTTCAGTTTGGCTGACCAGTTGTACGAACAGCAATTCATCACTGCCATCCTTCACCGGATAAGCTTCCACCGTCTTACGCAATGTCTTGGTCGTTAGCTTAGATTCAGCCGTCGCAAAGCGCTTCGCCAAACCACGCTTAGAAACCATAACAATTTCCGTACCAGCTTCATCAAGGTGCTTACGCGTCGTCCAAAGAACCACACGGTCATCACCAGTGTATCCGTTATCGGCAAACACAGCCATCGCTGCATCCCCACGATTATTATCGCGTGCCTTGTACTTCTTCAAGCTAGATAGCCCAACTTGCAACATGCGTCCGTCAGCTGTAAACATTTCCAACCAATCATCGTCCGTTGTTTGCAGTACAAATTGGATTTCATCGTCCGTTTCAACTTCGCGCTTATCGGTCATCTTGATGTAACCGTAACGATCAATCGTAATCGTCACAGGGTTAATAATGACGGTCTTCGCTACCTTAGCCTTCAACTCAGATTCATCACCCAACGTGGTACGTCGTGACCCAAAGCCGTCCTTCTTCAAGGCCTTGATTTGTTCATCCAAACGTTCCGACAACAATTGCACACGCAAATCTGGTTCTTCGATATAACGCTTTGCCATCGCAATACGTTCTTCCAGATCAGCCTTCTCAGCCACCAACGCTTGCGCATCCACACGGTTCAATTGGTAAACACGCATTGACGCAATCGCATCAGCTTGACGTTCCGTGAAGCTAAATGATGCCATTTGTGCCGGAATTGTCTTCAAGCCTTGCAAGACTTGCATCAAGTCTGCCTTACCATCCGTATTCTGGGCAGCATGCACAATCGCTTGAATCAAGTCAGGAACTTGAATCAGACCGTCGACAATTTCAAGGCGTGCAGACGCCTTTTCCAAATCCGCCTTGTACTCACGCACAACCAACGTGTGTTGGAAGTTTGCCACTGTCTGCAAATATTGCATCAATGTGTAGCGCTTTGGCGTCAAACCATCCAAAGCCATCCATTCGAGTGAGTACGTTTGACGCAAATCCGTCTTTTGGAAAAGCAATGTCTTGGCTTGTTCGTGGTCATAGTTGTTCTGCAACGTGACTTCAATTCGGACCTTGTTGTTGGCAATATCCTCGTCCGTCGTGAAGTCATCGATTGACCGAATGGGCTTCAACTTACCATCGGCAATCAAATCCTTCACCTTATCGAGGTAAGAATTAATTGATCCACCCATGCGGTATGGCACTTCGGTGATAATCAATGTGTTCTTATCTTCGTCAGAATCAATAATTGTCCCGGCATTTTGGAACTTCCCCACACCAGTCTTGTAGTATGAACGGACATCGCCGTACAAGGTTCCACCAGTTGGCAAATCAGGTCCTTGCAGAATGCTAATCGCCTTATCAAGCGTCATCTTTGGCGTCTTGATGTATTGCTTCAACAAACGCGTCGCATCAACTGGGTTGTGTGGTGCAATCGAACTCGTAAAGCCGACCGCGATACCTGTCTTAACCCCGTTAATCAACAAATATGGCAACTTAGCCGGAAATACCCGTGGCATCCGCTTCGTATTGTCATAATTATCTTCGTATGGGACCAACTTTTCAGATAGATCATTCACCATCAATTGCCCGAAACGTGACAACCGCACTTCTGTGTAACGGGCCGCAGCGGCCGGGTTACCAGAAATGTCGGTAAATGAACCGTGTCCTTCGATTGGTGCCAATGGGAAGACGAAATTTTGCGTCAAGTAATCAACTGACCCGTAATTATCACCGTGGGGGTGCCAGTTTCCCATCACATCCCCAACCACCGTCTGTGACTTCTTAAACTTTGCGGTTGGAGACAACTTTGCCATTGTCATGGCGTACAAAATACGACGTTGCACCGGCTTCAAACCATCCAGCACATTTGGCACTGAACGATCAGAAGCAACGGCAATCCCGTAATTTGTAAATGCTTGCTTCATTGATTGATCGAGGTCTTCAACAACTGGCTTGTCGTGCTTCAAATCAATCTTGATTTTCTTTTTTGTCGCCATTATTTCTTATTCCTCAATATGTGCAAATTCAGCGTTTTCCATTAGGAACGCACGACGTGGTGCCACTTCCTTACCCATCAACAAATCAACTAGTTCCGTTGAGGCTTCAATATCATTCGTCGTGTATTGCGTTAAATGACGAGTTCCTGGTGTAATCAAGGTTTCACGCGTCATTGGGTCACCAACTTCACCAAGTCCCTTGGCACGTTCAACCAACTTAGGGTCGTGCGTTTCCAAGTAAACTTGTTGATCACGTTCCGTGTAGATGTAATCTGTGTTGCCCTTTTCATCGTAATTAATAAACAATGGGGCTTGGGCACGATAGACGTGACCATTTTCCAATAATTGCGGCGTGTACTTTGAGAAAAGCGTAATCAACAACGCAAAAATATTGTCACCATCGGAGTCAGAGTCGGATGCGATGATAATCTTGTCGTAGTTCAACTTTGACTCATCGTACTTATCACCAATTCCAGCGCCAATCGCACTGAAAATCGTTGAAACTTCCGTATTCGCAAAAACCTTATCTGATGTTGACGTCAACGCGTTAATAATCTTTCCACGAATTGGGAAAATGGCTTGATACATGCCACCTTCCCCGTTAATCCGGGTACGCGTCAAAGAACCAGAGGCTGAGTCACCCTCGGTAATGAACAATTCAGCTTGTTCCACGCCACGGGCACCACGCAACTTCTTGGCTGGCTTCAACTTCTTTGAGACCTTGGCCTTCATGTCCTTTGAATCTAACTTGATTTTTGACAAGTCATCAATCTTGCGGCGCAAAGCAGCCCGCTCTAACGCTTGCTTAATCACTGCTTCAACATCAGTGATGTACTTATCCCACTCAAATTGACCTTGCTCGTAGGTAATCTTATCAATCGCCGTCTTAGCGTCAACGTTTGAGAGCTTATCCTTGGTTTGCCCGGTATATTGGGGCTTCGTATGGTTCGCTGAAATGATCGCCACCAAACCAGGTTGCAAATCACGCGAATCAATCGAATCCTTCGTCAAGCCAAGTTTGTCAGCATAATTGTTCATCATGCGGCGCACACCAGCATTGAAACCAGAAACGTGGGTACCACCATCAGGCGTAGCCACTGAGTTAACGAATGACCGTTGGCGTGGTGTTGCCCCGTCTGTCCAAGCAAACGCAACGTCCGCACCAATCCACTCACCCTCGTTTGTCTCAATCCGACCAGAGAAACCATGAATGCCTGTAATCAGCTTTTCATTGTCTTCCTTCGATGACTCAAAGACATATTCAACATACGCCTTCAATCCTTCAGGTTCGTGATATGACACTTCTTCGCCAGTAGCTTCATTAATCAACGTAAATGATGCTTCGGGGTTCAAGAAGGCTTGTTGGTGCAAGCGGTCCTTAAAGGCCGTCCAATCGATGGCCACTGAATCATAGATATCTGGATCTGGCCAGAAACGCAATTCTGTGCCATGACTTTGACCATGAATGTATAACTTTTGCGTCAACGTCTTGCTTGGCAATTGGTGATTGCGATTCAACTTAGTCTCGTAGATCAATGGTGACCGGCTCAACAACTTAGCGGCTTTATCACTCTTATCTTTAAATGCTGGCGCCACTTCTGGATCCAACGTGTAGATATCTTGATACCACTTACCGTCCTTCAAAATCGTACCGACCGTCTTCGTTGACGTTGCCGTCACAAACTTGGTTCCGATACCGTTTTTTCCGATTGAGGTCGTGGCTTGTTGTGTATAGTGCCCTGATGTATTTGGCACCGTCCATGCCATACGGTTGGTTGGCATTTTATCGCCATTCGCCGTCTCAGCAACTTCAACAGGCATTCCTTCACCGTTATCAAAAACGGAATATGACCCATCCTCGTGGAAGGTGATCCACAAGTGGTCCGCTTTTTTAATTAAAATTTGATCGATTCCGTTATCAACGGCTTCCTGTAAGGCATGGGTTGGTGTACTTTTTGAACCACCATACATATCAGGGTTGATACGAATTTGATTCAATTGATTGGCATTAATGATTGCCATTAGTTCTACCTCCATTTATATGTATCGCATGTGAAAACACACGTCTATTGGCGCAACATCAACGCCTTATTTACGACAGTCCGCATGTGCAAAACTGTGCATTCAAGTCTCAGCCTGTACTATGATACCAGTCTTATCGGGTTTTGATAATACAGTTTGAACAATATTTAGCGATTTGTAAAGGTATTCAGTGTTTCTGGACTGGGACTTTCACATTAACAGACAAGCTAAAAAGCCCTCTACATCAGCAGAAAGCTTTCCTTAATGTTTAAGTATAACCTAATAACCATAACACAGAATGAAAAAAGAACCAGCATTAATTTGCTGGTTCTTAATCAAGTTAGGCTGTGTACTTAGCCAAAATAGCTTCTAGTTGGTGGGCTGGTGTGAAACCAGTCAAACGCTCAACCACTTCGCCATCTTTCTTAACAAGCAACGTTGGAATTGCCATGATACCGAACTCTTGTGCGGTTGCTGGGTTTTGATCCACGTCCATCTTGTTGAATGTTACTTCAGGCATTGTTTCGGCCACCGTCTCAACGACTGGTGACTGCATACGACATGGGCCACACCAAGTTGCCCAGAAATCGGTCAACGTTACACCGGTATCGGTTGCATCTGCAAAGTTTGCGTCTGTAATATCTTGTACTGCCATATTAACAGCCTCCTCATTGTTTTCTAATTTAAAGTTAGTATAACGCTAAAATCCGAAATTGTCGACAGCTGTCTCATGATATTAATCATAATCGCTTGCGTTACCTTCGTCATCGCCAGCCATAATTTCTGCCGCAATTAGCGGTTCAATGTCATCTAATAGTGCCTGATTGTCATCATCATTCTCATGCGCAATAATCTCGCCACCAATAATTGGCAACAAGTCATCCGTGCCACCATTACGGGTTGGCCCACCCTCGACTGTCGCGTTAACCGGCGTCTCCTGCCTTACTTCCTCACCTGTGGGCCGGCCAGCCCACCAAACTGACCCGCCGAGCATCAAAACACCGACCCCAATCGATTTCAAAGCAAAGCCCGTTACGGCGCCATCCCCCATCAATAAACCAAGTACCAAACTAATCAGCCCAACTGCCAAGATGAGCACACCCAAAACCATGCCAGCCAACATCAACAAATATCCCATGGCCAACCACCTCCATTTGTCTCCATCTTAGCACACATCCCCTTACCGCTCACGCCAGCACGCATACGCATGAATGACGTGATGACTTGGACAGTGTCTGGCCACTAAATGTTGTACTTTCTGCCAATGGTGACCAATATGCAAGCGCCAGCCATCAAACCGATAGCCTGGCCGATGGGGTTGTTCAAACGTGGCCTCGGGCACCTGCTCACCTGGTAACGCCGTAACTTGCACGCGTGGATTACTAGTTGTAAATTTGCCTAACCCGGCATCTAACTGAAAGACCGCGAGTTTTTGACGTGGCATAAATAACTTAATTTTCGTTGTTCCACGTAGCTTCACGTCATGATAAATCACATTTTTAATGGTCAATTCACCTGCATAACCAACCTGGTTCCGCCCGTCAACCTGTTTCGTAGTTTGGTGCGCTTGTTTCAACGTTGCATGTGTTTGATGCACCGTGAGTAACTGTGGTTTCCCTAAACCGGTAATTTGATACCCCGCACTCCCGGTTAAGCCGTATGCTGCTAGCAAGGCATTGAGTTCTTGATAACTCACCCGGTAACTGGGTAACATCAAGGTCGTCGGCAAATTGATAGTCGTTGCACGGCCAGCCAGTGTATAGGCCGTAATCGGCTCCGTTTGCCGTAAAATTTCAGTATTCGACATGACCGTCACGGCTTGTACATCATCACCGACTAAAAACGCCAAGCAAACTGTCAAAAACAATAACATATACGCGCGTATCATCGTCATCGCCCCCTTCAGATGATACAAAAAAGGCCGCAATCGTCACCGACTACCGCCTCATCACTTATACTTCCTCCGTAACCACACCTTGATCATCAATCAAGACAGAGTTGATACCTTGGTTACCAAAGAACTTTACTGATTCAAATTCTAATTTCAAGACAACAAAGGTTTCCTTTGCGCCACCAACGACTTCGGTCCATTCTGGAATTTGATTATCCAACAATGGCAAAACATCATCAATGGCCTTATCCGTTAAATGAATTTGCGCCTTATTTGACGTCACGACTCCGTTATCATCATCGGTTGGCACCGTCGTGAATGATACGTGCGGGTTCGCTTCAATTTCAGCCATTTTGTTTGAATTACGTGGCGTTGTGATATAGATATAGTTTGTAAATTCATCTGGCATCAGATAAAAGACATCACGGTTAGATGGGCGATTATTCACACAAGTTGCCAAATTCAAGACGTGTGAATCACGCAAGTATTTTTCCAATAGTTCAGATTGTGTCGCAGTTGCTGTTGTCATGTTCATTTCTTCCTTTCATATTCCCTGTTTACCGTTTATTATACTGATTCAGCCATATAAATGCCGGTACCAAGCTTGGAAGAGTTTGTGAAGAATAGAAAAAGACTGATTCTTGACACAGAATCAGTCTTTCTTCATTTTGATTAACCTAGTTCGGCGTATGTTGCCCCTTGGTCCGGACCTGTAAAGCTAAAGTCCTTAACCGCACGGTGTGAACGCAAGTATTCTTGCACACCTTGGCGAATAGCGCCTGTTCCCTTACCGTGAATGATTTCAACAGAAGGTAAGTTATTCAGCAAGGCCCGATCGATGAACTGATCCAGCTCACCCATCGCCGCCTCATAACGTTGGCCACGCAAATCAAGCGTTGCTGATGCGTTTGCGCGGTTAACCGCCTTATTCGTGCTAACACGTGGCTTAGCGGCTGCCTTTTGCTCCGACTTCGCCGTTTGTGCAGCTGCTTGCTTCTCGATTTCATCTTCAGCCAGCACCATCTTCAAAATACCCATTTGGACTTCGAACTTGCCGTCCTTTAACTTGCGCTTAACAGTACCTTGTTGACCGTACTCACGAACCAAGACAGTGTCACCAGCGGCAATATCTTGACTCTTAGCCTGCTTAGCCTTCCGCAAAACGCGATTGTTTTCCGCTGATGGTTCTTGTCGCATTGCGTTCAAGGCACCCTTAGCATCCATCAACTTGTTTTCCTTAACGGCCACCCCATCTAACTGCATCTTACGCAAATCAGCGATAATCTTATCGGCCTTCTTACGCGAATCTGCCACGATGTGGTTAGCTTCCTTCTTGGCTTCTTCCAGTGTACGGGCCTTCTCAGTTTCCATCTTTTCAAGCTTTTGCTCGTAATCGTTCTTCATCTGACGATTTTCGATAACTTGTTGCGCCAACTGCACTTGTTGCGCCAAAACGGCATTACGACGTTCAACCAAATCAGCAATCATGTCATTCAACTCTTGCGAATCTTCTGACGTCAATGAAGCCGCAGCATCAATAATTGATTGATCCAACCCCAAACGCTTTGAGATTTCCAACGCGTTTGAACGGCCGGGAATGCCAAGCAAGAACTTGTACGTTGGACGCAAAGTATCAACGTCAAACTCCATCGATGCATTGATTGTGTCGACACGGTTGTAACCGTAGACCTTCAACTCTGGGTAGTGTGTCGTTGCCACAGTGTATGAACCCTTGGCACCAACTGCATCCAGAATAGACATCGCCAAAGCGGCCCCTTCTTGAGGGTCTGTTCCAGCACCCAATTCGTCAAATAGCACCAAAGAATCCGCGTCAATTTGCTTCAAAATATCAACAATGTTGACCATGTGTGATGAGAACGTTGACAATGATTGTTCAATTGACTGCTCATCACCAATATCAGCAAAGACTTCCTTAAACAAGCCAACCGTTGAATACTCAGCCGTTGGGATAAACAAACCTGATTGGGCCATTAATTGTAACAAGCCCAGCGTCTTCAAGGTAATCGTCTTACCACCGGTGTTTGGTCCAGTGACAATAATCGCCTTGTAGTCTTCACCGATAATAATATCGTTGGCAACCGCCTTTTGTGGGTCCAACAATGGGTGACGCGCTTGGAGCAAACGCACGTGATTTTCTGGACTGTACTCTGGCTCCTGGGCCTTAGTTGCTGCAGCATAACGCGCCTTCGCGTTCACAAAATCCAAGTGGCCTAACACTTCTGCATTCTTCTGAATGTTTTCGGCTTCCGGACGCAACATATCTGACAATTCTGCCAAAACACGTTCTTCTTCGTGTCGCTCCTTGATATAGTGCTCACGCAAACGGTTGTTCATATCAACCACGTCAGCTGGTTCAATATATAATGTCTGACCAGTTTGTGATTGATCGTGCACAACGCCACCAAAACGACTACGGTATTCAGCCTTAACCGGAATAACATAACGATCACTGCGAATCGTCACAATTGGATCTGACAGATACTGTGCTGACTTACCACGAGTGTAATCTTGCATCTTCTGACGGATTGCATTTTCAGTCGAGGTGATTGCTTGGCGAACCCGGTGTAGTTCAGGTGACGCTTCGTCAGTAACACGACCATCACCATCAATTGCCGTGTTCACACGGCGCGTCAAATCTTGCATCACAACCAAACGTGAGTAGTATGGTCGCAAGGCAGCCAATGGCTCACCACGGTCTTCAATTAAGTTTTCAAAGAACATACGCATTTGACCGGTTGTAAACAGCACCCGACCAACTTGGGCCAATTCTGTACCACTTAGCGCTGCATCGATACGTAAACGTTGCATGTGTGGCTTAACATCAGCCAGCTTAGGAATATTAATTCCCCCTTGCCAACGTAATACCTTAGCTGCATCAGACGTTTCCGCCAACCAAGCTTGCATTTCATTGGCATCAGCCGTTGGCAACAAGTTGCGCAACTCATTTTCACCGGCAGCCGTTGAGAGGTATGGCCGCAACTGGGCCTTTACCGCATCATACTCAAGGGTTGCCAAGACTTTCTTATTCATCTGTCTGAACCTCTAATATCTCTATTTCTGCCCTACTGGAGAATCCACCATTGATAGATGGCGTCTGAGAAGTAAGGTGTTTGATTTAACATCCACTGGGCGACGGGTGACTGAATCATCGCGTCGTGATACCAAGGGATTTCTAATGTCTGTGTTAATTGTAAAACAAAGAAGATTTCAATGTAGACTAAAAGGCCGTATACAAGCAGGCCAGCCAAGCGATTTAGTTTACCTAAAACAGGAACCTTATTAATAAAACGCAGACTGCGTTCAATCGACCGCAGGACCAGCGACCCGCCAAACATCAAGATTCCAAACGCTAATCCTGACGCCAGAAATTCATTTGCTTTATCAGCTAGCACAGTTGGTACACCGTTTGCGGCCCATCGTGCTTGGATTGTTGTCAAAAACGTCGCATGAATCCACGCCCCGAAGCGATGCGACAAAAGAATGGCAACCGCGTACACGATAAACCGGCCCCCGAACGAGACTAAACTACGTGTAAACCCGAGCGTATAACCACGCGTCATCGCAGCGACTAATAACACCAGAATGATAACTGATAGTAAATTCATTACTTATTAGCGTCCTTCTCGGCCTGCATCTTCAACTGATCTGATAGTGCATTAATGGCCAACAACGTTAGTAATTGATCGTCAGTTAAGTGTGGGGCTAGCTCGCGCATTTCGTTCAATTGTTGATTTGCCAAGTCGAACACAGCCTTCATGTGGGCTTGGGTCTCATTTGACGTAATGGTAATTGGCTTACCAAGGATTTCGCCTTTAAAGCGCATCTTTTCTGCCATGGTTTTGCCTTCCTTTCACGGATGTCGTTCTTATTTCATAATTTCCAGTATAGCAAAAAAACGCTGATGTTTCAGCGTTTTTCATTGACTTGCTAATTATCCTAGTGTTTGGTAATCCGAAGTAAATTCAGGTGCCTTCACAATTTTGAATGCTGGGCCGTTTTTGATTAGGTAATCACCACAATTACCAATACTATCAGGCTCATGCAATCGCAACTGGTTATCTGCCTTTGATTGCCAAGTCACAATACCCTTTTGCAATGCGTCCTGCACCCAAACAGCAGGTGCCGTATCGTCTGAGATTTGCCATGCCTCGACAATCATATCATTGTGTTTCACTTGCATATCGAGTCGCCTACTTTCTTTCTGCTTAGCGATTCTCTTCTCCCTAAGTACAATTTTACACCATGTCGGCACAAATTTACTGTTTGAACATTAGGTGAAACGGTTAACTTTTAGATAGTTAAATGGTCGTCGCGTTGTGACGAGCATGGCAGGTGTCAGCCAAGATATACTTAGTTGTTCAACCGCATAAAAAAGCACGCAATTTGCATGCGTGCTTTCGTTTAATCTTCGAATTCTTCTGGATCAAAATCCGTACCATCAAGCATACGGGCTTCTAGCCAGTCCCAGACGTTATCCTTACCATATTTGGTTTCTGATGAGAAAATCTCAAAGTCAGATACGTCAGGGTTAAATTGCAAACCGCGCTTGATATCTGCCTCAGCCTTATTCCACTTACCACGTGAAATCTTGTCAGCCTTCGTGGCAACAACCAAAACTGGTAGGCCGATGTCATCAGACGTCAACCAGTTGTACATCTCGATGTCTTCCTTAGAAGGCATGTGACGTGCATCCACCAGTTGCACAATACCCTTCAGTGGCTCACGGGTACGCAAGTATTCACCAATCATGACCGCAAACTCTTCACGGGCCTTCTTAGAAACCTTAGCATACCCATACCCAGGCACGTCGACGAAAAAGATTTGATCTTCCACCTTGTAGAAGTTCAAGGTTTGCGTCTTACCAGGTTGTGATGAGGTGCGGGCAAATGACTTGCGGTTAATCAAAACGTTCGTCAATGAAGACTTACCAACATTTGAACGACCAACGAATGCCACCTCAGGTAAACCATCAGTTGGGTATTGGCTGGCACGCACAGCGGACATTACCATTTCGACATTGTGTACTTCCATGATAAATCCTCCGTTAGTTTTGTTCTGTAACCATCTCTGGTTGCTCGTTACGTAATACAGCACCTTCAGTAATAATAACGCCGTTAACGTCATCACGTGATGGTACGTCGAACATTACGTCGCGCATCGTCTCCTCAATAATTGAACGCAAACCACGGGCACCCGTCTCACGCTCAATTGCCAAGTGTGCCATGGCCTTCAAGGCTTCAGGAGTAAACGTCAACGCAACTCCTTCGAGTGCCAACAAAGCCTGGTATTGCTTAACCAAAGCGTTCTTAGGTTCCGTCAAAATACGAACCAAATCATCTTCTGTCAACTCTTCCAATGCTGTCAAAATTGGCAAACGACCAATGAATTCTGGAATCAATCCAAAGCTCATCAAATCTTCAGGTACAACCTGTTGCATGATTGACTTGTCAGTATTCTTAAATTGTACTGTCTTAGAGTCCGTACCGAAACCAATTACCTTAGCTCCGACACGTTCCTTAACCATTTGTTCGATACCCGCGAAGGCACCACCGACGATGAACAAAATGTTTGTCGTGTCGATTTGAATGAACTCTTGGTTAGGGTGCTTACGACCGCCTTGAGGTGGAACGTTAGCAATGGTACCCTCTAGCATCTTCAAAAGTGCTTGTTGCACACCTTCACCAGAAACGTCACGTGTAATCGAAACGTTTTCGGCCTTCTTGGCAATCTTGTCAATTTCGTCGATGTAAATAATACCAGTTTCCGCGCGCTCGACATCATAGTCAGCGGCTTGGATCAACTTCAATAGAATGTTTTCAACGTCTTCACCAACGTATCCAGCTTCTGTCAAAGTCGTTGCATCCGCAATTGCGAATGGCACATTCAAAAGCTTAGCCATTGATTGTGCAATATACGTCTTACCTGACCCAGTAGGTCCGATCATGGCGATGTTAGACTTTTGCAGCTCAACACCTTCAGCCCCAGTATCACCCGTCAACATAGCGTTAACGCGCTTGTAGTGGTTGTAGACGGCAACTGCAAGAGTACGCTTAGCTT
>ENA-UOXB01000695-UOXB01000695.1-bioreactor-metagenome-genome-assembly--contig:-NODE-695-length-19468-cov-9.135940_pt1 | contig 19468 bp, 15 predicted proteins | sample MGYA00238158_ERZ761615 | MGnify/ENA primary metagenome ERZ761615 (study PRJEB28904, sample SAMN06267902) | bioreactor metagenome | isolation source: Joint BioEnergy Institute, California, USA | place... | reverse complement strand
GACCCTCTAATTAGGATACTTCATGACAAAATCAAACGATAGCAATGACACTAAACTGTCTGAAAGCTTGGCTGAACATTCAAGCAGCTACCCAACACCTGAGTGGCAGAAATTTGGTGAACATCAATGGGGTGATTCTGACCTGAGCGAGCATCTCTACCAGGCAATGATTGATATTGGCGATGGTATTGAGCTTTGTGTGGAGGCTGGTGGCAATCCCAACAATCCCCCTTTATTGATGGTGATGGGACTTGGCTCACAGATGGTATTTTGGCCAAACAACTTTATCAAGCGCTTCATTGATGCAGGTTTTTTTGTCATTCGCTTTGACAATCGTGATATTGGCTTGTCTTCTAAAGTCCAAATTGAGGGGCTACCGCGTATCAGTCAATTCAAAATGATGATGCGTCTACAAACAGGGCTTTCTAATAAAGGCGCGCCCGTTGCTTACAATCTGACAGATATGGCAGAAGATACCGCCCGTTTGATTAAAGCCCTTAACCTCGGTCCGACGCATCTGCTTGGCGCTTCTATGGGCGGTATGATTGTACAGATTGTGGCTGCCCGTTATCCAAGCCTTGTTAAACGAATGGCGTTGATGTTTACCTCAACCAATCGTGCATTTTTACGTCCACCAAAACCCAAACAGCTTTACACGCTTATTAACCGTCCTGAAAGTCACTCTGAGCGTGATATTGTACGCCATAGTGTTTGGTTCATGAAGACGGTGGGTACGCCTGGTCATGTCAACGTACGTATGGTGCGTGAAATTGCTAAGTTACGTTATCAGCGCAACTTTCATCCGCTTGGTACGGTACAGCAGCTTAACGCTATTTTGGCATCAGGCTCTATCAGTCGTTTTAGTAAGCAGGTCAAAGCGCCTACTATCGTCTTACATGGTAGCGCAGATGGACTACTACCTCCTTCACAAGGACGCGTGGTTGCCAAAACCATTCCTAACGCTAAATTCCACTTAATTGAAGGAATGGCACACGATATTCCTGAGTATTATCAGCCTTATATGGTCGATTTGATTAGTAATCACTTATTGGCTAAGTAATCTTAGCATTTGGTTGTCTGAGTGAGTCGGCAATAAAAAAGAGTGTAAAACCTATTGATACATTAATAGGCGTTACACTCTTTTTTATACCAATAACAGGGGGTTTCTCTCATAGTAAATCGTCTATATAGATGTGAGCTTTATTCACAGCGAACCCCTTCCCCTTTTGTGTCAACGCACATCTTATTACCGTTCTTTAAATTACCAATCCAAGCTTTGCCGTCTTTGAATATAAATGCTGACTGGCCTTTATAGCTGCCTTTGGCTGACACACCGCTATTAGAAAATCGAAAAGGTATCACCAGCTCACCGCCGAGATTGATAAATCCCCAATCCTTACCGATACGTACGCCAGCCAATCCTTCAGAAAATGGCCGTGCTTCATCAAATGAATAAGTAATCATAGTCACGTTATTGTCATCGACGTATCCCCATTTGCCATCCTGCTGACGTGCGTCCAGCGTCGTAAAGCGATTAGATGCCGCTTGCTTGGTCTGGGCGGATGAGCTGCTGCTATTTTTATTCGCCGACGATCTAGCCGCAAATTCGTCACTATCAGCATTACTTGGTTCGTTTGTTGTTTTACCATTTTTATCAAGCCAGCTAACTGCTCGGTTTTTACGTACCCGTGCCATGCCATTTTGATAATCATCAATATCACTAATTGCTGCCGAAAATGGCACAATAATTTTGTTGGCAGTATTAATGACGCCATAATTACCATCTTTTTTTACCACAATTCGTCCATCAGATACCGGACGCGCCCAACCTTGGCTTTCTGAGAGCACATCATACATTGCAGGAACGACTTCGCGACCCTTCATATTGAGATAACCGACTCGGTTATTACGCTGCACTGGCAGCAGACCACCTGACAACTTATTGGCATCGACTTTTTGATAGCGTGACAGATCCACCACGCTTTTGCCTTTATTGTTGATCAATGCCACGGGCGCGCCAAAATCTTTTATGGCTAAAAAATAGCCACTGTTCGCTGTACAAGAGACATTTTTGTAGTAGCTTTTGGGAATTTTACAACTGGCTGCTTGGGCAGTTGGCATCGCAATTAGAGCGCCAGATAAAATACTCAGCGTTAAACCATATTGCGACAATGTTCGTGGCAAACTGAGTATTAAAGAGGACTGGCGTTTTGGTAATAAACGTCGAAACATAAGTAGACCTAAACCAATGATATTGAAATTTTTAATACAAATGTAGATAAAATATAACCATTATAAACCACTAAAGCGATAAACACTGTTATCTACGCTAACATCATTCCTGCACGTAGGTGACTCGACTGTATACCTCTCTGCACTTAAAAAAACGCAATACAATGAGCTGCCATTTAAAAAATAAACATAAATGAGCATTTAGGCATTTCAATTTAGGGTCAAACCCTCGACAATATGCCCTACATTGATAACGCTGTTAAACCATTAAAAAATAATACTGATTTAAGGACAGTCTATGGCTATCGCTTCTTCACGATCTGCACCTATTGGCTTAGTCATTGGTTGTGTCATATTTGGACTGGGTAGTTTGATTGTCGCTCACGTAGATGTCGGTGGCTGGGCGATGTCTTTTTGGCGATTGCTGGTTTCTGGTATCGTGTTTGCGGCTTTAGCCAAAATGATGGGACAACGCCTACCTCGCTCAAGGCGTGCTATTTTTTATAGCTTATTGTCTGGTGTGTTTTTAGGACTGGATTTGGCGCTTTGGCACGAGAGTATTTATGCCGTCGGCCCAGGCATCTCGACTTTACTCAATAGTCTACAGATCTTTTTCTTAGCCGCGATTGGGTTTTTATACTTCAATGAGCGTCAATCCATCATTCAGCTAATCAGCTTATTTTTAGCCATGCTCGGGGTTGCGATGATTGGCAGTCCTGAATTTGCGCACAATACAGCGGCCACTTGGGGGTTTGTCAGTGGTATTCTGTCTGGGGCAATGCTGGCGGCATCCATGACTTTTATCCGAAAAACGCATGATACAGAACCAACACCCATATTTATGCTCATGCAATTGATTAGTATTGGCGGGGTTTTAGCGATGATTGTCCCGATGCTAGTGTTTGATATGGGCAATATTTTACCCAATACGTGGTCGGAGATTGGTTGGATACTGATCTATGGGACGGTGATGCAATGCTTAGCCTGGGGTTTAATCGCCTACTCTATCCCTAAGCTCTCATTGGCATTGACGGGGCTATTACTATTGACGGAGCCTATTGCTGCGTTGGTCATTGATTATAGCTGGCTGGATAAGCCCATCAATACCTTACAATGGAGCGGTGCGCTATTAACCATGTTTGCTATTTACTTGGGCTCTTTAAAACCTAAGCCGCGTGCCCTGCGCCGTTATCGATTTTTTTCACGGTTTTATAAGCGTGATTACAAATAAGCTTGATATTTTTTGCAAAAAAAAGCGCTTCTCTAGATAAGAGAAGCGCTTTTTCAACTATGTGAACTCAATCAATAACCGACTGCTATAGCACTGATTATTTGGCTAGTGATTTGTTGGTATCTTTTGCCTCAGATCCATAATTGAATAAAGCATTGAGTATAATAGCGGCCAAGGTAGCCGTACCGATACCGCCCAAATCAAAACCGCCTAAGTGCAGGCTAAAGTTACCTGTACCCATGATGACAGTGACAGCAGCGATAATCAGGTTGCTGTTTTTGCTAAAATCAATGTGACTGTCTATCCAGATTTTCACACCTGCCACCGCAATCAAGCCAAATACTACAATAGAGGCACCGCCCAACAATGCCGCTGGAATGGTCTGAATAATGGCACCAAACTTTGGCGACAGTCCTAGTAGAATGGCCACCAAACCCGCTACTACAAATATTGTGGTGCTATATACTTTTGTCACGGCCATTACACCGATGTTTTCAGCATACGTAGTGACACCTGTCCCACCAAACCCTGCCGAAAAAGTCGTCGCGAGTCCATCAGCAAAGAAGGCACGGCCCATATAAGGCGTTACTCGTGCCTTAGTCATACCTTCAACCGCTTTAAAGTGCCCTAAGTTTTCTGCAACCAAAATAAAGGCTACTGGGGCAATTAAAATAATAGCGCTCATCTCAAAGCGCGGCGTATGAATGCTTGGCAGTCCAAACCATGAGGCCGCTGCCACACTGCTGAAGTCAATGGCTGTTCCAAAGCCCAATATGTTGGTCATCACAAAATAGGCAATATAGGACAGTACCAATCCCACAAGCAATAGCAAACGGCGTAGCATCCCTCTGGTAAACACTGCCACCACACTGATGAGTAATACCGTCAACGTGGCCATCCATGCATCGAACTGATTGGCAGAAACCCCTTGAATAGTAACTGGTGCTAAATTTAGACCAATAATCATTACGATGGCACCTGTAACGATTGGCGGCATCAATCGCTCGATCCAGCCTGTGCCCGTTTTCATTACCAGTAGACCAATCAACGCATAAATAATACCGCAAGCCATGATGCCGCCCAATGCAACGTTCAGGTTGTCATTGAACCCTGCACCTGCATAAGCCGTCACAGCAATCACTGGACCAATAAAAGCAAAGCTTGAACCCAAATAACTTGGCATGCGTCCACCAGTGATCATAAAAAACATCACTGTACAAATACCAGACATCAAAATGGCTAAATTAGGATCAAATCCCATTAAAAGCGGCGCCAGTACGGTCGCCCCAAACATTGCAAAAGTATGTTGTATACCAAGTAATACACTTTTTGATGGTGGCAAATACTCATTAATACCCACTGGATCACGGTCTAGATTGCCTTTGTAAGGCTGCCATGTTGGAAACCAGCGCCCGTTTTCAAAATCTGGATTATGTGAGTAAGTGCTAGAGGCTGAATCTATACCTGCAGCCTCCAAGGTATTATGAGCTGACTGATTTTTAGCGCTGTTTTCTACAGGTGATGAAGGATCTATTTGAGAGGGCATGCGCGCTTGTCCTATGTTGGCTAAAGTAATAGGCTAAAATATCTGGTGAACTAGAAATTGAGTAAAACTGTATGGAGCAAAAGTGTCTTGAGTAAACCATAGAAACAGTCGATAGGATTATTATGTGATTGGCTATTTTATCCATAGCAACTCTATATATTCCCATCTATAATATGCCATCCCCATTCATTCATTTATGTTCTAATATGACAAACCAAAAGTACTATTTGGTATGATGATCATTATTTGATAGAGGTATAAGGCCAGATGTGTTCTACTGAAACTGGTTTCAATCGCCTATGACTCGATGTACACTATGGCGATGATCACTTACAGGATGTTACATAATCACTGGCTCCGAGCATGATAACGGAGTTTCAAAATAAATAAAAGTTATTATTCAGTCACCATGTACACTCTTTGATTTACACATTTTCATAGACAGCGCCTTATGCCCATCTTTACCCGTGCATAAGGCGCTGTCTCTCATATTTTTAGTAAAAGCGCTCTTGGGAATGGATGTCCCATACTCAAGCGCTCCAAATTTTCGGTAATTTATTATGATTAGTGTTTTTGATTTATTCAAAATTGGTATTGGTCCATCAAGCTCTCATACCGTCGGCCCAATGGTGGCCGCAAATTTATTTTTGGCCTCATTGAACCAACAGGCAGAACTACAGACAGTTGAAAAAATAGAAATCGAGCTTTACGGTTCTTTGGCCGCCACAGGCAAAGGGCATGCCACTGATACGGCGATACTGTTAGGACTACTTGGTCATACCCCTAGTACCATCGATACTCGTATGACCAGTAGTTATCTATCCCCTATTTTTTCTGATAAAACATTGAATGTCTCGGGCGTTCATACCGTTGCGTTTGATACAGAGCAAGATATCCATTGGTACGATGATACCGTTTTGCCTTATCATCCTAACGCAATGACCCTTCGAGCAATATTGCAGGATGGTACTCGTTATCAGCAGACTTATTATTCCGTCGGCGGCGGCTTCGTCATTAATGAAGAAGATGCCACCAATCCTGATGAAGATCAAGCCAGCCCAACGATTGATCGCGTTCCTTATCCCTTCAACAACGCGGCAGAGCTTTTAGATCAATGCTCTCAGCATGGATTGAGCATCAGTGATTTGGTCTTAGCAAACGAATGCTACTTCCATGAAAAAGAAGAAATATTTGCCTATTTGGACAGCATTTGGGACGTGATGCAAGACTGTGTCAAGCAAGGTTGTGAAAATGGCGGTATCTTACCTGGTGGTTTGGATGTCAAACGCCGTGCACAGGGCTTATACTTGCAGCTATGTACTGAAAAAGATCAACCCATATCGAAAACAGATAAGCTTGCCGCCATGGATTGGGTCGATTTGTATGCGCTTGCCGTCAATGAAGAAAATGCTAACGGTGGTAAAGTCGTCACTGCCCCAACCAACGGTGCTGCGGGTATCATTCCAGCCGTATTGCATTACTATCGGGATTTTTTGCCCAATTATAGCCAAGATGGCGTGCGCAAATTTTTATTGAATGCCACCGCTATCGGTAGCTTAATCAAGCAAAATGCGTCAATCTCTGGTGCCGAAGTTGGCTGTCAAGGTGAAGTGGGCTCTGCTTGTGCCATGGCAGGTTCGGCATTGGCAGAAATCATGGATGGCTCGCCAGCCAAATGTTTAAACGCCGCTGAAATTGGTATCGAGCACAATTTAGGTTTGACTTGTGACCCGATTGGTGGCTTGGTACAAGTACCTTGCATCGAACGTAATGCCATGGGTGCCGTCAAAGCCATCAATGCGGCACGTCTTGCTTGTAGAGGTAATGGTCAGCACTTTGTTTCTTTAGACAAGGCAATAGAGACCATGAAGCAGACAGGTGCAGATATGTCTGATAAATATAAAGAAACGGCTCGTGGTGGTTTGGCAATTTATGCGGACAATCGCATTCCTACCGCCACTCGCGGTGTTACCGTTAACTACAGTCAATGCTAGTAGCAGTTACCGCTATAATGCCCATACAAAAAAGCCTCTAACGTATTAGAGGCTTTTTCATTGCTGTTGACTCATCACTCTAAGTCACCATCATATTGCTATTATTCGGCCGTTTTTGAAACCACTTCATTTAGGATCCAGATTGGCTGTACCATATCAGAACCTTCAGCAGTCACTGCTTCTTGACGAACATCAAGTACATAGCGATAGTTTGGCTCATAAGTGAAGCCTTGGATGTTACCGTTTAGCGTATTGAAGTTTTTCTGGTGAGTCTGACGATACTGTAGGCACTGTGATTCTACTTTGCTACCATCAGTGGCTGTCAGATCACATACTGCTTTACGTGGAGCGATCTCTACCTCAAAACTTGGAATGTTGACGATTTTAACGTTCATAGGCTGTCCTTCAACAACCATGGTACGCTCGTTGTCCATACCCATCGTAGAACAACCTGAAAGGGCAAAAGTTGTCATCAATGCTGCAAGTGCTAATTTTTTCATTATCAAATCCTCAGTGAATTAATCTATGTTTGTATTTTCTTCATCGCCTACTGGATTGAATTTATTGTTATAAACGTCCTGTATTGTTTAGTACATACTCAAAATTTGTAGGCAGTTTTAGTGATTATTATGACGCTATTGCCAATATCAAATGAATAAAGTAAGGCTTTTGAAAATTTACTACGTTATTAGCAATGCCGTCTATTGTTTACTGAGGCTAGTATAGGGTGCAAGACTGCGTTCGCTCTATGACTGCTTTGTAAAGTAACGTCAGCTTTTGCAACTGATGTTAATAAAACGTATAAGATAATGGTATAAAATGATAATCCGCAAATTGCAAAAAGCCAGAGCAATCTATGCTCTGGCTTCATGATAATACTGATTAAACGCTTCGATCTAAAAATATCAGCTGCGATAGTCCGCATTGATTTTGACATAATCGTATGACAGATCACACGTATAAACCGTATCACTGGCATCACCACGTGCCAAATCAATATGAATGGTAATTTCAGCACGGCTCATCACAGCTTTACCTGCTTCCTCTGTATAAGTGCTAGCAACGCCGCCATTTTGGCAAATCATTACCTCATCCAAATATACGTCGACTTGTTCTGTATCCAGATCTTCAATTCCAGCATAACCCACTGCCGCTAGGATACGACCCCAGTTGGCATCACTGGCAAAGAATGCTGTTTTGACCAATGGTGAATGTGCAACTGCATATGCCACATCACAGCACTCTTGCGTTGTCTTACCACCCGTGACTTTTACCGTCATAAACTTGGTCGCCCCTTCGCCATCACGTACAATGAGCTGCGCCAGACGTACAAACACTTCTATCAAGGCGGCAAAAACTGCCTGATAATGCGGATGCGTTGGACTGTCAATCACATCCGAGCTGGCGTTACCTGTCGCAATCAATACACAGCAGTCATTGGTTGAAGTATCCCCATCAACGGTAATGCGGTTAAAGGACTGCTCATTGATGGCACTCAGCATTTCTTGTAATACATCAGCCGCAATGTTGGCATCTGTTGCCACATAGCCAATCATGGTCGCCATGTTAGGTCTTATCATGCCTGAGCCTTTTGACATACCAGTAATGTGATAACTGATACCGTCAATATCGACTTTTTGGCTTGCAAGCTTAGGGATAGTATCAGTAGTACGAATACCATTCGCTGCAGCCAGCCAATTGTCAGACGCTAAATTGGCAAGCGCATTGTCCAAGCCATTAATCACAGCATCACTATTGAGCGGTTCACCAATCACGCCAGTAGAGAATGGCAATACGGCACTGATATCGACGCCTGTTTTGGTTGCTAACGCTTGACAGATATCCACAGCACGGCGTTTACCATCAGCGCCCGTGCCTGCATTGGCATTACCTGTATTGGTGATCAAATAGCGCGGATTGGCTTTGGCAAAGTGCTCGCGCAATATACGCACGGGTGCCGCACAAAACGTATTCTTAGTGGTCACAACTGCAGTGGTGGCCGTATCAACGATCTCAATGACCACTAGATCATCACGATTCTTATAGCGTACGCCTGCTGCTGTGGCGCTTAGTCTAATGCCTTCAATAGGATAAATAGTATTAGGTACTGCAACATTTCCGACAGCCATTATTGAATCCTTATTTCTCAATTTTTAGTGTTATTTGAATAAAAAATTTAACCAATACGATATGAACCCTGCTCTATTAAAAGCCCTGCATATATCAAAGTTTACTTAAGTCAAATGCTGACCAAATGGGCGCATGGTCAGAAGGTTTTTCCATGCCTCGCAACTCATAACTGATACCAGCATCGACACACGCCTTTACCAAGTCAGCGGTACATAAAATATGGTCGATACGTAAGCCGCGCTTAGGGTCGTCGTTAAATCCTCCACTGCGATAATCAAACCAGCTATACAAGTCTGTACTCTCTGGATAATGCAAACGATACGTATCGGTCAGCTCGCGTGACATCAAGTCGCTATACCATGCACGCTCTTCTGGCAAAAACGACGTTTTTCTATTTTTTAGCCAGCGCTTTGCGTTGACCTCACCAATACCGATATCAATATCTTCTGGGGCAATATTCATATCCCCCATAATGACGAGTGAACGCCCTTCTGCTTTTAAAGTGTCGATATAAGCCATCAAATCTGCGTAATAAGCACGCTTCATTGGGAATTTGGTGGGATGATCCTGACTCTCGCCTTGTGGAAAGTAGCCGTTAAGCACATCAATTTCGCGACCTTCTATCACGTAACGTGCATGGATAAAGCGCTTTTGTGCTTCTATGTCTTCACCCGGAAAGCCTTTTTGTACAAAAATAGGCGCAACCTTAGACAATAATGCCACGCCATAATGGGCTTTTTGACCGAAGTACTCAATATGATAACCAAGACTTTCTATGTTTTTTAGTGGAAACTGCTCGTCATGCACTTTCGTTTCTTGTAGACCCATTACATCAGGATCGATGACCTCTCGTACAGCTTCAAGCTGATGTTGGCGGGCGCGAATACCATTGATATTAAAACTGACAAAACGAGGCATAAACCATCCTATACTGATTGATTAGACTATTTGACTAGAGAAGGTGCTGAACGAACACATGACTTGTAACGACAAACAAATGACTATGATAACAGACGTAGACAGCCTATCTGTTGCGTGCCTTTGTATCTTAAGTTAGAGTAACGTTTATTATCACATACATCGCTTTTTATTAAATAACTTTACTGAGTCCCACTATGACGACCCCTATAAATAACCATACAGATGCATCCTCAAAACCTGACAACTCTACCACGCCACTATTTGCGACTGATTATAACGTCTATATTAACCATACTGACGCTGGTGGTATAGTTTATCACGCCAATCATTTGGTGTTCTTTGAAAATTGCCGCCGTGACTGGTTTACTCACCTTGGTCTAAATGGTTATTTTTTACAGAGTGACCATGGTGACATACAGCATTTTGTCGTGAGTCAAGCAGATTTACACTACAAAAAAGCCATTCTTTTAGATGAAGTCATCAATGTGCGTATCGATAAAGTCGAGCTCAAACCTGCTAGCATGATTTTTTACCAAAGCATTCATCGCCATCTACCTGATAATAACGCTACTAGCAAAGCCAATGAAAGTCTGTTAAGTCGCGCTAAAATTGTGATTGCTTGCGTGCAAAATCAGGTCAAGCCTGACCCAGTGTCTAAAGATGACAATGCTGCTGCTTATAATACCCCCATGCGCCCTATTCGTGTTCCAAGAGCATTACATGATGCCATCCAAAACGCCATTACTCAGCAGACCCATAAATGATGACGCTAACCTGTTGGCACGCATCAGAAGCGCCTCATGCTAGCATTTGATAACCTTTGGGTACATAGCAAGCGCGCTACGACAGCCGATCAGAGCCAAAAAAGCGCTTCTGCTACAGGCTCAATACTGTCTGAAAACTATCACTATTGGCTCAAGAGAATAAGGAAGCCGTCAGCGCTGGATTGCGCTACGCTCACTCATGAACGCACCTTAATAAATGGGATCAGCGGAAAACTGCTAGCAGGACAGATAACGGTCTTAACAGGGTCTTCTGGAAGCGGAAAATCTGTATTGTTGCGTGTGTTAGCAGGTCTGTTACCAATGAGCAGTGGTGAAATTAGCTTACAAAGCGAATCAAACAGCGCTATTTATCCTAACATTAATGAGCGTATTCATGATACTGCCCCTACAGCGTGGCGCTCGCGAGTTTCGCTACTTGCACAACACCCTCAATTGCTAGAAGGCCGTGTCATTGACAATTTACAACTGCCTTATCGCTTGCAAGCGCACCAACATCATAAGTTTGATATTGATTGGCACATCAAACAGCTTGGCCATCTAGAGCGCAGCGCTGATTTTTTATACCAAGAAGCCACTCATCTTTCGGGTGGTGAGCGGCAACTGGTCAATACGTTACGCCTATTGCAACTAAACCCACAAGTATTGCTATTAGATGAACCGACCGCCGCCTTAGACAGTGATACTTCAGCTCAGCTGGTACGTTTGCTCATTAGCTGGTTGCGAGCTGATCCGCTTCGCACCTTGCTATGGGTAACTCATGACACCCAAGCTATTATGCCATTGGCCGATAGACATTGGCATATGCAGGCAGGTATATTGAGCAACGTATCTTAATGATGCAATCAAAGTATCCTTTGCCTATTTATACAAACCATCACTTATATAAATGCGTTGTCTTCTGCTCTACATTTCTACTTTTCCTTAGTTACTTTTATGATGAGCATTTATGAGCGCGACGGACGACATGCAGATATTTCTAACGTATAGCGACATCGCTCTTGCCAGCAGCCTTATTATTATCGTCATTCTTTTATCGTGGCGGCTGCGCTTACAGCTCACCAAAACTTTATTGATGGCTGCTGTTCGTACTGTCGTCCAGCTTAGTTTTATCGGGCTGATACTGGCATGGATTTTTGCTCGCGAACAATGGTATGAAGTGTTGGTTATTTTAACCATCATGACACTGATTGCAGGAAGCGCTGCTAAAAACCGTGTCAAACGTCATTATAAGGGCTTATTTACTGACACTTTGCTCGCCGTTAGCGCCTCTGGAATATTGGTTACTGCCATCGCTATCGTGATGATTTTACAGGTGCAGCCTTGGTATACTCCGCAGTTTGTCATTCCCATATTGGGTTTGATACTGGGTAACTCTCTGACCGCCATTTCACTTACCAGCAATCAGCTGATTAATGCCTTTCATGAGCAGCAAGGACGTATTGAGATGATGTTAAGCCTTTCTGCTCGCCCGTTCGAGGCCGTACATGATCCTATACGCTCAGCAATCATCAACGGTATGACCCCTACTTTAAACTCCATGCTAGTTGTCGGTATTGTCAGCTTACCTGGTATGATGACAGGGCAAATATTGGCAGGTGCCGATCCTACTCAAGCGGTTCGCTATCAAATCGTCACCATGTTTTTGATATGTGTGAGCAGTATGCTTGGCTGTACCATCAGTGCTTTACTCATTTATCGCCGATTCTTTAATAAACATAAGCAGTTAATTCTACCTTAATCACTATTAAGATAATTTTCATGTTCAATAGCCATCGTTTTGACGGGTTAGAATTTCTACCTAACTGACAACGACTCTTTAAACCTTAACGTTACAAATCTGATAAAAAAGAAATTGAATTTTTCAGCTTTATTTGTGCACTCTACAGTCTTGCATACTGGTATTACATTAAAATCTATTCATGCTAATGTATTGCTTAAATGTATTATTTTTTAATACCTTAGTGGTAAACATTAGATAATGTGTATTTGATGCGGTGTATTTTTTATCACCAACTTAACCGTTTATGCCTTCTAATCAGCGAACTCTTTTAGTTTGATTAAGAAAGCTTATATACGGCAATAGAATATAGCAGCCAGTCAATAAGTAAGGATACTACTTCTATCAGCGACAAACGCTACGTCAGCGCTGATGTGTTTTATTGACACGGATATGACTGCTTTACCACAAATTCTAATCTATTTTGAATTCAAGGACGCTGACCATGACGCCAAATAAACCTTGGCTTGCCCATTATCCGAATGGTGTACCTAAAACTGTCAATCCAGACAAATATAGCAGCATAATGGAGCTATACGAAGAGTGTTTCGAGCGCTTTCGTATGCACCCTATGACAATCTGTATGGGCGTCACTCATACTTATGGCGATGTCGATAAAGCGTCACTTGCAGTAGCAGCATGGTTGCAATCGCAAAATCTTCCTAAAGGCAGCGTTGTGGCCTTAATGATGCCAAACATTCCACAGTATTTACCGATCATGATTGGTATTTTACGAGCAGGCTATGTTTGCACGCCAGTTAATCCTCTATATACAGGCCGTGAGCTACGCCATCAGTTAAATGACTCTGGCGCTCAGGTTATTTTTGTGGTCGATAACTTCGCTCAAGCCCTCGAACAAGTCGTTGACGAGACCAATATCAAGCGCATCGTATTATCCAAACTGGGCGATATGATGGGACTCAAAGGCATGTTGGTCAATACCATCGTTCGTCAAGTCAAGCGTTTGATCCCAAAATACAAACTTGACGATCCAAAACACGAAGTGACCAAGTTCCCTGATGTACTTAAGAGGGGTAAAAATCTACCTTTCCATGCGCCAAAAATGAGCTTAGATCAACTGGCTATTTTGCAATACACAGGTGGTACGACAGGACTGTCTAAAGGCACGATACTCACCCAGCGCAATATCGTATCTGCTGCTTTGATGGCAGAAGCTTGGTATCGCCCTGTTACCTCAGAAATCAATGAGGTCTATATCAATATGGTCATGGCGCTACCGCTTTACCATATCTTTGCCTTTTCACTCAGCCTATTAGGCATGCGTTCAGGTTACACCTTTATATTGGTGCCAAACCCACGTGATATGCCAGGTTTTGTCAAAACTTTATCAAAGCAGCCATTCCATATTTTCCCAGCGGTGAATACTCTATTCAAAGCACTACTGGAGCAGCCAAGCTTCAAAGAGCTGGACTTCAGCTCGCTTCGCATCTCACAAGCAGGTGGTATGGCAGCAACCGAGCAAACAGCAACACGTTGGTTAGAAGTCACAGGTTGCCCTATGGTTGAAGGTTGGGGAATGACTGAAGGGGTTGCCGGCGGTACTGCCAACCTTATTACTGATCGTAAGTTTAATGGCACTATTGGTATACCTGTGCCTAGTATCGACATCATTCTTATCGATGAGGATGGCAATCGTGTGGGCATCAACCAAGCAGGTGAGATGTGTATCAAAGGACCAAACGTGACGTCAGGTTATCTCAACAGAGAAAGTAGTGATGACTTTACCAGTGACGGTTATTTCAGAACCGGTGATATCGCCAGCATGGATTCAAAAGGCTACTTCACCTTACTTGATCGTAAAAAAGACATGATTTTGGTCTCAGGCTTTAACGTCTTCCCTAATGAGATTGAGTCTGTGATGCTGGACTGTGATGGTATTATTGATTGTGCAGTCATTGGGATTCCTGATGAGCGTCAAGGTGAAGCGGTGAAGATTTATATCGTCCCTGCTGATAACAACGTAACCAAAGAAGTGATTACAGAGTTTGCTTTAGACAACTTAACAGGCTATAAATGCCCACGTCACATCGAGTTTGTGAGTGAGCTGCCAAAGAGTAACGTCGGTAAAGTACTGCGTCAAAAGCTGCGCGAGAAACATATTTTAGACAACGCTTAAGTGCTTACTTTAAATAAATAATAAAAAGCCGCTTACAACATGCTGTAAGCGGCTTTTTATTTACTGCGATCAGCGCCAGTTGTGTTAACTGACTGTACTGACGACTTTAAGTGGCAAGTGTTTTAGTGCCTGACCGACAAATGACCATGGTAAACTTGGTACACAAGCTTCTTCTACGCCCGCTTCAATCGCGGCAACAATGGCCTTCGTGCCTGTGTCAGCATCGACTTCAAACGGTAATGGCTTGGCATTTTCATTAATCTCAGTACGAATATAGCCAGGATAAATGGTAGAGACTTTGATAGGAAGCTTGGTTAAGAGCATATCCGAGCGAATCCCTTCTGCCAGATGTGCCAATCCTGCTTTACTTGCCCCATAAGCGGTCAAATGCTTGGGCATTCCGCGCATGGCCGACATGCTTGATATGACCACCAAATGACCGCTGTTTTGTGCTCTAAAAATACTCATCGCAGCTTCACATTGCGCCAATGCCGATATGAAGTTAATCTCAACGGTACGGCGATTGGTATCAAAACGCCCTTTACCGATACGGCGACTATCACCAATACCGGCATTGACCACCACTCGATCAATGCTACCAAATTTTTCTGCAAAGGCATTAAACACATCAAAAATGGCATCATAATCGCTAACATCAAGCGTCTGATATTCAACACGTATATTAGGATACGCTGCTGTCAATTCTGACTGCAAACACTCCAAACGATCGACGCGGCGAGCGCAAATAGCAAGGTTGTAACCAAGCTTGGCAAAAAGCCTCGCCATCCCTTCACCTAACCCAGAACTGGCACCTGTAATAAGTACTGTTTTGTTTTGTCCAGCCTGCTTTTTATTTAAGTCCTGCAAGTAACGAGACGGCTGAACCGCGCTCAATATCTGTTTTTTACTTTGGTTGGCGCTTTTAACGACTAAATTGATCAACTTATTTTGCATGGACAATCCTTTTTTATAGATGTTGGGTAAAGTTGATAGTCTATAATACCGCAAATCTACAGATTGGGTCTGTCAGTTATAAAAATAAACAATAAGCAGGCAAAATGAGACTGCTGACTTTCGATATATAATCAACCGTCATCACCAAATAGTGATCACTATATCAGTCATTCAACGCATCTATGCTACATTCAATCAGCTTAGCGCCAAGTAACAAAGCGTTTGCCTTCACAAAACAGATGGCTGTACTCATTTAAAGACATCAAACGAGTGCTTTGCTCTTTTAGCGTAATGGATGTGACACCTGTGTTTACTAAGCTTTTGTTTAACTGATATGCGATTTGACTGCCTTGTTTTAATAGTTGCGCAGTGATGGCGGCAATCACACCACCTGAGGTAAACACCAATACTGTACTATCACAACCTAAATTCAAATCTGCCACTTTTGTACGAACTTGCTCAAGTGCTTGCTGCGCACGCTGATTAAATTGGGGCCAGCTCTCAATATAATCTTGATCATTGTCACCGCCATGCCAACGCTGCATCGCTTGATCGAATAACTCAGCAAGCCTTGTGTTTGGTACTTCTGATTTAGCAATTTCAGCAGCGATCGCAGCACGACTACTAAAAGCAGGATCCGATTTTTTAAATACATCTTGATGATTAAATTCGTCAAACTGTGGCAGAATGTAACTCTCAGGCTCATCGATATTGATTGCGGACGACAAAGGCAGGGCTTTACTACAGTCGGTATTGATCGATGATTGGTAACGCGCCAAAAAATTTCGGGCAGAGTCCTGTTGTCTTACCAAGCTGCCTGTAAAGATGGCATCGATACGGCGCTGCGTGGTTGCATAATGTTTACCCAGCATTTGCGCCTGAGTACTACCCAACTCTGAAAGCTGATCGTAATTTTCTTGTCCAAAAGACGCCTGACCGTGACGCACCAGAAGTATGGTTGTCATAAATGAATCCCTTCTTATCATATCTTTCATAAATTGTTATTTGATTGTTTGCTCAGCAGACTTATGAGGCGATTGTACAAAATAACTTTTGGGTAAAATGCCTTTAATAACAGACTGTACAGGACCTGGTAGCTGCTCAATGGTGGCAGCATCAATACCTCTGTCTTGCAAATGAGGCTGTACATGGCTGACAAACAATGCCTCGCCTTCATATTGAGCAATCAATTTAAGACATTTGGCATGCAATACATGCACAATGATCCAAAAATTCTTAAACGCGGGATTGGTCGTTTGTTTGTTGTAGTAACGATAGTAAATTTGCTGGACAATCCCTGCCAGACGGAATAGCCCAAACACTTCATAAAAAGTCCAGTTGTCTATCTTAAGCCCTGTCTGCTCAAGGTAATAATCAACCACTTCCTGACGGGTCATCATGCCTTTTAAATGGGTTGGCTGACGACGAGATTGCTGCATAATGATGTTATCATCTTCTTCAATCCAGTACGCCAAAGCACTACCCAAATCCATCAGAGGGTCACCCAATGTCGCCATTTCCCAATCGAGCACACCGATAACTTCCGTCGGATTATTGGCATCTAAAATTACATTGTCAAAGCGCCAATCATTATGAATGACACAGGTTTTACTGTCCGCAGGTGTGTGCTTACCCAACCATTGCCTCACTAACGCAAAACTTGGGACATTAGGCGTTTTTGCTTTGACATAGCGCTTATCCCAACCGCTGACCTGACGTTCGCAATAACCCTCGCCGCGACCTAAGCTCATTAGATCAGGATGCTGTTTATAATCCACTTGATGCAACTCAATCAATGCGTCGATGACATTGGTACATAAAGCTCGCGTTTGTGCGGTGTCTAAATCGACACCCTTTGGTAAATTAGCACGAGGAATAATGCCTTCCATACGCTCCATGACATAAAAATCAGCGCCAATCACGCCTTCATCTGTACAGAGCGCCACCATTTTTGGCACATAGGGATAAGCATCTTTTAGCGCTTTTTGTACTGTATATTCGCGCACCATATCATGTGCTGATTTGGCTTTGGTGCCTTTTGGCGGACGACGCAAGATCAAATCCTGATTGTCATATTGCAGACGGTACGTCCAGTTTGATGCACCACCTGAAAATTGAGTAACGGTAGGTTCACCTTGTATATCAATTCCTTGATCGCGTAGCCATGTACTGACAGCTTTACTATCAAGCGCTTCGCCATCACGAACCTCGCCGCCTTTATCCAGTATCTGACTGTTGATCTTAGTGGACATATTTTTGTCATCGGTTTGGCTTTTAGAATAATCAGTTGCCATAAGATGTTCCTTATCCTGTGGTCATTTATTGTTAAAAATTTAGTGTTAAAAACTATCAAACTATCAAACTATCAAGTAATGAAAAATTCACTATTCAATCATTCATAGTGAATCCTTAAACGCCTTATTATGGTTTGATAGCTTTGCTTACTTTTGGGTCACGAGCTGACCGGTAACCCATAATTTGGGCATGCCTATGAGGACTTTTTATGTGCAGATGAGCGACCAAAACCTTGACGCTTTAATTCTAACTTGGCAATCATGGTTTTATGTACCTCATCAGGCCCATCAGCCAGTCGTAGTGCCCGTGCTTGCGCAAAGAAATTTGGTAGCAGTGTATCTTGGCACATACCCATACCGCCATGAATCTGGATTGCCATATCCACCACTTCTTGCAATACAGTAGGAGCGACAACTTTGATGGCTGATATTTCAGTGAGTGCGGCTTTTGTACCTTGAGCATCCATTTTTTGTGCCGCATACAAGGTCAGTAAGCGGGCTTGATCAATTTTGATACGGGCATCGCTGATACGCTCAAAATTTCCACCCAACTGTATTAAAGGTTTACCAAATGCTGTGCGTGCCATACCACGTTTCACTGCCAACTCAAGCGATTTTTCAGCAGCACCAATACAACGCATACAATGATGGATACGACCTGGCCCTAGACGCCCTTGAGCAATCTCAAAGCCCATGCCTGCGCCACCAATAAAGTGACTGACAGGCACTCGTACATTATTGAAGCTGACCTCGCCATGTCCATGCGGTGCATCGTAATCACCAAATACTTTTAACATGCGCTCGATATTGACGCCTGCTGTTTTGACTGGCACAAGCACCATAGAATGCTGATGATGACGGTCTTTGTTATCGTCAGGCGTGTATGCCATGACAATCAAGATATCAACGGCAGGATCACCAAGACCAGATGACCACCACTTACTACCATTGATGACGATCTCATCGCCCTCTACCACAGCGGTCGCTTGCATATTGGTCGCATCGCTCGAGGCCACATCAGGCTCCGTCATACAGAATACAGAGCGTGTTTTACCTTCCAAAATTGGGGTCAGCCATTTTTCCTGCTGCTCCTCAGAACCGTAGCGCCACAGTAGCTCCATGTTGCCGCTGTCAGGCGCATTACAGTTGAATACATAAGGCGCCAGCAAACTGCGACCGGTTAATTCTGCAATCGGTGCATAATCAGTGACCGAAAGACCAGCACCTAAGGTATCGTCTGGCAAGAATAAATTCCACAGTCCAGCTTCCCGTGCTTGTTTGCGTAAGCTCTCGTATTGTTCTGGCCACTGCCAGTTGCGCCAATTACCATCAGGGTTTTGCTCGTGACACTCATGCCAGAACTGCGCTTCAATGGGTTCAATCTGCGTCTCGATAAACGCTTTGACTTTCTTGTACATGGCTTGACCATGTTCTGTTGCCGTAAACATCAATGTATTGTTAGACATA
>ENA-UOXB01000689-UOXB01000689.1-bioreactor-metagenome-genome-assembly--contig:-NODE-689-length-19557-cov-7.225720_pt1 | contig 19557 bp, 17 predicted proteins | sample MGYA00238158_ERZ761615 | MGnify/ENA primary metagenome ERZ761615 (study PRJEB28904, sample SAMN06267902) | bioreactor metagenome | isolation source: Joint BioEnergy Institute, California, USA | place... | reverse complement strand
ACACCGGCCACGACGGCTCGATGGCCACCATCCATGCCAACTCGCCGCGCGACTGTCTCTATCGCATCGAGATGCTGGCCGGCTTCGCCGGGTTCCAGGGCAGCGAAGACAGCCTGCGCCGGCAGATCGCCAGCGCGATCGATTTCATCGTGCAGATCTCGCGCCTCGGCAGTGGCCGGCGCGTGCTGGTATCGATCACCGAGATCACCGGCGTCAGCGACAACCTGATCACCACCCAGGAGATGTTCCGCCACGAAGTGCAGATCGACGGCAGTGGCAAGGAGACCGACCGCTGGATCGGGCTGGGCTTCCAGCCGCACTCGCACAAGCTCGAGCCGTTCCGCCAACTGTTGCGCGAATCCCTCTACGGAGACTACTGAACATGGGAACCGGCCTGCTGCTGGGCGTATTGAGCATCGTGTCGGTGCTGCTGGCGCTGGCGGTATGGCTGTGGGGCACCGCCAACAGCCGCGAACAGCGGCAGGCATCCCTGCAGCATGCCGAACAGCAGCTGGCACGTGGCAGCGCGGGCCCGGGCAGCAACGCGGCTGCGGCCAACGATGGATCGCGGCCGCTGCCGGCAGCAGCTGGCCGTCGCGCGCTGCCCTGGAATGGCCTGCTGCAACGCGCGGGCCTCGCCACCGGCTGGAAGGTGCCGCTGATGCTGCTGGTGCCCGGCCTGGCCCTCTCGCTGTTCGCGATGCTGCGGCTGGGAACGGCATGGATGCTGCCGCTGACGCTGCTGCTGTACCTGCTGGGCTGCTGGTTGTGGATCATGCGCCGCACCGCCAAGTTGCAGGCCAAGCTGCTGCATCAGCTGCCGGACTTCCTCGACAACCTGGTCCGCCTGACCGCGCTCGGCAACAGCCTGCAGTCGGCCTTCCAGGTCGCGTCGCAGCAGGCGACGCCGCCGCTGCGTGAGCTGCTGGACACCACGGTGCGATACGCGCGGGGCGGCATGGACCTGGACCGCGCACTGAACCTCGCCGCGCAGCCCTATCGGATGGAGGTGCTGAAGGTGCTGGCCGTGGTGATGGGCGTCAGCGTCCGCATCGGCGGCCGCGCCGATCAGATCCTGCAGCGCATGGGCGATTTCATGCGCGACCTGGAGCAGGCCCAGCAGGAGCTGTCAGCCACCACGTCCGAGACCCGCATGTCGGCCTGGGTGCTGGGACTGCTTCCGCCCGCCAGCGCCGTACTGATGGCGATCTCCAGCCCCGAGTTCTTCCAGCCCGTCCTGCACGATCCGCTCGGTCACAAGATCCTGCTGATCGCCCTGGGCCTGGAACTGCTCGGTGGTTTCCTGCTGTATCGCCTGGCCAAGTCGCTATGAGCATCCGCAGCGGAGGTTCCCGATGAGCGCAACTGCCTGGTTCGCACTTGCCCTGCTGGTCCTGGCCGCCGGCGTCGCCCTGCTCGGTGTGGGCGGCTGGGTCCGCAGCCATCGCGAGGACCGCAGTGCGGCAACGCTGAAGACCGCATTGCAGCCACGTGATCCGATCGCCGACGAGGACGCGGCCCGCAGGGATTCACTGGGCTGGCTGGAGCGCTTCGGCCGGACGCTCAGCGGCGGGCGCCTGGAAGCCGCACTGCTGGCAGGCGAGGATCGCCTGCTGCTTGATCTGGCCGGCTGGAACACCCGTCGCGGCACGGCGATCTATCTGGGCCTGCGCCTGCTGCTGGCAGTACTGGTGCTGGCGCTGACCCTGGCCGTGAGCGATGCCACCGGCCTGGCCCGGATCATGGTGATCGTCGGCGCGCTCGCCGCCGGCCTGCTGCTGCCCAAGTTCGTGCTGGCCGCGTGGGTCAAACGGCGGCGGCGCGCCGTCAACAACGAGTTGCCGCTGCTGATCGACCTGCTGCGCCTGCTGCAGGGGGTTGGCTTCAGCATGGATCAGAGCCTGCAGACCCTGGGCGACAAGCTGCGCGACGCACTGCCGGTGCTCGGTGGCGAGATCCAGGAGGCGAACGTCGCCTACACCCATGGACGCACTCGCGCCCAGTCGCTGCGCCGGCTCAGCGATGTCTACGGCGATGACGACCTGTCCAGCCTGGTGCAGTTGATCCTGCAGGTGCACGCCCACGGCGGCGCGGTGCAGGAGCCGCTGCGCCAGTTCAGCATCCGGCTGCGCGAACAGCGCCGCAATGCTCTGAAAGAGAAGGTCGGCAAGCTCTCGGTGAAGATGACCGTGGTGATGATGCTGACCCTGCTGCCTGCACTGATGCTGGTGCTGGCCGGGCCTGCGCTGGTCGCGCTGGCCAAAACCCTGTCGAACATGGGATGACCGTCATGCCTGCTCTGCGCCACGCCTGTCTGTTGTTTGTTCTTGCCACTGCCGTCGCGGGATGCGCCTCGTCCACCCCGAAGTACCTGCGCGCGCCTACCCTGGCCGAGCCCGGGCCCGCGCCGCAGGACAGCCGCAATGCCTACCTTGAGCTGATCGAGCGCATGCAGCTGCAAGGGGCCTGGTACGCCTCGCTGGCGCATGTGGATGCATTCCGCCAGCGCTACGGCGATCCTCCGGCGCTGCGCCTGCTGCAGGCCAATGCACTGCGCGAGACCGGCCAGGCCGACGCCGCGGCCGCGCTGTACCGCGAACTCAGCAGCGGGCCGCAGGCCGCCGCCGCGGCACATGGCCTGGGCCTGATCGCCGCGCATCGCGATGACGAGGCCGGCAGCGAACTGTCGCTGGCCCGCGCCACCCAGCTGCAGCCGTTGAATACCGATTACCTGGGTGACCTGGGGTATGCGCGTCTGCGTGCCGGCCGCTTCGATCAGGCCCGCGAGCCGCTGGCCAAAGCACTGGAACTGTCACCGGGCAACGCCAAGGCGACCGCCAACCTGGCGCTGTGGGCGGTCCTGCGCGGCGACAACGCCACGGCCGAACGCCTGGCTGCGCAGGCCAACCTCAACGAAGACACCCGGCGCAGCATCCAGCAGCAGGCCCAGCAGATCCGCAGCCGGCTGCAGCAGCGCCAAGCCCAGGCATCGGCGGCCAGCAGCACGGCACGGATCGCCACTGTGCCATCCCGCGCCCCCGCCCCGGCCGGCAGCCGGCTGGCGGCCGAAACACGCCGTGACGCCCGCGATCGCGATCCCTCCCGTCTGCCGCCGTCGATGCTGGAGCGCTTCGGCACGTCCGACCACCCGACCGAGAACACGCCATGACCGCGATGACCCTGATCCGACGCCTGCTGCCTGCGGTCACCTGCTGCCTGCTTGCCACGGGAGCCCACGCACAGGCGCCACAGGCGCCGCTGACCGGCCAGATGCTGGGAGGCAGCCCGGCAGCGGCCCCTGCCATCGCGCCGCAGCAGGCCGAAGCACTGGCAACCGTCGACCTCGCGGCGCCTGCGCCGCCCCCCGCGATGCCGCCCGCGCCTCCTGCTCCGGTGGCCGCCGCACCGGCTGCGCCACGGCGCAACGAGGTCGGTGATGCCACGCGCCAGCTGTTCCAGCTGCAGGCGTCCGGGCAACAGGCCGGCCCGCGGCTGCCGATCCTCGGTGATCAGGCCACCGCCAGCTACGCGCGCTACCTGAAGAGTTTCGAGCAGGACATCCCCGCCTTCTTCGACACGGATGTCGGCAGTTCCAAGAGCACCTCCAACTCCGGACGCTGAGGCATGCCATGAACCGCTCTCGCCAGCCCCGTTTCCACCGCCCGCGCGGCGGCATGTCCGTCACCATGATGCTGGTGATGCTGGCACTGGTGGCCATGCTGGGTCTGATCGAGGTCGGTTTCCTGTTCTGGGCCAAGCGCGATGCGCAGAAGGTCGTGGACCTGGCGGCGCTGGCAGGTGCGCAGCGACTTGAGCTGTGTACATCGAACAACGGCGACAACAGCGCCGCGCGGCAGAGCGCACTCACGCAGAACCAGTTCCCGGGCACGGTGCAGGTCCGCTGCGGCAACTGGAGCGCCGCACGCGGAGGCAACCGCTTCAGCGAGACGGTCGACGCCAGCAATCCGCGCAATGCGGTGCGGGTGGTTGCGACCCGCAGCGTGCTGCCGTTCTTCGGCCAGAACGAGAGCCTGCCGACCATCACCGTGCAGGCCGTGGCGCGCCGCTCGGAACCGACGGCGGTGTTCGCGGTGGGTTCGCAGCTGCTGCGCACGAACGGCAACTCGCCCTTGATGGGCACCCTGCGCCTGGTGGGGCTGGACGTCACCAACGCCACGGTGCTGTCGTACGACGGACTGGCGCAGGCCAACATCACACCGTCAGGCCTGCTCAATGCGCTCGGCATTCCGGTCACCGCCAATCTCAGCGTGGCCGACTTCAATCGCCTGCTGTCGTTGAACCAGGTTTCACTGGCACGGCTGGTGGACGCCACCGCCACGGTGGTCGGCCGCAGCACCACCGCAGGCGTGCAGCTGCGTGCGCTGTCGGACCTGGTGGCCACCCGCCTTGACATCAATCGGGTCAATATCGCGCTGGGCAGCCAGAACGGCGGCGGCGGACTGTTCGCCGAGGTGATCTCTCCCGACGGCACGGTGGGCAGTGCGCTGCAGTCGCAGATCAACGTGCTTGACCTGGTCAATGCAGCCATCTCCATCGCCAATGATGGCAATGGCGTAGCGGTGCCGAACCTCAACCTGCTCGGCATGGATATCAAGGCAGGTGTTGTCGAACCGCCGTCGATCGCCATCGGCGGTGTCGGTTCGCGGGCCTACAACGCACAGGTCCGGCTGATGGTCGACGTCGACAGCGACCGCCTGTTCGGGGTGGGGCCACTGCTCAACCTGCTGGGCACGCGCCTGCACCTGCCATTGCATGTGGACGTGGCCAACGCGATGGGAACACTGACCAGCATCCAGTGCAGCGCGGCACCGCCCACCGCCACCATCCAGGTGGACTCCTCGGTACTGCGCGCGTGCGTCGGCAAGGTCAATGCCGCCGACCGCTTCTCCAAGAGCAATGTCTGCGACGCCACCTTGCAGAACGAACAACTGCTGACACTGCTGGGACGGCCGCTGATCAACGACAAGATCACCCTGCCGGCGCTGACCGGCACGCAGAGCCTGACCCTGGCCGCCGGCCAGACCGGCACCACCCGGATCAATCCCCTGGCCGTCGGTGACGCGGTCTCGCACCTGGTCAACGAGCTGCTGCGTGTCCTGTCGGGCATGCTGAGCTCGCCGGCACAGGGCATGAATGCCAACGACACGGCCAAGGCACTGGCCGACCGCTACCTGCAGGCAGCGTTCCCCTCGGGCGGCCGCTACAACGTCGACCAGCTCATTCCCCTGCTGCGCGACGGCGACCCGTCGCGCAACCTGGCACCGCTGGGCAACTGGACGGTCAAGAAGGGCGTGCCCAAACCCTGCCTGATCGGGCTGGGCACCTGCTGGGAAGATGGCTCGGTCTGGGCAGGCTACCGCGCCACCGTGACGGGACAGGGCCTGGGTCTGCTCGACGGGCTGCTCGGCTCACTGGTCGGCGGGCTGCTCATCAACCGCTGCGACAGCCTGCTGGGCAACCTGATCGACTACAACGGCTGCGTCCGCACCAATCTGGCCTCGTACATCCAGACCGCCCCGGACGGCTTCCTCGACGCGGCGGCCGGCGGCGGTGTCACCACGCCCGGCAACAACGTGTCCTGCAGCGGTGTGCTGTGCACCGTGCTGAGCCCGGTGCTGGCCGCGCTCAAGCCGGTGCTCAACACCGTCGGCTCCCTGCTGAGCACGACCCTGGCCAGCCTGCTGGGGCTGGAGCTGGGCCGCACCGATGTCAACGTCCAGTCCATCCAGTGCAATGGCGCACAGCTTGTGTTCTGAGCCGGGCCGGCGCCCTTGGCGCCGCCGCCGCGCATGCTAGACTCCCGGGCGGGGAACACTTCCATCTCAACCCACACTCATCCGTGGATGGTCCAGACATGCGAGAAACTTCAGGGGGCACCGTCTTCGCCCGCCACGCGCGCGGCGCGGCACTGCTGGCCGTGGCCATGCTGCTGGCGGCACCGTCCGCACTGGCGGCGCGCAGCAGCCGCGAAGCCGCAGCCGAACCGGTACGCAGCAGCGCACCCGTGGTACGCAACACGGTGGACGAGCTCAAGCAGTTGATGGACGCACGCCAGCTGACCGAACTGCGTACCACGTACAACGGCAACTACGGCGCCAGCCTGCTTTTCAATGCCAGTACCCTGACCTACTACGTCGCCCTGTTCCAGGAAAAGAACTTCTGGCGCGTCATCAAGACCGATGCCGTCGACAACGCCGAGCGGGTCTATCGCACGTTCGTGCAGCAGACCGAACAGCTCGCGCAGGTCTACATCGATACCACCCGCCTGGAAGCCGGCAAGCGCTATACCGAGCGCCTGGTGGCCTACAACGAAGAGCGCCTGCGTACCCTGCAGCAGGAAATGGAGCAGCAGCAGGCGCAGTCGGCCCAGGTCAGCGCGTCACTGCAGCAGGCCCAGCAGCAGGCCGTCAGCCTGAGCACCGATGTGCAGAGCACCAACAGCCAGCTGGACGCCCTGCAGCGCCGCATCCAGATCCTGCAGGCCGAACAGGGCAACCCCGAATTGAGCCTGCCGAAGCCGGACAGCACACCCGCGCCGGCAGCGGCCAGCGACGTTCGCTGAATCCCCCGACAGAACCCGACAGCGGCGCCGAACGGCGCCGTTGTCGTTTTTGGCCTGATTGCGACCCGATTCAGCGGCAGGCCTCGAACACGGCATCGTCCCACTGCCGGCGCTGGACGAAATCCGCCCGGCGCGTTCTGGCCAGCGCCTCCGTGCGCATCCTGCGCGCCCGTGCACAGGCCGCAGCATCCGCACTGATCGGAATCAACGCCCCCTGTGCACGGCCCGATCGCCGCATCGGCCTGCGTCCACCGTTACCGGGGGGCGCCCCGGCGGTGGGCGGCGCACTGCCGCGCGGCAGCGACTGCTCGGCGGGGACTTCCCAGCGCCACTCCGCCTGCCCCTGGCAAGGCGTCTGCTGGTACAGCGCACGCCCGCCGTCCGCGCACTTGTAGACCTGGGTCTGCGCCGCTGCGGATGTCGCCAGCAGCATGGCCAGCAGCCCCCATCCCGGCAGAGTCCTCATCTTCACCCCCTCCCACGACCAGCACTCATGGTCGGTACGACGAGCGCCGCGCGCCAGAGCGATCCGCGTCACATCCGTGCTCATCCAGCACAGCCGTGCAAGCCACTGCATCGCCTCTGCGCTGTACTGCCACAGGCGACGGCCACCTTCGCCGCCGCCGTCCTTCCCTTCCGCCAAGGAAACCGCAATGAGCAACTACATCACCGTCAACGACGGCGCCCGCATCTTCTACAAGGACTGGGGCACCGGGCAACCGGTCGTTTTCGCGCACGGCTGGCCACTGTCCTCAGACGCCTGGGACCCGCAGATGCTGTTCATGGGCCAGAACGGCTTCCGCGTGATCGCCCACGACCGGCGCAGCCACGGTCGTTCCAGCCAAACCTGGGACGGCAACGACATGGACACCTACGCCGACGACCTGGCCGCGGTGATCGACGCATTGGACCTGAAGGACGCCATCCTGGTCGGCCACTCCACCGGTGGTGGCGAGGTGGCCCACTACATCGGCCGCCATGGCAGCGCGCGCGTGGCGAAGGTGGTGCTGGTCGGTGCGGTACCGCCACTGATGCTGAAGACCGCGGGCAACCCGGCCGGAACGCCACTGGAGGTCTTCGACGGCATCCGCAAGGGCACCGGCGGTGATCGTTCGCAGTTCTTCCAGGACCTGGCCACGCCCTTCTTCGGCGCCAACCGTGACGGCAACACGGTCACCCAGGGCATGCGCGATTCGTTCTGGCTGCAGGGCATGCTGGGCGGTGTGAAGGGCCAGTACGACTGCATCCATGAATTCTCGGAAGTCGACTACACCGCAGATCTGCAGAAGATCGACGTGCCGGCATGGGTCGTGCACGGTGACGACGACCAGATCGTCCCCTTCGATGCGTCGGCCAAGCTGTCCTCGCAGATCATCAAGGACGCCGAACTGACGGTCTACCCCGGCGCGCCGCACGGGCTGACCGTCACCCATGCCGATCGCTTCAACGCCGACCTGCTGGCGTTCGCCCGCAAATGATGTCCCGCGGCGGCGCCCCACTGCGCCGCCGCTCCTGCGGGGTAGCGACGGGTATTGCCCGGCGAACGTATCCAGCATCCGCCGGGCATGGCCCGGCGCTACCTGTCAGATATCGCTGTGATGGTGCGGTACCGCCGTGGGCAACGGGTCATGCCCGCCGACGAAATGACGTACCACCGGCGCGCGTTCACCACGGTGCAGGGCACGCAGCACTTCCTGGATCGCCTTGTCGTCGGCCGTGATGCGTTCGTGCTGGCGCAGGTGCTCCAGCCAGGACGGGGTCACGAAATACTCCAGATGGATGCCCGGGCTGGCCACATCTTCGACCACGCCCCACACCACCGCACCGTCGCGGCGCCGGACCGTGCCCAGCGCGCGCATCTGCGCCTGGAACGATGCACGGTCGGCGGCATCGATGCGGTATTCGATCGTCACCAGCACCGGCCCGCGATCGTTGGAGACCGGCACCGACAGTTCCGGCGCCGGCCAATGACCCGCAGGGCGCAGGTTGAGATCTTCGGTGCCAGCGATTCGCACCCTCCACACCAGCAGCCCGCCGATGACCGCGCCTGCTGCCGCAACCAGCAGCGCCAGTTCCGGCGATGTTCGCTGCGCCAGCGCGCCCCAGCATAGGCCGCCGGCGGCCATGCCTGCCGAGAACACCATGATGTACAGCGCCAGCGCTCGTGCCCTCACCCACGCCGGAACCGCCGTCTGTGCGGCGATCTGCAACGAGGACAGCACCGTGATCCAGGCGAAACCGTTCACCAGCATCACCACCGGCAGCAGGTACCAGCTGCGGGTCAGCGCCAGTCCAACCAAGCTCAGTGCCAGCGCCAGCGTCGCCAGCAACACCAGCAGATCGCGGTCCAGCTGTGCGCGCAATCTAGGCAGCAGCAGCGCCCCGGCAACCGCGCCGATGCCGATGCAGCCCAGCAGCATGCCGTACTGCCCTGCACCGCCATGCATCTGCCCTCGCACCACCACCGGCAACAATGCGTTCATCGCCGCAGCGAAGAAGAAAAAGCCGACCGATTTGATCAGCACCGCCTGCAGACGCCCGGCGCGGCTGGCATAGCGCAGTCCGGCCTTCAGTCCGGCACCGAAGCCTTCCGGCGGCAGGCTCGATGCCTTCGGGTCACGCTTCCAGCCCCAGACCACGAACAGCATCGCAGCGAAGGTGATGGCATTGAAGCCAAAGGCCCACACGGCTCCCAGCTGGGCGACGATCAGGCCACCGACAGCAGGCCCGATCGAACGGGCGATGTTGATGCCGATCGAATTCAGCGCCACTGCCGACGGCAGCATCGGCTGCGGAACCAGCTCGGAGACGATCGCTGCCTGCGCCGGCATCGCCATCGCCGCGCCACATCCCATGCAGAACGTGAGCAGCACCAGCAGCTGCGGCGTCAGCATGCCGAGCGAGGTCAGCACCGCCATCAAGGCCGCCACTGCCAGCATCCATCCCTGGGTGGCCAGCAGGTACGTGCGGCGATCGACGATGTCGGCCAGGGTTCCTGCGGCCAGTGCCAGCAGCACGATCGGTACGGTTGTGGCTGACTGCACCAGGGCCACCATCAACGGTGATCCTGTGCGTTCGGCCATCACCCAGGCCGCGGCCACGTCATTGACCCACGTACCGATGTTGCTGGCCAGGATCGCCAGCCAGATCGAGCGGAACATGCGGATCTTCAGCGGGGACCAGGCACCTGCGGCCGGTGCGGGAGGTTGCGATGTGCGTGCATTCACCATTGCCATGCTCCAACGATCGAGGCGAACAACGTGTCCTGGCCACCGGCCTGCGTCAGCGCAGGACCGGCATCGACCCAGGCCAGCTGCAGCTGCCACTGCCAGTGTGCACTGGCCTGCCAGCGGGTTTCGGATTTGTACTGGCGGCCGATCCTGCGCGCGCCGCCTGCGCTGCCGGGCAACGCCACCAGCGGTGCGGGCGTGGTGTACACCGCATCGGCGCGGCGGTGCTTCCAGGCCATCTGCATGCCCAGTTCAGTGGTGACGGATTCGTGCAACCGCAGTGTGAGGGTTGGCTGCACGTCCATCAGGTTCGCCGGCGCCAGCAGGCTGGCTTCGCTGAAGTAGGCCGATTTCGGGAACAGGGCATTGAAGGTGCCCAGCCGGGCGTCGTTCGGGCGGCCATCACCACTGGCGATGTCGGCCTTCAGTCCCAGCCGTGGCTGCAAGGGCAGTTGCGGCCAACGCCAACCGGTATCGGTGGCCAGCGTCCACGCGCGGATATCAAGCTGCTCGCTGGTGGTCCGCAGCTCACCGCCCTGCACGACCAGCTCGCTGTTCCAGTCCAACGATCCGGCCTGGCCGAACCAGCGCGCCCCGAGAGTCTGCCGGCGCTCGATGCCGGCGCCTGCCGCGAAGCGGGCGTCCTCCCGGCGATAGTCCAGCAGATAGAGGTCCCACTGGCCCGGACCCTGGCCTGGCGCCGTGGTTGCATAGGCACCCCACAGATGCGCACCGCGTTCGCCACGGTCATCGAACGCACCCGGCCGGTTCTCCACCGGACGCAGTGCCATCAGTTCCAGCACGCCCAGTCCGCCCTGCCATCCGACCCTGGCACCATCGAAGGCCAGGCGGATATTCGGCCCGTCGCGCACCGACAGCAGGCGCGAGCTGCCATGGCCCGCCTCCTGCCGCCCGAGCTGCACATGCAGGCCGCCGCGCTGCCAGCGCCAGTACGCCTGCTGCACGTCCAGCGCACCCCGATCGGTCCTGCCAGGTCCACCGGCCCTCCCACGCTCGCCGTGCACGCCCAGCTGCAGCATCGCCTTCCAGTCGCGTTCACCGTAGGTGGCCGACGCCAATGCGCGAAGCAGGCCGTAGCCATCCTCGCCGCCGCCGATACCGAAGCGGGTCGGGTCGTAGTACATGCCGCGCAGACGCATCGAGGCATCCCACTGCAACGTGCCATCAGCGGCATCGCTGCAGTAGCCCCCCTCGCAGGCGAGCGCAAGGGACGGCGCGGCCAGCAGGGCGAGGCTCAGAATGCGAAGCACGAGCATCCCATCGCACCCCAGAATGCGGTCAGATCATTGCTGGGTGCTGCGTGGCGCGCGGCATGGTCGTGTGCACCGTGGGTCCTGCAGGCCGCACCATGGTGATGGTGATGCGCCATCGCCAGGCCGGTGGCCGCGCCGCCCACGTGATACCCCCCGAACCGGTTGACCGGCGACCAGTCCGGCATCGCCGGCGGCAGCTGCGGCGCCAGTCCGGCATAGTCTTCGCCGGCATGCACGATGCGGCCACCGACCACGGTAAGCACGCTGGTGATGTCGGCGATGCGGGCATCTTCGACGCGGAAGAAATCGGCCGAGAGCAGGATGAAATCGGCCAACTGGCCTTCCCTCAAGGTGCCCTTCACCGCTTCATCGCCGGAGAACCATGCGCTGCCCTGCGTCCACAGGCGCAAGGCCTGCTCGCGCTCCAGCAGGTTCTCCTCCCCATACAGCGCCAGGCCGCCGACGGTGCGCCCGGTGACCAGCCACGACAGCGCGACCCAGGGGTTGTAGCTGGCCACGCGGGTGGCGTCGGTGCCCGCGCCGACCGGCACGCCTTCGGCCAGCATGCGCTTCACCGGCGGCGTGTGCCGTGCCGCCTGCACGCCATAGCGTTCGACGAACGCTTCGCCCTGGTAGGCCATGCGGTGCTGTACCGCAATGCCTCCACCCAGTGCCCGGATCCGCTCGATGTTGCGCGGGGTGATGGTCTCGGCGTGATCGATGAACCAGTGCAGTCCATCGAACGGTACTTCGCGGTTGACCTGCTCATAGACATCGAGGATGCGGCCGATGCTCTCGTCATAGGTCGCGTGGATGCGGAACGGCCAGCGCTTCTGCACCAGCAGCTTCACCACATCATGCAGCTCCGGCTCCAGTTCCGGCGGCAGCTCGGGGCGTGGTTCGCTGAACAGCTCGAAGTCCGCTGCCGAGAACACCAGCATCTCGCCGGCGCCGTTGTGGCGCAGCAGATCATCGCCCTGGCGGGGTTGCAGGATCTCACTCCAGCCACGGAAGTCATCCACTTCCTTGCCTTTGTTCTGCGTGAACAGGTTGTAGGCGATACGCACGGTCAGCTGGTCGTCGCGGTGCAGCTGCTCGATGACCTGGTAGTCCTCGGGATAGTTCTGGAAGCCTCCCCCGGCATCGATCACCGAGGTGATGCCGAGCCGGTTCAACTCGCGCATGAAGTGACGGGTGGAGTTGGCCTGGTATTCGACCGGCAGGCGTGGCCCCTTGGCCAGCGTCGCATACAGAATCAACGCATTGGGCTTGGCCAGCAGCAGGCCGGTGGGGTTGCCCAGCGAATCGCGCACGATCTGGCCACCGGGCGGGTCCGGCGTTTCGCGGGTGTAGCCGCATGCACGCAGCGCCGCCCCGTTGAGCAGCGCGCGGTCATACAGGTGCAGCAGGAACACCGGCGTATCCGGTGCGATCTGGTTGAGCTCCTGCAGGGTCGGCAGGCGCTTCTCGTGGAACTGGGCGGCGGTGAAGCCCCCCACCACGCGCACCCATTGCGGCGCCGGGGTGCGATCGACCTGTGCCTTGAGCATGGCCATTGCATCGGCCAGCGAACGCAGCCCGTCCCAGCGCAGCTCCAGGTTGTAGTTCAGGCCACCACGGATGAGGTGGGTGTGACTGTCGTTGAGGCCGGGCACCAGTCGCCTGCCCTGTGCGTCGATGAGCGTGGCTTCGGCTCCCCAACCACGCATGATCTCTTCATCGCTGCCTACGGCGATGATGCGCCCTTCCTGTACGGCCAGCGCCTGTGCATGCGGACGGTGTGGATCGAGCGTGGTGATGCGGGCGTTGCGGATGACCAGTGTGTGCATGCGGCGCTCCTTGGGGGCGGAATCGAGGGCGGCGCCGGCCTGTCCGGCAAGGCCCAGCGCCACGGCAGCGCCGGTGCCCAGTACGACGCTGCGGCGGCCGGGATCGAGTGGCTCATGGTTCATGCGATGTCTCCGGGAAATACGGGGCTGTCCAGCGCCCAGGCTCCCGGCCCGGCCAGCGCGATGGCCAGCAGGACGAGGGTCCACATCAGGGGGTACTCGGCGCCGGCGCGCATCCAGAACCAGCCCTTGGGCACGGCCAGCAGCACGGTGAAGCCGATGAACGCCGCTGCGGCCAGCGCAGCGATGCGTGTCTGCCAGCCCAGCAGTACGGCCATTCCGGACAGCACCTGCAGCCCGGCCAGCAGCAATGGCAGAGGCGCGGCCGACGGCAGGCCGAAGCCACGCAGTTCGGCCGCAAAGCCGCTCAGGCCAGGGCCACCGAACCAGCCGAACAGCTTGCCCAGCGCGTGGGGCAGCAGGAAGCCGCCCGCCGCCACGCGCAGGATCAGCAGCGCCAGGTCGAGCCCCGGATCCATGGTCAGTGCCCGCCTTCCTGGGCGCCGAACATGGTCTTGGCGTACTGGATGCCGATGCCGTAACCGCCCGCGTGATCACGGGCGATGCCGGTGGTCAGGCCATAGGTCTCGCCGCGCGCCCAGTCGCGCTGCAGCTCCAGCAGGTACTGCACGCTGGTCATCGGCACCGCACCGGCCTGCACCATGCGGGCGATCGCCCGCTCATGTGCTTCCACGCTGACATCGCCGCAGGCGTCGGTGATCACGTACACCTGGAAACCCTGCTCCAGCGCTGACAGCGCAGGCCCCACGATGCACACGCTGGTCCACAGCCCGGCCATTACGAGGCGACGCCTGCCGATGCGATTGATCTCATCGATTACCGGCTGGTCTTCCCAGGTGTTCATCGAGGTGCGATCGAACACCTTCTGCCCGGGGAAGATCACCGGCAGCTCCGGAAACATCGGGCCGGAGAACGAGGTCTCCGCGACCGTGGTCAGCACCACGGGCACATTGAAACCCTGCGCGCCCTTGCTGATCAGCGCGACGTTGTTGCGCAGCGCCGAGATGTCGATCGTGTGGGTTGCAAATGCCATCTGCGACTGGAAATCGATCAGGACCAGTGCGTGATCGGTGGGCGATAGCAGGCCTTTGGCAGGAATTGCGGTAGCGAGGCTCATGGATGGACTCCGTTGCGAACAAGGGCAGGGGGAAGGGACAGGGCTGCATCTCCAGCCAGGTACTGGCCGGGGCTGCAGCCGGTCTCCGCGCGGAAGCTGCGGACGAAATGGCTCTGGTCGAAGAAGCCCAGCTGCTGCGCCAGGCAGGACATCGGCAGTTGCACGACGGGCAGCAGCTGACGGGCACGCTCGATACGGCGGCGGCGCACGTAGCGCAGTGGGCTCGCGCCGGTTCCGGTGCGGAACAGCCGCACCAGATGGAAGCGGCTCACGCAGGCCGCGTCAGCCAGCTCGGTGACCCGCATCGGCTGTGACAGATGTTCATCGATGTAATGCAGCGCACGCTGCAGAGCGGCAGCCTGCCGGGGCGGCAGCGCCGCGACGGTCGGAACAGGGCGGGATACGGTAGCCATGGAGGGGTGCCACGACGGGGTGCCCCATGGTGCGGGGCGCCGGCACGATGCCCTACCCCCGACGGACGAGGGCAGCACCTACCCGAATGGGGGAGACCGTCGCTCCAGCACACGTCGTCCGAACAGCCGCGCGTCCAGCGAGTAGGCACCCGGCCCAAGTGCCAGCAGGGCCAACGGCAGCAACGCCAGGGCCCACGGCACGGACTGCCAGAACAGGCACGGCACGGCCAGCAGCGCCGACAGCGGCGTCAGCACCCCCAGCAGCAGCGACAGGGCGACCAGCAGGCAGGCAGCCGTCAGCAGCCAGCCCGCGTCGGACGGGCGCACGCACAGCGCTGCGACCACGCACAGCCGCAGCCACAACAGGCCGGCGCCGGGACCGCGGTCAGGAAACATCACGAACAGGCGCTGCATGGAGAGTCTCTGTGGTCCATGCCGGCGTGATAGCCGAGTGCCGCGGCAGGCGCCTACCCCGTTCGGGTCACCCCGCCCTGCCCCGCACCTGCGAGAATGCGCTGCATGCATGGCTGCCCCTTCCCTTCCCTGCGTCGCCTGACGGCGTTGCTGATGTGCCTGCTGCTGTGCATCGCCCTGCCCGCCCACGCCGTGCAGCGCCCGGCAGTGAGCAGCGGGCTGCCCGGCTACGAGCACACCGCCTGGCGGGTGGGACAGGGCGCACCCGGCGATATCTGGGACATCGCCCAGGATCGCGACGGCCTGCTCTGGCTGGCCACCGGCTCCGGGCTGTACCGCTTCGACGGGCGTCGCTTCGAGCGGCAGCCCGCACCGCCCGGCAGCCGATTTCCCTCCACCAACATGGTCACCCTGGTGCCCGGCGATGGCGATGCGCTGTGGATCGGCTATTTCCAGGCGGGCATCAGCCAGTTCGCCAATGGCCAGCTGCGCAACTTCGGGCGCGCGGAAGGGGTTCCGGTCGGCGTGGTGCCGCGCTTCAGCCGCGACCAGCAGGGACGCCGCTGGGCCGCCATCAACGGCGGGCTGCGCTGGTTCGACGGCAAGCGCTGGCGGCCGCCACCGGCCAGCGCAGGCCTGCCCGAGCGGCGCGTGCAGTGGGTCCTGCAGGACAGCCGCAATACCTTCTGGGTGCTGGCCGACCTGAAGATCTGGAAACGCGCGCCGGGTGCCGTCCGCTTCGAGGACACCGGCATCGCTGTCTCGCAGATGGCCACGTTGGTGGAGAGCCCGCTGGGCGAGGTGTGGCTGGCCGACCGCGTGCGCGGCACCTCGCCGCTGGCCAACGCGGAGGGTGTGCTGCCACAGCACGAGCGCGAAGCACGCCGCCTGCCGGAGCTGGTCGCTGCGCGGCTGCAGTTCACCGCTGATGGCGCGCTGTGGGCGACGATGAGCCCGCACGGTGGGGTCGCCAGGGTCACGTTCGATGGCAGGCGCGCCGTGCGCATGGAACGTTTCGATTCACCGGATGGCCTGACCGCAACGTCGGCCGTGCCGATCATGGCCGACCGCGAAGGCAATATCTGGGTCGGCACCAATCTCGGCCTCAACCGCTTCCGCGCGCGCAGCGTGAAAACGCTGTCGGCCGGTCCTGCCGATCCGTATCGCTCGCTGGTCCGTGCCAGCGATGGCCGCGTGTATGGCTACGGCGAGGATCTGGCACCTTATGACCTGCGCCGGGAGCTGCTCGACGGCAGCGGCGCGCAACTGAAAGCCGCTGCACGCGGCGCGCCGACGCCGATCTGGCAATTCGACTGGGTCAATCTCGCGCGCACGCGTAACGGCCGGACCGCACGGATCGCACTACCGGCGCCGTTCACCGGCCAGCCACTGCACGCGCTGCTGTTTCCCGATGACGAGCAGGCCTGGGTCTGTACCGGCGAGCGCGGCGTGCTGCATTACGCGCAGGGCCGTTGGCAGCGCGAACCGCGCCTGCCCGAGCAGGCCTGTTCCTCCCTGGCAATGGACGACAACGGCCAGCTGCTGCTGGGGTATGCCGATGGACGCCTGCGCCATCTGGGTGATAGCGCGATCGAGACCTTCGGTGCCGCGCAGGGGTTGTCAGTGGGGCCGGTGACTGCCCTGCTGCAGCAGCGCGATCTGTTGCTGGTCGCCGGCGAATCGGGCCTGGCCGCACGCCTGGGCGGCGGACGTTTCATGCCGGTACGCACCGACCTTGCGGGCGTGCTCGAAGGCATCACCGGCATGGTGGCCGATGCACAGGGCCGGCTCTGGCTCAACGGCAGCCGCGGCCTGGTGCGTCTGGACAGCGCGCATCTGCGGCACGCGCTGCGCGCCGGCCTGCCGGTGACGCCGCGCCTGTTCGATGCCGTGGACGGCATGCCGGGCGTCGCCCTGCAGAGCGGTCCGATCTCCACGGCGGTGCTGGCCGGTGACGGGCTGCTCTGGCTGGCCACCAACCAGGGCCTGGCATGGCTGGACACGACCCACGCGCACGTCAACAGCATGGCGCCGAGCGTCCGCATCGGCGATGTGCTGTACGGCAACGTGCACGAACCACTGCGTGACAATATGCGCCTGCCCGCTGGTACCACCCAGCTGCAGATCGACTACGTGGCCCTTTCACTGGCCCGGCCCGAACGCAACCGCTACCGCTATCGACTGTCGGGTGTCGACGAGGACTGGCAGGACGCCGGCAGCAGCACCCGCGCCTACTACACCAACCTGGCCCCCGGCAGCTACCGCTTCGAGGTGGAGGCCGCCAACGAAGACGGCATCTGGAGCCGGGTGCCGGCGCATCGCAGCTTCCGCATCGCACCGACCTTCATGCAGACGGTCTGGTTCAAGCTGCTGTGCGCGCTGCTGGTGCTGGCGGTGCTGGTGATGGCCGTACGGATCCGCAGCGGACAGCTGGCCGCGCTGTTCCGGGCCCGGCTGCAGGAGCGCAACGGCGAACGCGAGCGCATCGCCCGTGACCTGCATGACACGCTGCTGCAGGGCAGCCAGGGCCTGATCCTGCGCCTGCACGCGATCAGCCAGTCACCACAGACACCGGAAACCGTGCGCAGCCAGCTGGAATCGGCGATGCAGCTGGCCGAACGCAATCTGGCCGAGGGCCGCGAACGGGTCAACGCCCTGCGCGACGGTCCCTTCGCGGGTCGTGATCTGGCCTCGGCCCTGGCCGATGTGCACGCTGAGTACGCCGGCCAGGGCACCAACCCACTGCGCCTGACCGTGGAAGGCACCCCGCCCCGCCTGCAGCCGGATGCTGCCGAGGAGGTGTTCCTGATCGGCCGCGAGGCGATCCGCAATGCATTGCGGCATGCGCACGCCAGCGCCATCGAGGTCGAGCTGTCCTACGGTGCCCGCTGCTTCCTGCTGCATGTCCGCGATGACGGCGTTGGCATTGCCGACGACCATGCCGGTGCCGGCCACTGGGGGCTGCAGGGCATGCGCGAGCGCGCGCAGCGGCTGGGCGCGGCGCTGAAGCTGTGGACGCGGCCCGGCCTGGGCACTGAAGTGGCGCTGTCGGTCCCCGCGCGCCGCCTCTATCACCGAAGGCCGTCGCGCTGGCGCTGGCCCTGGAGCAGACCTGACCATGACTGAGCTCTCCCCTCCCATCGGCGTGCTGGTGGTCGATGACCACCCGCTGCTGCGCGACGGCCTGGCGGCCCTGCTCGGCGCCCAGCCGGACCTGCGGCTGCTGGGCGAAGCTGCCGACGGTGAAGAAGCCATCGCGCAGTACCAGCATCTGCAACCGGACGTGGTGCTGATGGACCTGCAGATGCCCCGGCTGGACGGTGTCGAGGCCATCATGCGGATCCGCGCGCTCGACCCGCGTGCCCGCATCATCGTGCTGACCACCTACCGCGGCGACGTGCGCGCGGTGCGCGCCCTGCAGGCCGGTGCCAGCGCCTACCTGCTCAAGGACATGCTGCGCCATGAACTGATCGATACCATCCGCATGGTGGCCGGTGGTCGCCGTGCGCCTATTCCACCCGCGGTGGCCGCCAGCATCGCCGCGCACGTGGTGGAGGACCGGCTGTCGCCGCGCGAAACCGAGGTGCTGCGGCATGTTGCCGGCGGACTCTCGAACAAGCGCATCGGCGAACGCATGCAGATCTCGGAGCAGACGGTGAAAGCGCACATGAAGAGCCTGATGGACAAGCTGGGCGTCGGCGACCGCACCCATGCGGTCACCCAGGCCCTGCGCCGCGGCATCATCAGCCTGGACGACAGCGGCCACGATTGACGCGCGGCTGCGCGCGCAGCGCTCAGCGCAGGCGGATCAGCAGGCTGCCACCGGCACAGAGCGTCGCCAGCCATGCCACCCCATGCCACCCCCACTGCGCCAATGCCAGGCTGCCAAGTGCCCCTCCGGCCGCCATGCCGATGAACATGCCGGTGAACAGCACTGCATTGAGACGGCTGCGTGCGGCGGGCGCCAGGCCATACACCAGTGTCTGGTGGGCCACCAGGGCCGACTGGAAGCCGAAATCGAACAGCAGTGCGCTGGCCACCAGCAGCGGCAGCAGTGCCGCTGCGGGCAGCCACGATTCGGCGAGCAGCAGTGCAAAGCCAAGCAATGCCACCATGATCGCCAGGCGTGCCACTGCGGGGCTGCCCAGCCTGTCGGCGAAGCGACCGGCGAAAGGCGCCGCCAGCGCGCCCGCCGCACCGGCAATACCGAAGGCGCCGGCGGCAGCACTGCCCAGTCCCAGACGCGCATGCAGCATCAGCGCCAGGGTTGACCAGAACGCGCTGAAACCCACCGCCAGCAACGACTGGCTCGCCACCGCCCGGCGCAGCTGCGGCTGCTCCCGCCACAGCGACAGCAACGAGCCCAGCAGCGCCGGATAGCGCAGGGTGCTGGTGGGTGCGAAGCGGGGCAGTGCACGCGCCATCACCACCCCCATCGCCGCCACGGACACGGCCGCCAGCACGAACTGGGTGCGCCAGCCCCAGGCCTCGGCCACCATCCCGCTGACCACGCGCGACAGCAGGATGCCCAGCAGCAGACCGGTCATCACCCGTCCGACCACCTGCCCGCGTTGCGCATCCGGAGCCAGCGCCGCAGCGGCAGGCACGATGTCCTG
>ENA-UOXB01000688-UOXB01000688.1-bioreactor-metagenome-genome-assembly--contig:-NODE-688-length-19582-cov-20.265939_pt1 | contig 19582 bp, 17 predicted proteins | sample MGYA00238158_ERZ761615 | MGnify/ENA primary metagenome ERZ761615 (study PRJEB28904, sample SAMN06267902) | bioreactor metagenome | isolation source: Joint BioEnergy Institute, California, USA... | reverse complement strand
GGTCGTTGCGGGAGTTGGTCGCGCGCGGGAGCATCGCGTACTCGGCGGTGACCCACCCCTTGCCCTTACCGGTCAGCCAGCGCGGGACGCCGTTGGTGAAGGATGCCGTACACAGCACCTTCGTGCCGCCGAAGGAGATCAGCGCAGACCCTTCGGCGTGCGCACTCCAGCCGCGCTCGATCGTGATGGGGCGGAGCTGGTCGACGGCACGGCCGTCGGCGCGGGTGGTCTCGGTCATGGGGTCCCCTTCGGTAGGTCGATGGCACCGGTCTGGACGAGACGCACGGCGCTGACGCCGCGTCCCATCAGCCGGTCGGCGAGTCGGAGGAAGTCGTCGGCGGAATCGCCGGTCGCCTCGTAGACGTGGGTCGCGGTCGCGTCGTGCCCGGCGAGCAGGTCGCGCGAGACGAGCTGGCGGTAGACGTCCTTGGCGGTCTCGGTGTCGCTCGAGACGAGCGACACATCGGGACCCATGACGTAACTGATCGCGCCCTCGAGGAACGGGTAGTGCGTGCATCCGAGCACGACGGTGTCGACGCCGGCATGGCGAAGGGGCGCGAGGTACTCCTCCGCGACCCGGAGGACATCCGGGGAGTCGGTCACCCCCGCCTCCACGAAGTCGACGAAACGCGGGCACGCCTGAGCGAACACGCTGAGGCGCTCGTTGACGCCGAGCATGTCCTGGTAGACACCGGATCCGATCGTCCCCGCCGTCCCGATCACGCCGATGCGGCCGTTGCGCGTGGTGGAGATCGCGGTTCGGACCGCGGGACCGATGACCTCGACAACGGGCACGTCGTACCGTTCGCGGGCATCGCGAAGGAGGGCAGCGGATGCGGTGTTGCAGGCGATGACCAGCATCTTCACGCCCTGGTCGACGAGGGTGTCGAGCACCTCGAGACCGTACCGGCGGACGTCCGCGATGGGCTTCGGCCCGTAGGGCGAATGCGCCGTGTCGCCGATGTAGAGGATGGATTCCCGCGGCAGGAGCTGCGAGACGGCACGGGCGACCGTGAGCCCGCCCACTCCGGAGTCGAAGATCCCGATCGGTGCGTCCGTCACGATCGACCAGCCTAGTCTCGGTCAGGCCTTCGTCCGCGCCTGGATAGAGTGACCGCATGGGCATGTCCACAGCATTGCTGACCGACCGCTACGAGCTCACGATGCTGGATGCCGCCCTGCGCGACGGCACCGCGAGCCGGCGCTGCGTCTTCGAACTGTTCGGGAGACGCCTGCCCGGCGGCCGTCGTTTCGGCGTCGTCGCCGGCACGGGCCGGCTGCTGTCGGAGATCGCCGACTTCCGTTTCGACGATGCCGAGCTCGCCTACCTCCGCGACAACGACATCGTGAGCCCGGCCACGGTCCGCTACCTCGAGGGGTACCGGTTCGGCGGAACCATCAGCGGCTATCGCGAAGGTGAGCTGTACTTCCCCGGCTCCCCCATCCTCACGGTCGAGGGCACGTTCGCCGAAGCCGTGATCCTCGAGACCCTGGCCCTCAGCATCCTCAACCACGACTCGGCCGTCGCCACGGCCGCGGCCCGCATGAGCATCGCCGCCGGTGACCGCCCCCTCGCAGAGATGGGCTCGCGCCGCGCCGCCGAGCGCTCCGCCGTCGCGGCGGCCCGCGCCGCCTACATCGCGGGGTTCTCCGCCACGAGCAACCTCGAGGCCGGCCGCTCCTGGGGCATCCCGACCATGGGAACCGCCGCCCACGCATGGACCCTGCTGCACGACAGCGAGGAGGACGCATTCCGCAGCCAGATCGACGCGCTCGGAACCGACACCACCCTGCTCGTGGACACGTACGACATCCGCCAGGGCGTGGAGACCGCGATCCGCGTCGCCGGCACCGGGCTCGGCGGCGTCCGACTGGACTCCGGCGACCTTCCTACCGTCGCCGCCTCCGTGCGCCGGCAGCTCGACGAACTCGGTGCGACCGAGACCAAGATCACCGTGACGAGCGATCTCGACGAGTTCGCGATCGCGGCACTGGCGGCATCCCCCGTCGACGCCTACGGCGTCGGTACCTCCGTCGTCACCGGGTCGGGTACGCCGACGGCCGGCATGGTCTACAAGTTGGTCGCCCGCCAGGGTGTCGACGGCGGCTGGGTCCCGGTCGCGAAGGCCTCCACGTCGAAGGCGTCCATCGGAGGCCGGAAGGCCGCGTTCCGGCGACGGGCGGACGGTGTGGCGACGGCGGAGGTCGTCGCCGTCGCCGATGGGTTCGACGAGGTGGACCCACCTTCCGCGCACCCCGACGCCCGGCCGCTGCAGACCGTGCTCGTCGATCACGGTGATGCGGATGCCGCCCACCTGGGCGCCGACGGTGTCACCGCTGCTCGGGCCCACCACCTGCGCGTGCGGGAAGAACTCCCGGTCATGGCGCTGGCGCTCAGTCGCGCCGATCCCGCCCTGCCGACCGTTTACGAGGTCAGCGAGGCGTAGATCTCCTTGCACGTCGGGCAGACCGGGAACTTCTCCGGGTCGCGACCCGGCGTCCACTTCTTGCCGCAGAGTGCGCGCACGGGCTTGCCCGTGATGGCCGACTCGAGGATCTTGTCCTTCTTGACGTAGTGCGAGAACCGCTCATGGTCGCCGGGCTCGATCGCCTCCTCGCGGATGAGCTCCTCGAGCTCACGGTCGAGTGTGGCGAGGCCGCCCTGATCCGGGCTGTCGATCGGCGTGCTCATTCCCCCGAGTGTACTGCGACGCGGCGCCGCGTGGTCGGGTCAGAGCGTCTCGGCGAATTCCATGGTGCGGCTGGTGCGACGCTCGAAGAGTGCCCCTCCGACGGCCACGCCGACGACGAGGACCGCCGCCCCGACGCCGACACCGCTCCAGAAGGACGTCCACGCCTCATCCTCGTCGCCGGTGAGGGACAGCCACCCCCACCAGAGCGCCGGCGCGGAGAGCAGGATCGCACCGAGCAGGACGAGCGCCTGCACCATCGAGCCGCCCGTGCGCTGAGGCTGCTCGAACGGTCCCTCCCCCGGTCGTGAGACCGCGTACGGGGCGGCCACCGAGGAGATGGAGCTCAGACCCAAGCCTGTGGCGAACAGGCTGACGCACACTCCGACGAGCGCCGGCAGCACGGCCCATCGCCCGTGGATCCAGATCGACGCGGTGATCGCCAACGCCAGGAGCGGGACACCCACCAAGACGATGGGGACGAGGCGTCCGAGGCGATCGGCGACGCCACGGACTCCGGCCGAGATGTGCAGCCAGACCCCCGTCGAGTCGTAGGCGAGGTCGTTGTGCACGAGCCAGCCCAGGAACAAGGCGAGGATCGGGGGTGGGATCAGCGCGACGGTCTGCAGAGGGACGCCCACCACCAGGAGGGGTGTCACGATGAGGACCGAGGCGACCGGGACGACGATGACATTCGCGAGGTAGCGAGGATCGGAGAACCAGTAGACGATGCTGCGGGCGGCGATGGCTCCGCCCGGCGTGCCGGGCATGACGGCGAACCAGCCGAGTCCGCGACGTTCCCCGACCGGCACGACGCGCTCGGTCGAGGTCATGAGAGTCCGGACGAGCAGCTGCCACAGCGCCGCAAGGGCGAGGAGTGTGCCGACCGCGACGAGCATCGATGCGACGAGTTCGCCTCCGCTACGGACCGCGATGGCGGATGCCGCACCGAACGGGGTGACGGCGAGCACCTGCGCCGCCTCCGTCAGTTGGGACGGCAGTCCGCCGGACCACTCCAGTGAGAACGCGAAGGCGGCGACGGGGATCGCGACGACACCAGCCGCCGTCACCATCAGGCCGGTGAGCTGAGGCGACCGCCGGTCGCGGAGGGCCACGGCGGACACCGCCATCGCGCACCGGGCCGCGAGCACGGAGGTTCCGACGAGCAGGAGCGCTGCCAGAACGGCGAGACCGGCCGGCGAGCCGTGGCCGGTCCACGCCGCGATCATCGCCGCCGCGACCGCGACGACGACCAGACCCGGGATGCCGAGCGGCGATGCGAGCGCGACCGACCAGGCCACCCGTCCCGGCTCTTCACCCGTGACCACGAACCGACGCGGATCGAGCGGGTCCTCGACGCCGCTGAACAGCGGAATCAGGAAGAAGCCCGCGACCAGGAGGGAGCTTCCCACCACCGTGAGCGTCGCCGCCTCGCCGTCGGGAACACGGTCGAGTCGGATGAGGGCCACGCAGACGGCCGCCACCGCGAGGGCGAGGACAGCGAAGCCCGCGAGCCGTCGCAGCAGGACCAGAGGCCGCGCGTTGAGCGCGCCGACCAGCAGCGCGAGCCTCAGTCGGAGTACGTGTGCAACCACTCCAGCCCCTCCACGTCGCTGAGGCCGCCGGAGAGCTGCATGAAGCGCTCCGCGAGGGTGTGATCCCCGCGCACCTCGTCGACGGTGCCCTTCGCCAGCACCTGACCCGAGACGATGACCGCCACCCCGTCGCAGACGCGCTCGACGAGCTCCATGCCGTGACTCGAGAGGACGACCGTGCCGCCTCGGGCGACATAGGCGGAGAGGATGTCGAGGATGACCTCGCTCGAGACCGGATCGACCGCTTCGAAGGGCTCGTCGAGCACCAGCAGACGGGGGGCGTGGATCATCGCCCCCGCGAGCATGATCTTCTTCGTCATGCCGGCGGAGTAGTCGGAGACGGGACGGGCGAGGGCGGCCGTGAGGTCGAACGCCCGGCCGAGGTCTTCGGTGCGTTCGGCGACGACGGCTCCGCGAAGACCGCGGAGGACCCCGTAGTAGTGGAGGAGCTGTCGCCCCGTGAGCCGCTCGAAGGTGCGGAGTCGATCGGGCAGGACCCCCATGAGCGCCTTGGCGCCCCGGGGGTCGCGTCGCAGATCGATCCCGCCGACCTCGATGGTCCCCCCATCGGGACGCAGGAGGCCCGCGATCATCGAAAGGGTCGTCGTCTTACCCGCACCGTTGGGCCCCACGATCCCGTAGAAGCTCCCCGCGGGGATCTCGAGGTCCACCGCATCCACCGCGCGCGTGCGGCCGAACGACTTCGAGACATCCGTCATCCGCAGGGCGGGCGTCGGCCGCGTCGTCTCTTCGGAGGCCTCGGTCTCGACCTCCGCATTCATCTGCGGCATAACGGCGGTCGCGGGCGCTTCCGGAGCGAGCTCCTCCGCCTCCTCGACCTCGAACGCGACGGTGGGAGCGTCCGCGTCCGTCGGGCCGGGACCTTCCTGGGGGTCGACCGTCACGTCCGACGGCTCTTCGACCTCTGCGGCATCCGCAGGCACGGAGACACCAGCGACATTCGAAACCTCGATGTCCTCGGTCTCCTGGGGGACCTCGATCACCTCCGGATGCGTGTCCGCGGGCGACTCGGGCTCAGGCTCGATGACGGGCTCGGGCTCGCCCTCCGGCTCGGGTTCGGGCATCGGCTCGGGCTCGGCTTCCCTCACCGGCTCGGGCTCCGCCTCGGCGACCGGCTCTGTCTCGGGGATCGGGTCCGGGTCGCCGGCAGCGACATCCGTTCCCTCATCGAGGTCCTGCGGCTCCTCGTCGGGGACGATCGGCTCTTCGAAGCGTGCCGCCGCAACGGATGCCGGGATCTCGGGCTTCGGCGGAACCTCGGGAGCGTCGGCATCCACAGGCGTCCCCGGCAGCTCGGCGGCGGCCACGGCGGCGGGAACCTCGGGCGGCGGCGGGACGGCGGTGCCGGCGCCGGACACGGGCGCCTTTTTGCGGGGCGGTCGTGTCTTGGGAGGCGTCACGGGATAAACCTATCAAGCCGGCGTGCGCCGCTCCTGAGGGAGTGTCACGTTGTGTGAGTTATCACGAATGCGCAACGTCGGACCTGGATACGGGCCCTTTTCAGGCACCCCGGATAGCATTGACCCGGCACGAAGATGTGTCTTTCCGATGAACGGACATTGACCACATCGTCAGGAGCACCACGTGACCAAGATCGTCATTCTCGCAGCCGGCATGGGCTCGCGGCTCGGCCGCAGCCTGCCCAAGCCGCTGACGACCCTGAACGACGGCCGCAGCATCATGGGGCAGCAGCACGACAACATCCACGCTGCATTCGGACCTGCCGCCCCCATCACGACGGTCGTCGGCTACCGCGCCGAGACCATCGTCGAGGCGTTCCCGGACGTCGACTACGTCTACAACGACCGCTACGACCAGACGAACACGTCGAAGAGCCTTCTTCGCGCGCTCAAGGCCACGGGCAAGTCGGGCGTGCTGTGGATGAACGGCGACGTCGTTTTCGACCCCCGCGTACTCGGGCGCGCGCTCGCCCTGGTCGAGGCCGAGCAGTCCTTCGTGACCGTCAACACCTCGAAGGTGAGCGACGAAGAGGTCAAGTACACCGTCGACGCGGAAGGCAACATCGCCGAACTGTCGAAGACGGTCGTCGGCGGCCTCGGCGAAGCCGTCGGGATCAACTACATCTCCCGTGCCGACAAGCCCGCGCTCATCGCGCAGCTCGGCAACGTCGACAACCAGGACTACTTCGAGCGTGGACTCGAGCTCGCCGTGGCCGAGAACGGCCTGAAGCTGCGCCCTCTCGACATCTCCGATCTCTACGCCGTCGAGGTGGACTTCGCCGAAGACCTCGAGCGGGCCAACTTCTACGTCTGACGCGCCGCGCGAGCGGCCGAGGGCCGCGAGCACACACATGACCGACGTTCCCCGCATCCACTCGCTCCCCGATGACGCCGCCTGGGTGGGGGGTCTCCCGCCGGTCGGCTCGCCGGAGCACCCCTGGCTCATCCGCGTCCTCGATCGGGTGCTCGCTGTCCAGCAACCGGCGGTCGGAGCGCACCTCCACGCGATCCGGTCACGTCATCCGGAGGCGACGCCCGCCGACGTCATCCGGATACTGGAACGGCGCTACCTGGCAGCCGTGACCACCGGTGGGGCCGCTGTCGGAGCGACTGCCGTCGTCCCCGGCATCGGCACGGCGGTCACCCTGGCGCTCAGCGGAGCCGAGACCGTCGGATTCCTCGAGACGACCGCGCTGTTCGCGCAGTCCCTGGCGGAGGTGCACGGCTTCCGCGTCACCGATCCCGACCGCGCCCGCGCTCTCGTGCTCACGCTGATGGCGGGCAAGGAGGGCGTCGATCTCGTCAGCCAGTTCGCCGGCCAGGTGCAGGGCGTCGGCCCAGGACGCGACGCCTACTGGGGCAAGCTGGTGACCACCTCGCTGCCGAAGGCCATGGTCGGCCCCCTCATCGATCGGCTCAAAGCCTCCTTCATCCGACGGTTCGCCGCGCAGGGCGGTGCGTCGCTCATCGGACGGGCGCTCCCGTTCGGCGTCGGGGCGGTCGTGGGGGGCAGCGGCAACCACATCCTCGGCCGCCGCGTGGTCGTGGGCGCCCGACGCGCCTTCGGCCCGCCGCCCCTCGCCTTCCCGAGCGAACTCGCCCCCCGTCCTCGCGACGTCGTGCGCCCGCCGTCGGTCCGACGCGGTCTGCGCGGCCGACGTCGGCGTGGAGACGGCGGCGCCGGGGCCCCGGACAACGAGTAGCGTGGCCGCGTGATCCCCCTTCTCGTCACGTTGTTGATCCTGAACGCCGCCTTCAACGTGCTCGTCTGGCCGACGTTCTACCGCCGTGTCTCCCGCGATCCGCGGGCACGTGACGCGAACGGTCGTCCCACGAGGTTCCTCACCGTCCATGCGATCCTCATCGGAGCGGCGCTGCTGCTCGCGGCGGCATCCCTCGTCGCCGCCATCGTCGCGGCGACCGGCACGGGGAACTGACGACGTCCGGTCCTGCACACGGCCCCGCCCCGGCGCAAGTGGTGTGGGGCTCTGTTCGACAGTGACTACCGTTGTCGAGTGGTCACGACTCCCCCGAAGCAGCCGACAGGCCGAATCCAGAGCCTCGACGGGCTGCGCGGGGTCGCCGCGCTGGTCGTCCTCCTGCACCACTGGCTGCTGATCGCGGAACCCCTCCTCGAGGGAACCGTCAGCTGGGCGGTCATCTCCGAGTCCCCGGTGAAGCTCCTCACCGCCGGCAATGAGGCGGTCCTCGTCTTCTTCGTGCTGTCGGGTCTCGTCGTCGTCCTCCCGGTGTTCCGAGAGAACTTCTCCTGGATGGGCTTCCTCTCGGCTCGCGTCGTCCGCCTCTACGGGCCGGTGATCGCCTCGCTGGCGCTGAGTGCCCTCCTCATCTTCCTCGTCCCCCGCGATCGCTCCGCGATGCCAGCCGGATCATGGATGGCCGAGACGCACGCCGAGTCGGTATCGGTCGGTTCCTTCCTCGCGCAGGCATCGCTCGTGCCGCGCCAGTACCCGCTCAACAATCCCCTGTGGTCGTTGCACTGGGAACTGCTGTACTCGATCGTCCTGCCCCTGGCGACGGCGCTCGCCCTCCTCGTGCGGCGTCACGCGCTCGCAGCGGTGATCGTCTGCTGCGGCCTGAGCGTCGCTGGTCGCATCTTCGAGCAGAGTGAGCTGCTCTACTTCCCGGTCTTCATCGTCGGCACGATCATGGCGGCGCGGATGCCGGATCTGCTGGCGTGGGTGGAGCGTCCGCGGCCCCGATGGTTCATGCCCCTGTTCACGCTGGTGAGCGTCGCGATGCTCATCGCGAGCTGGCTGGCCCGGCCGATCGTGCCCAGCGGGACAGACCTCAGCACCGTGCTCTGGGCCTTCGCGGCTCCGGGCGCCGCGGGCATCGTCCTGGTGGCGCTCGCCTGGGGCCCGGCCATCCGACTGTTCGAGACGCGACCCATCCAATGGCTCGGGAAGATCTCGTTCAGTCTCTACCTCGTGCACGTGCCGGTGCTCGCGACCCTCGCATTCGCCTTCGGTTCGGAGGCCTGGCTGCTCGTCGGAGTGCTCGGGATCCCGATCAGCCTCCTGGTCGCCTGGGGGTTCTACGAGGGAGTCGAAGCTAGAATGCATACGTTGGCGCGACGCGTCCACCGAGCTGTCGCGGCGCGAGCGCGTCGCCGGGCGGGTGAAGTCGCGCCCTGATCTGCCGTCGACGAGAGCACAGCACACCTACATGCGTTCGCCCCTTCCGCCTGCCGTCACCCGCGCCGTCCGCTGGGCCCTCACCCGCGCGAAGCGCATCCCGACGTCCGAGCAGATCGCGTGGGCTCGCTCGCTCCCGATCCGTCGCCGCACCGTCGTCTACGAGTCGTTCGCCGGCAACGGCGCCCTCTGCAACCCCGAGGCGATCTTCCGCGCGCTCCTGGCGGACCCGGAGTTCGCCGACCTGACGCACATCTGGGCGATCAGTGACACGGATGCCGCAGCCGCCGTGCGTGCCGAGTTCGCCGGTTCGTCGAACGTCGTGGTCGTCCGCCGCGGCAGCGGCGCCTATTGGCGGGCCCTCTCGACCGCGGGCTACCTCGTCAACAACGCCACGTTCCCGCCGGCGTTCAGCAAGCGCACGGGTCAGGTCTACCTGAACACCTGGCACGGCACACCGTTGAAGCTGATGGGGTTCGACATGCCCGGCGGCGCGCGCGAGTCGGCGAACACGCTTCGCAACCTGCTGAACGCCGACTACCTGCTCGCTGCCAACCCCTTCATGGCCGAGACCATGTACGAAGACGCCTACCAGCTGCGGAACGTCTATCGCGGATCGATCATCGAGGAGGGCTACCCGCGCATCGACCGGCAATGGATGTCGGACGTTGAACGCGCACAGCGAGTCGCCGAACTGGGCTCCGCGCTCGGGACGGACCTGACCGGGAAGCGGATCGTCCTGTTCGCGCCCACCTGGCGCGGATCGTCTTTCCAGGCGCCGGACGCCGACCTCGCGCACCTCGCCGAGCAGGTCGCCGGCATGCAGCGAGAGCTGGGCGACGACACGACCGTCCTCCTCAAGACGCACCAGGTGGTGCACCGCGCGGCGACGCGGATCCCCGCTCTGAAGCGTCTCCTCGTCCCCAACACCACGGCGACGAATGTCCTGCTCGGACTCGCGGACGCCCTCGTCACGGACTATTCGTCGATCTTCTTCGACTACCTCGCCACGGGCCGTCCCGTGGGCTTCCTCGTCCCGGACGGCGACGACTACTCGGCTGTCCGCGGCACCTACATGCCGCTCGACGAGCTGCCAGGCCCCGTCCGCACCGACCCCGTCGAGCTCGGCCGCGACCTCGCCGGACTGATGGCGGACGACGCGACGCCGCACCCCCGCTACGCGGAGTGGGCCGAGCGCTTCGTCCCCTTCGACGACGGTCGGGCGACCTCACGGGTGATCGACATCGTCTTCCGCGGACTGACGGACGGTCGCCGCGTGCGGCCGGTCCGCCGCGACGACCGACCGCGGTTGCTGTTCTACCTCGGCGGGATGCGGCTGAACGGCATCACGACCGCCGCGGTCAACCTCCTCAACTCGCTCGACACCCAGCGGTACGACGTCACCGCTCTCATGGCCTACCCGCGCGGCGCGACGACGCAGCACAACCAGTCCCGGCTCGACTCCGGCATCCGCCAGGTCTTCCGGGTCGGCGGCATGAACGGGCTCAAGGTGCGCCAGGTCCTGCGCCGCGTGGCGGACGTGAGCACCGATCCGCTCCGGGCGCACCGGCGACTCGGCCACAAGTCCCTGTGGCACGACGAGTGGACGAGGATCTTCGGGTCCGCGAAGTTCGACTGGGTCGCCGACTTCAGCGGCTACAGCCCGTTCTGGGCACACCTGCTGCTCCACTCGCCGCGGGCGACCCGTGCGATCTGGCTGCACAACGAGATGGCCGCCGACCGGGATCGGACGGTTCACGGCAAGCAGGCCTTCCGCCGCTCGCTCGGACGCGTCTTCGCGATGTACCGGGCCTACGACCAGCTCGTCTCGGTCTCCCCCGCCCTCACTGACCTCAACCGCGCCGAACTCGCGGAGTTCGCCTCCGCCGACCGGTTCGTCACGCTCCGGAACCTGCCCGACGTGGTCTCGACGGCACCGACAGCGGACAGCGGCCCGGAGAGCGAGGATGCCGGACTGGGCGAGGCCGTCGACACCGCGCTCGCCGTGCCCGGCATCCGTCGATTCGTCACCGTCGGACGCCTCTCAACGGAGAAGAACCACGCGCGGTTGATCCGGGCGTTCGCGCGCCTGGCGGACACAGCCCCCGACACGCAACTGTTCATCGTGGGCGGCGGGCCGCTCCGGAACACCCTGGAGCAGCAGGTGCGCGACGCCGGCCTCACCGGACGGGTGTTCCTGACCGGGCCGTTGCGCGACCCTGTCTCGGTCATGCAGCGCTGCGACTGCTTCGTCCTCTCGAGCGATTACGAGGGGCAGCCCATGGTGCTGATCGAGGCGGCTCAGCTGGCTCTGCCGATCGTGTCGACGGCCTTCGGCTCGGCCCGGGGCGCGCTCCCGGGCGACGACATGCACGTCGTCGACCGAGACGATGACGCCCTCGCCGACGGGATGCGGGCGTTCCTCGAGGGCCGTGTGACCCCCGCATCCCTCGACGTCGACGCCTATACGGCGGAGGTCCTCGCCCAGTTCGACGCGCTCGTCCCGCGGACGGCGCCGGCCCAGCCTGCCCGACGATCGCCCGGAGCACGGTGACTCTCGACGCGCCGGTGCCCGCTCCCGGTGCGGGGGTCACGTTCGTGATGCCCGTGCTCAACGAACGGGACTACCTGGAGCGGGCCGTGGAGACGGTCCTCCAGCAGGACGTCGACGGCCCGGCCGAGCTCGTCCTCGCCCTCGGACCCTCCACCGACGGCACGACCGAGCTCGCCCATCGCCTGGCCGACGCCGACCCGCGGATCCGCCTGGTCGACAACCCCCGGGCCGACATCCCGGTGGCCTTGAACCTGGCGATCCGCAGCGCCCGGCATCCGACGATCGTCCGCGTCGATGCGCACTCCGAACTCGCGCCGGGATACACCCGCCAGGCTCTCGCGACCCTCGATCGGGTCCGTGCCGCCAACGTCGGAGGCGTCATGCGGGCGGACGGCCGGACGCCCTTCCAACGCGCCGTCGCCATCGCCTACAACTCCCCCATCGGGCTCGGCGGAGGGGCGTACCACGGCGGCGCGCCCGAAGGACCCGCCGAGTCGGCCTACCTCGGGGTGATGCGCCGCGCGGTCCTGGAGGAGGTCGGACTCTTCGACGAAACCATCCGACGCGGCGAGGACTGGGAGCTCAACCTCCGGATCCGCCACGCGGGATACCGCGTGTGGTTCGATCCGCGCCTGTCCGTCACGTACTGGCCGCGCGAGAGCTGGGCTCGCTTGGCGCGTCAGTTCGTCGCCACGGGGACGTGGCGCGGAGAGCTCGTCCGGCGCCTCGGACGGCAGAACTCGCTCCGCTTCTTCGCTCCGCCGGCTCTCGTCGTCGCCGTCGCCGCGAGCATCGTCCTCGGGATCCTGCAGGTGACGGGCCTCATCACCGGCGTCGCGTCCGCGATCCTGTCCGTCGTCCACCTGCCGCTCGCGCTCTACGTCCTCGGCATCCTCGGCTTCAGCGCGACGGCCGGCCGCAGCGTGCGGGAGCGCGCGTGGCTCGCCCTCGTGCTTCCGACGATGCACCTGTCCTGGGGCGGCGGGTTCCTCAGCGGCCTGCTCCGCGGGGCGAAGGACACCGTCGACACCTCCCGGTTGGACCGCAACACGCCGCTCCCGTGACGAGCGGATGCCGCGGCCTCAGTCGCGGGCGATCATCCCCTGATCGAGCAGACGGGCGACGACCCGCTCGGCCGCTCGGCCATCGTCACGCGCGTTGAACCGCGCGACCCACGACGCGTACCGCTCCGCGTGACCCTTCGTCGCCCTGGGATCCGCCAGCGCCGCGGTGAGCTCGTCCTGCGTCGAGGTGAGTGGGCCGGGCGCCCGCTCGATGAGATCGAAGTAGAACCCACGGAGCTTGCCCCGATAATGCGCGAGGTCGGGGACGAAGAAGTAGATCGGCTTGCCGGTCGCCGTGAAGTCGAACATGACGGACGAGTAGTCGGTGATCAGGGCGTCGGCGGCCAGCAGCAGAGCCGAGATGTCGGGATACGCCGTCACATCGATGACGCGCGACCCGCCCGTGTCGGCGCCGGGCAGGAGCGTACGGGAGTGCCCGCGCACGAGGATCACGGCACCGGCATCCGCTGCCAGCCGCTCGAGGTCGAGGTAGTCGACCATCTGCTCGCGATCGTCCCGCCAGGTCGGCGCGTACAGGAGCACCCGGTCATCGGGCTCGAGCCCCAGACCCCGGCGGACCGCGTCCCGGTCGCCTGAGGCGAGCACGTCGTTCCGCGGGTAGCCCTCCACCCACACCGGACGGCGCCAGAATCCGTACGCCTTCGACAGGATGCGGGCCGCGTACGGATTCTGTGCGAGGAGAACGTCCCAGCGCCGGCTCTCACGGATCACCGCGAGCGCGCGGCGCGGGTCGAAGCCAGGCCGATCGAGGGCCAGACGCTTGAGCGGCGTTCCATGCCAGGTCTGCAGGATGCGCTGGCCGGGGCGGCGGACGAAGCGGCGCCGCAGCCAGTCGTTGACGACAAGGAGACGGGAGACCCCCCGGGCGTGCCACCACTCCGGCGAGCCTTCGACGACGGCGACGGCGCCCTCGGGAACCTCCACCGAGAGGTCGACGACGCTCCAGTACCTCGTGACGGCAGGCGCGACGCGGGAGATCTCCGCGTCGATCGCCCGCGGGTTGCAGCTGGCGTTGCGCCCGTAGAAGCTCTCGAAGAACACCGCGTTCTCGAGCGGTCCGCGAACGGTCGCATAGTCACGCTCGAGCGCCGCTTGGCCCGCCGGCGACGTGTCTGCGTCCCGCAGCGGCGGCGAGACGACCACCGCACCATCGGCGAGCTCCACCGCCAGCGACTCCCCCGTCGTCCGCCCGAGGTCCACGACGTCGCCCCGGCTCTGGACCCGACCGTCGACCTCGAGGCGGTACCGACCGCGGGGAAGAGCGAGGACCGGCCCGCCCCACCGAGCGACCCGAAGGGGCAGGACAGCCCGCCACCCGGCATCCGTCGTCGAGATCACGGCTGTCACCGTCGCACGGGGACCGATGGCGCGGATGTCCGAGGGAGCGGCCCCGGATGCGTTCAGGACGAGGCCGTCGCCCGCCTGCAGGGCGGCGTGGATCATTCGTTCCCCCTCGACGGATGCGCCGACGCGAGCGCGCGCCGGATGGCACGATACACGCGCTCGGCACTTCGGCCGTCCCGGTAGGCGTGCACGCGGCGGCTCAGCTCCTCGGCGCGGGAGAGGCGCCGGGCTCGTTCGGAGTCGTCGTGCAGCACGCCGTCGAGGTGGCGCATCACCTCGGCCCAGCTCGTCGCGACGTCCTCCCCGGCGACATCGCGGTACCGGCCGTAGAAACCGCGCTCCGCGGCGTACTGCGCCTCGTCCGGGGCGAAGAAGACGACCGGCAGCGGGATCAGCGCGGTGTCGAACACGAGCGAGGAGTAGTCGGTGATGAGCGCATCGAACGCGCGGAGGACGGGGGTCACGTCGGGGAGCAGATCCGCCCCGAGGAGGCGCACCCGTCCGTCCGCGTCCGGCGGCGAGTATTCGCCCGCGCCCAGCGGGTGCGAGCGGATCACCAGCACGGCATCCTGCGCGGCCAGGGACGCTGTGATCGCGTGCCACTCCTCCGCCGTGGGGACGGCGGGGTCGGGTGCGCCGTCGCGCCACGTCGGGGCGTACAGCACGAGGCGGGAGGACCCCACGGAGCCGACGAGGGACTCGACTGTGCTCCGGGCCTCCGCTGCCGAAGGGCCCGTCGAAAGCACGTCGACGCGCGGTTCGCCCGTGACCACGATCCGGTCGTACCCGAGCCCGAACGCGGACTCGAGGCGGCCGCGGACGAGGTGCGATGCGGCGGGCAGGAGCCGGATGCGGCGCTGGGTCCGCTCGTAGGCGACCCGGAGGAGCCGCGCCAAGCCCGGGATCGGGAGCGGAGCGCGCGCGGTCACCGGGGAATCCAGACCGAGCCGCTTCAGCGGGATGCCGTGCCAGAGCTGCACGAGGAAGGATCCCGCCGTCGCGTATCGGTTGACGTCACCGGCGCCGTGCGTGACGACGACCACTCGTGCGCGCGCCGTGAGCCAGAAGCCGCGGAAGCCCTGCTTGCGGGCCGAGGGGATACCGGCACGCCGAGCCATCTCGTCGTCGCGCGCCGACCCGGTCAGCCAGACGGCTCGCTCACCCTGCTCCGCGGCGACCTGCCAGAGCGCCCACGCACCCTCGCCGACGCCGGCAGCCGACCCGAACACCCACAGGTCGGTCGACCTCGGGATGATCCGCGTCGCCACGAGGCCCAGCACATGGAGCGGGAGCCGGGCCACCTGCGCGCCGTTGCCCGACGAGAACGAGAACGACCCCATCCCGCGAGCCTATCGCGGGGTGGGGTCGTGACTCGGAAGGTCGCGTCGGAGCGGTCAGTCGGTGAGCTTGCCGAGCGTCACGTCGGCGGTGAAGGACTTCCCGCCGCGGACGTAGACGACGCTCGCGTCGGAACCGGCGGCCAGGGCGCGCACCTGAGCGGTCAGGTCGGTCGCGTCGCGGACCGGCACGCCGTTGAACTCGGTGACGATGTCGCCGGCCTTCAATCCCGCCTTCGCCGCTGCCCCACCCGAGGTCACATCGCTGACGAGGGCACCGGCCACGGTGCTGTCCTTCTGGTCCGCCGAGTTGCCGACCATGGCGCCGAGCAGACCGTGCGTCGCAGAGCCGTCCTTGATGATCTCGTCGGTCACGCGCTTGACGACGCTCGAGGGGATCGAGAAGCCCACGCCGATGGACCCGGCTTCGCTGGAGGACGACGACCCGCCGCCGGCGGTGGCGATGGCGACGTTGATGCCGATCAGCTTGCCCTCGTCGTCGACGAGCGCGCCGCCGGAGTTGCCCGGGTTGATGGCGGCATCCGTCTGGATCACGGCGATGGAGATGGTCCCGGCCGATCCCGACCCCTGCTGCTGGCCCTGACCGAAGTCGAACTGGAACGGGGACTGGCCGTTCTGCCCCTGATCCTCCTGCTGCTCGCCCGAATCGGGTACCGCCGACGAGGCGATCTGGATCGAGCGGTTCAGCGCACTGACGATTCCGGTCGTGACGGTGTTGGACAGGCCGAGCGGCGCGCCGACCGCGACGGTCGTGTCGCCGACGTTCAGCTTGGTCGAGTCCGCGAAGTCGATCGGGGTCAGTCCGGTCGCGCCCGTCAGCTTGATGACGGCGAGGTCGTAGATCGGATCGGTGCCGACGACCTTCGCGTCGTAGACGCGACCGTCCGAGGTCGTCACCCGCAGGGCGACGTCCGAGCTCGCACCGTCGAGGGTGACGACGTGCGTGTTGGTCACGACGTAGCCGTCCTCGCTGAGGATCACGCCGGAGCCGGTGCCGCCGCCGTTCGACGATGTCGCACTGATGGTGACGACGCTCGGCAGGGTCTTCGCCGCGATTCCGGTGGTCTGGTTGACGTTGTCGGGGTCGTTGACGGTGACCTGGGTCGTGCCGTTCGAGGACGCGACCGTGCCGTTCTGGTGGAACACGTCGCTGCCGATCGCCGCGCCGCCCAGGCCCGAGACGGCGCCGACGATCGCGGCGGCCACGAGGACGGCGACGATCTTGCCGGAGCCGATCTTCGCGTCGTGCGGACGCGCGTGGCCGTCGTCGGCGACCGCGCCCGCCGGCTGCGACGAGAACGCCGCGCCCGGGGCGTGCTGTCCGTGTGAATCCGGGCCCTGGGAGTGCTGGCCGTACGGCTGCTGGCCGTGCGGCTGCGCGTACCAGCCCTGACCGGCCGGCTGCGCGAGGGGCGTCGTCGATGCGGTGGGCTGCGAGGGCGCACCCGAGTCGGGCATCGGCGGACGCGGCGGCACCGCTGCGTCAGGCGTGTGGGGGTCGGGGGTGTTCGAATCGCTCATGGGACTGCTCCTTTTCCGAGGCGTCTTCAGAGTGCTCCCGGAGTCTGTGGACCAGCTATGCCGACCCTCCGATCAGCCTATGGGAGCAGACGCCGCCGCGGGTCGCCCACGAGGGCGTCCCGCGAGGCGGAGCGTTACGCTGGCCCCGTGCTGCACATCCCCGGCGCCTGGCAACGCGCGGCGCGCGGCGCAGGCCTCCTCTCCCCCGCCGGCGAGCTCGCCCCGACGATCTTCGCCGAGATCACCGCCGCCGCCGTCCGCCACGATGCCGTCAACCTCGGCCAGGGGTTCCCCGACGAGGACGGACCACCCGAGGTGCTGGACGCGGCGATCGCCGCCATCCGCGACGGAGTGAATCAGTACCCGCCCGGACGAGGAATGCCGGTCCTCCGGGAGGCGGTCTCCGATCATCAGCACCGCTTCTACGGCATCGACGTCGATCCCGAGCGCGAGATCCTCGTCACGGCCGGAGCCACCGAGGCGTTGACCGCCGCCCTCCTCGCCCTGCTCGATGGGCCGGACGACGAGGTCGTGGTCTTCGAGCCGTACTACGACTCGTACGCGGCCGCCGTCGCCCTGGCCGGTGCACGCCTCGTGCCCGTGCCGCTGCGCTGGCCGTCGCTCGAACCCGACGTCGACGAGTTGCGTGCCGCCGTCCGCGACCGCACCCGGATCATCCTCGTCAACGACCCCCACAACCCGACCGGAACGGTGTTCTCGAACGAGGTCCGCGACGAGATCGTCCGACTCGCCGAGCGTCACGACGCGCTGATCGTCACGGACGAGGTCTACGAGCACCTCGTCATGGACGCCGACCACGTTCCCCTCGCGACGCTGCCCGGCGCCGCCGAGCGGACCCTCACCATCTCGTCGGGCGGCAAGACGTTCCGAACCACGGGGTGGAAGGTCGGCTGGGTGAGCGGGCCGGCAGACCTCGTCGACGCGGTGCTGGCCGTCAAGCAGTACCTGACGTACGTCAACGGAGCACCCTTCCAACCCGCCATCGCCGTCGGTCTCGGCCTGCCCGACACCTTCTTCGACGACCTCGCCGCGACCCAGCGGGAGCGCCGCGACCTGCTCGGCGCGGGCCTGCGCGACGCCGGGTTCGAGGTGTCCACGCCCGCGGGTTCGTACTTCACGGTCGCCGATGTGCGTTCGATGCTCGCTCCCGGCGAGGATGCCGCCGCGTTCTGCCGCGCCCTCCCCGAACGCGTCGGTGTCGCCGCGATCCCGCTCACCGCGTTCGCGACGCCGGAGCACCGGGATCGGTACGAGACCCTGGTCCGATTCGCGGCCTGCAAGCGGACGGACGTCATCGCCGAGGCGGCGCGGCGGCTGGCGGCATCCGCGTCGTGACCCCCCGGAGGCGGCTCAGTCGCGCGGAGCGACCGTGTACCGCCGAAGGGCCAGCGCGGGATTGACACGGCGGACGCGGGCGACGGTCGCCGCGTCGACGTGGGCGACGGCGACATCCGTGCCCGTGCCGATCGTCACGACGGGCACTCCCTGCGGGTCGATGACGATCGAGTGCCCCACGCCCAACGGCGGCGGGTGATCGGCACCCGCGACGTAGAGCGTGTTCTCGATGGCCCGAGCCTGGAGGAGCGTTCGCCAGTGATCCTCCTTCAGAGGCCCGCGCACCCACTCCGCGGCGACGAGGAGGACGTGCGCTCCCGTGTCGGCGAGCACGCGGGAGACCTCGGGGAACCGCAGGTCGTAGCAGGTCATGAGGGCGAAGCGGATGCCGCAAGCCTCGAACGTCTCGGGTTCCTCCAGCGCTCCCGGCTCCACCCAGTCCGACTCGCGCTGTCCGAACGCGTCGTAGAGGTGGAGTTTGCGGTAGCGCGCGATGAGCCCACCGGCATCCACCGCGACGACGGTGTTGCGCACGAGCCCGTCCGTGTCGGAACGTTCGACGAGCCCCGCGACGATCACGACGTCGTGGTCACGCGCCAGTGCCGTGAGGGCGGTCACGAACGCGCCGTCGAGGTCCTGCGCGTGCTCGGCGAGCGAGGCGTCGAACGGGTCGACGAAGTAACTCGAGTACTCGGGAAACAGAACGACCCGCGCGCCTCGGCCGCGGGCGCGGGCGACCAGTTCCGAGATGGCCTCGAGGTTGGCTGTCTCGTCGGCGGACGGCGCGAACTGCGCCACTGCGACGCCGAGGGGCGAGTCGGTCATGGGGTCCTTTCCGACCGCAGGCGGGTGATGACAGGGACGACGAGCCAGAGGGCGACGATGACGATGCCTAGAGCGACGCCTGCGATCCAGGATGCCGCACCCCCCACCACCACGTCGAAGACGAACGCGACGACCCCCACCAGGAGCGCGGAGACGAGACCGAGGGCGGCGAGCATGCAGCCGTGACCGAAGCGGACGATCGTGGGCTTCGCACGGCGTGCGAACAGGATGCGGTGCACCGAGACGGGCGCGAGGGCGACGACGGCGCTGAGGGCCGACAGGAGGACGAGGACGAGATAGCCGGTGCGCTGCGCCCCGGCGAGATCCCCGAACGACGGCTGGAACGCGAGCGCGAGGAGGAAGCCCGTGAGGATCTGAGTCCCGGTCTGCAGCACGCGGAGCTCCTGGAGAACCTCGTTCCAGTTGCGGTCGGCCCGCTCGTCTCGCGTCTCGTCGCGCCCGTCCGTCTGTGCGTCGGCGGCGGCGTCGATCTCACGCGGAAGCATGTCCTCATCCTGCCGAAACTCGGGGCTTTCCGGCACCGATTCGCGTCCGCCTGAAACGCGTGCTAGTGTTTTCTCTTGTGCCGCGGGGTGGAGCAGTTCGGTAGCTCGC
>ENA-UOXB01000687-UOXB01000687.1-bioreactor-metagenome-genome-assembly--contig:-NODE-687-length-19609-cov-29.696175_pt1 | contig 19609 bp, 16 predicted proteins | sample MGYA00238158_ERZ761615 | MGnify/ENA primary metagenome ERZ761615 (study PRJEB28904, sample SAMN06267902) | bioreactor metagenome | isolation source: Joint BioEnergy Institute, California, USA... | reverse complement strand
CTCAAGGATCGGATGCTCCCACACCACCCCCGCAAGGGCTTCGTAGTGAGGCAACGTCACTGACTCTTCGCTCGACTCCCGAACAGGACGGCACGCCACGACCAGAAGATCGTGTCGGGCTCATCACCACGGGGCTTCGAGGTGGAGTCCCCATCCTAGACCACAAGGCCTTGTTCTCTCTAGGAGAGGTTTGGGATGGATTTGGTTCTCCGCTTGAGGGGGCCGGAGGCCTTTCGGTCTCTCGCTCTTCCCTGTGGGGCGAACAAGTAATAAGTTACGCGGCTCCTGCAGGTCGGGCAAATCACGCCCGCATCCCGGGCGTGTCGCGCATGTTTCCGGGCGGGAACGCGAGAGGCCGCCCTCCCCTCCTCGGGGTGGGCGGCCTCTCGCGCGTCGAACGTCAGGAGACGAACACGCCGGCCATCGTCTTCTTGCCGCGTCGAAGAACCGAGACACCACCGGGCAGCGATCCCGTGATGGCGTGTCCTTCATCGACGACCTTGACTCCGTCTACCGACACACCGCCTTGCGAGATCGCCCGTCGGGCTTCGCTCGCGCTGGAGACCAGACCGGTTTCCAGGAGCGCCTGCACGACCGGGATCTCCCCGTCGGTCGCAACGTGCGGCAATTCCTCGAGTGCGGAGCGAAGCGTCGGTGCATCGAGGGAGGTGAGGTCGCCCTGCCCGAAGAGTGCATCGGATGCGGCGGCGACGGCAGTCGCGGCATCCATTCCGTGCACCGTCGTCGTCACCTCCATCGCGAGACGCCGCTGAGCAGCGCGACGGAACGGCTCAGCGGCGACGAGACGCTCGTACTCCTCGATCTCGGCGCGAGTGAGGAATGTGAATACCTTGAGGCGGGCGACGACGTCGGCGTCGTCGGTGTTCAGCCAGAACTGGTACATCCGGTACGGGCTGCACATGTCGGCGTCCAGCCAGACCGCGTTGCCTTCGCTCTTACCGAACTTCGTCCCGTCGCTGTTGGTGATCAGCGGCGTGCCGATGGCGTGGACCGACGTCCCTTCGACGCGGTGGATCAAATCCGTGCCGCTGGTCAGGTTGCCCCACTGGTCGCTGCCGCCGGTCTGCAGGACACAGCCGTACTGGCGGTACAGCTCGAGGTAGTCCATCCCCTGCAGGATCTGGTAGCTGAACTCGGTGTAGCTGATGCCCGCATCGGAGTTGAGCCGAGCCGCGACGGCATCCTTCTTCAGCATCGTGCCGACCCGGTAGTGCTTACCGACCTCGCGGAGGAAGTCGATCGCGCTCATCGGCGCCGTCCAGTCGAGGTTGTTGACGAGTCGGGCGGCGTTGTCACCCTCGAAGCTCAGGAACCGTTCGACTTGACCGCGCAACCGTTCCACCCACTCCGTGACCGTCTCGCGGGTGTTGAGCGTGCGCTCCGCGGTCGGCCGCGGATCGCCGATGAGGCCGGTGGATCCGCCGACCAAGCCGAGCGGCTTGTGGCCGGCGAGCTGCAGACGCCGCAGCAGCAGGAGCTGGACGAGGTTGCCGAGATGCAGGCTCGGGGCCGTCGGGTCGAAGCCGCAGTAGTACGTGATCGGACCGCCCGAAAGGAGTTCGCGAAGCGATGCTTCGTCGGTCGACACGTGCACGAGACCACGCCAGACGATCTCGTCCCACACATTCGCGAAGGACGGGTCGTTGGCGGGCGCGAGAGCCGTCAGTTCGGCGCTCCTTACGGATTCAGACACGTCTTCCAGGCTATCAGCGGGGTTCCCGCCGATCAGTCCGGCGACACCTCGTCGTACAGGCCGATGATGTTGCCCTCGGAGTCGCGCAGGTACACCCATCGCGACCGCTCATCGAGGGGCTGGATATCGCCCATCTGCTCGCCGCCCGCGGCCACCGCGAGCGCAACCGTGTCTTCGATGCGCTCGACGGTGAAGACGACGGTGGGATGCGGCAGCACGCCCCGCACGTGCAGGTCCCCGTTCACCCCTTCGCCGTCGGGCTGCTCGATCGTCCCCATGTCGTCGCCCCAGGGGGTGTAGTCGAAGCCGAGCACGTCCTTGTAGAAGGCCTGGGCGCGAGGCATGTCGTCGACCGGGATTTCGAAGTGTTCCATTTTCGCCATGACCAGAGGCAAGCAGATCCCCGCATCCGCGGCAAGGTTCAGGCGGCGGTGCCCCACCACAGGAGGAACGCGGCGCCGAGCGCGGTCACCCAGCTGACGAGACTGCCGATCAGGAAGTACTCCGCCCGCGTGCCGAGGTCGGTGTCGCGCGAGATCTCGGGAAAGCGCACGATTCCTTTCGCGGCGAGTACGGCGGCGAGGAGCGTGAACGCGCCGGTGGCCGTCAGGGCGAACACGAGAACGCGCTCGAGCGGACCGATCAGGCGCCCGCCCTTGAGGATCGTCGGGGCATCGGCGGCGACCTCGCCGCCGCGCAGCGCCGCGCGGACGACGACGTTGCCCGACTCGCTCAGGAACACCAACGCACCGAGCACGAAGACGCCGACGTCGAGACTCACCGCGCCCAGGGGGGAACCCGTCGGCCAGAGCGCTCCGAGGGGACCCTGATCCGCGCGTACTCCGACCACCGCCACGGCGCTGAGGGACACGAGCGCGACGACGATCAGAGGCCACAGACCGGCTCGGCCGCCCGTCGATCCCGGGGTGGCGACCACCCACATCACAGCGAGACCGGCCGCCGCGAGCGCCCAGACCGCGGCATCCGCTCCCGCTGCCCCGACGAACACGGCGAGGAACGCCACGACGTAGAGCAGAGTCCTCAGCCGCGTCGGCGCGTGGCGTCGGACGAGGTCGGCGAGGCCGACGGCGAGGAGGACGATGCCGGCGCCGATCACGACGGATCCTTCGCGAGGTCGGAGAAGCCTGCGACGAGGGCAGCCGAGCCGGCGGCGGAGAGCGCCTGGGAGACCGCCGGTTGGCTGATCCCTTCGGCATCCGCCAACTCTCGCTGGGTCCGTCCGAGACACCGACCGTAGGTGAGACGGCGAGTGCGGCCCGTCATCGCCGACACGAGCTCGTCCCGCGCAAGAAGGTACGCGTTGGCGAAGGCGATGCGATCGGTCATGACGGCATCCTGTCCCGCTTCGGTCGCGATCCGAGTGCGCGCGTGCGGCACGGCGCGGTCCTGCAGTCGGTGCGCCTGCTCGATCGCGGCTCGCGCCGCCCACCATCCGGGCCCGTCGGTGATGGCTTCGTCGACGGGCTCGACCGCGCCGACACCGAGCCCGAATCGAAGCTCGACGCCGTCGGGGAGATGCAACTGCAGCAGCAGCAGGGAGGTCAATGCGGACGCCAGGCCGGGGTACACCGCTTGGAACTCGTCACCGACCGTGGCCGTCAGCGGCGATGCAGCGACCGGGTGGTCGGCGTGGACCTGCTGCGCCGAGGCGACGATCGCGCGCTGCGCTCCGGCGCGATCGGTCAGCGCACGAGAACCGACGATGTCCGCGATGACAGCGACGCGAGAGGGCATGGAGGCATGGTATGTCGCTTATCTCTCGACCGCAATAAGCCTATGACTTATCTTGATGCGGATATAAGCGACGAAGATCAGACCCGGAGATCGCGAGCCAGGTCCTGCACCCGCGACACCAGCGCCGCGCGCTGCTCTCCCACCCGGACGGGGGCGGTGCCGCCGACGCCGTCGCGGCTCGCCACCGAGCCCTCGACCGTCAGAACGTCCCGCACCGCGGGGATCAGATGGGGCGAGACCTGGGCGAGGAGCGCGTCATCCGCATCCTCGAGACCGATGCCGAGCTGCTCGCACGCCTGCACCAGCGCACCGGAGATCTCGTGAGCGTCGCGGAACGGCACCCCCTGCTTGACGAGCCAATCCGCCACGTCGGTCGCCAACGAGAATCCCTCCGGAGCGGATGCCGTCATCCGGTCGGTGTCGAAGCGGAGGGTCGCGATCATCCCCGCGAACGCGGGAAGCAGCACCTCGAGGGTCGTCACCGAGTCGAAGATGGGCTCCTTGTCCTCCTGCAGATCGCGGTTGTATGCCAGCGGGAGTGCCTTCAGAGTTGCGAGCAGACCCGTGAGGTTGCCGATCAGACGGCCCGACTTCCCCCGGGCGAGCTCGGCGATGTCGGGGTTCTTCTTCTGCGGCATGATGCTCGACCCCGTCGAGAACCCGTCGTCCAGGCGCACGAAGGAGAACTCCCGCGTGTTCCAGATGATGATGTCCTCGGCGAAACGCGAGATGTCGACGCCGATCATGGCGGCGATGAACGCGAACTCCGCCACCACGTCGCGCGCCGACGTCCCGTCCATCGAGTTCTCGGCCGGTCGCGCCAGTCCTAGGTCCTGTGCGACGGCGTGGGCGTCGAGCCCGAACGTCGCACCGGCGAGCGCTCCCCCGCCGTAGGGCGAGACCGATGCGCGGGCCGTCCAATCACGCAGCCGTTCGAGATCGCGCACGAGAGGCCAGGCGTGCGCCTGGAGGTGGTGAGCGAGCAGCACCGGCTGCGCATGCTGGAGGTGGGTCCGCCCCGGCATGATCGCCGTGGAGTGGGCCTCGGCCTGGGCAACGATCGCGTCGATGACGCGGACGATGTCACGAGCGATCACGCGCGAGTGGTCGAGGAGGAACAGGCGCACCAGGGTCGCGATCTGGTCGTTGCGGCTGCGACCGGCGCGGAGCTTGCCCCCCAGCTCGGGCCCGACCTCACGGATCAACGCGGCCTCGAGCGCTCCGTGGACGTCCTCGTCGGACGCCACGGCGACCAGGTCGCCAGACCGCACGGCGTCACCCAGCGCGTCCAACCCGGTGTGCATCCGCGCCTCTTCCTCGGCGGTGAGGTATCCGGCGGCGGCGAGCGCACGCGCGTGGGCGTGCGAACCTGCCAGGTCGTAGTGGGCCAGAGCCCAGTCGAAGTGCGTGGATCGACTCAGTTCGACGAGCTCCGGAGACGGGCCGGTGGCGAAACGTCCGCCCCACAAGGCACCCTGATTCGTCGCGTCGTTCTTGCTCTCACTCACGTGACCACCCTATCGGCGGCGTCGAGGTGCCATCCGGGCACCAGCTTTCGCGAGAGGAAGGCCAGCCCGCGTTCCAGGGGGCCTTGGCCGTTCAGGAGAGCCCACGACGTGCAGAAGACGACCGCTCCGAGGCAGAACCACCAGAAGAGACCGAGCTCACGGAACGCCGTGAGGTCGGTCGTGTCGTCGAAGACGCCGAGCGCGACGACGGCCCAGACGACGACCTGCCCCACGTAGGCCGTCAACGGCATGGAGCCCACGGCGCGCAAGGGGGCGACGAGCCACGTGATCGGCGTGCGACACAGGAGCAAGCAGGCTCCGAGGATCGCCAGGGCGAATCCCCCCGACCCGATGACTTCCGCGAGACCGCCGCTGTGAGCCTGTGCGGAGAAGACCGCCTCTCCGTAGGTCCCCGGCAATGCCATCCCTGTCGCCTCCGCGACGATCGAGATGATGCCGCCGACGACCAGCGCGGCCACTCCCGCCGCGAGGATCGTCACCTGAACCGTCGTGCTGCGCAGATCGGTCCGTCCGAGTGCGATGCCGGCGACGATGAAGGCGATCCACAGCGGGAACGGGTACGCCCACCCCGTGAACAGGAACAGGTCGCGCCCGGACTCCCCGTCCCACATCGGAAGCGCATCGAGGAACGGGAGAACCCACGGCATCACGAGCGCAACCGATGCCGCGATGGCCCAGAGCGTGCGGATCGACAGCGCGAGGAGCGGAAGCGCGAGGAGGAACAGGATGCCGTAGGCCTGGAGGATGACGTAGATCGGCACTCCCGACAGCGTGAGGATCACCCCGATCAGCCACAGCGCGACAGCGCGGACGGCGAGACGCCTGCGGCTCACGCCCAGCCGTGCGCCGCGATGCGGCATCCGCCCACCGGTCATGAGCGCGATGGAGACTCCCGCGAGGGTGGCGAAGAGGATCGACGATCGGCCGTTGACGAGGTCCACCCACGTCGACGGCTCCGTCAGAGCGACGGGCTCCTCGATGGTGAGAAGGTGCGCGGCGAGCATGCCGAAGACGGCGAGCGCCCGGGCCAGGTCGAGGCCGTGGAGCCTGGCGGGGCCGTTCCAGCTCAGCCAGGCGCGGTTCAGCTCTGCCGCAGCAGCCACACCAGCAGCGCTTTCTGCGCGTGCAGGCGGTTCTCCGCCTCGTCCCAGACGACACTCTGCGGCCCGTCGATGACCTCGGCGTCCACTTCGTACCCGCGATCTGCGGGAAGGCAGTGGATGAACACGGCGTCGTCCTGAGCGAGTGTCATCGTCTCCTGCGTCACCTTGTAGGAGCCGAGGTCCCGCAGGCGCGCGATCTTCTCCTCTTCCTTGCCCATCGACACCCACGTGTCGGTGACGATCACGTCGGCGCCGGCTGCCGCCTCGTTCGGGTCGGTGTAGAGCGTCAGCGAGCCGCCGGTCTCGGCCGCCCGGCGGTCGGCGTCGGCGACGACGTCCGCGCGGGGCGCATAGTCCTCGGGCGAGGCGATGCGGACGTGCATCCCCGCCGTGACACCCGCGAGCGCGTACGAGTGCGCCATGTTCGAGAGTCCGTCGCCGAAGAAGGCGAGAGTGAGCCCCTTCAGTTCGCCCTTGTGCTCGCGGATCGTGAGCAGGTCGGCAAGCAGCTGGCAGGGGTGGAAGTCGTCGCTCAGGGCGTTGACGACGGGGACGCGGGTGCCTCTGGCCATCTCCTCGAGCCCGGCCTGCGCGTAGGTGCGCCACACGATCGCCGCGACCTGGCGCTCGAGCACGCGGGCGGTGTCGGACGGCGTCTCCTTGCCGCCGAGCTGGCTGTTCGCGGTCGAGATGATGAGCGGAGAGCCGCCGAGGTCCGCGATACCGACGGCGAAGGACACCCGCGTGCGCGTCGACGACTTGTCGAAGATGACGGCGACGGTCTGCGGGCCTGCGAGCGGCTTCTCCTTCCAGCGGTCGGCCTTCAGCTCGACGGCGAGGTCGAGGATCTCGGCCTGCTCGGCGGGGGTCAGGTCGTCGTCGCGCAGAAGGTGGCGGGTCATGCGGAAGCCTCCGGGGTGTCGTGGGTCGTGTCGTCGAGCATGAGGGCGTCCTCGACGGTGGCGAGGGCGCGGGCGAACAGCGTCTGGAACTCGTCGATCTCGACGTCTCCGATGGTGAGCGCCGGAGCGAGACGGATCGTCGCGTCGTTGGCGGCGTTGATGATCAGACCGTGCTGTTGAGCCGCGGCGACCACGGCGCCGGCGACGGGATGCCGGAGGGCGACGCCGATGAGCAGGCCCTGGCCGCGGCATCCCTCGACCAGATCGGACCCGATCGCGTCCACCGCGTCGCGGATCTGATGCCCGCGCTCGGTCGCAGCCTCGACGAGCCCCGCGCTCTCGATCTCATCGAGGACGGCCGAGGCGACGGCTGTCGCGAGCGGATTGCCGCCGAACGTGGAGCCGTGGGTGCCCGGATAGAAGAGGTCGCTCGCGGCGCCGAAGGTGATGAGAGCGCCGATCGGGATGCCGTTGCCGATCCCCTTCGCGACGGTGATGGCGTCGGGGGTGATCCCGGTGTGCTGGAACGCGAACCAGGCCCCCGTGCGCCCGGCGCCCGTCTGGATCTCGTCGATGATCAGCAGCGCGCCGTGCCGCCGCGTGATCTCCCGCGCCGCGGCGAGATAGCCCTCGGGGAGTTCGAGGACACCGGCTTCGCCCTTGATCGGCTCGACGAACAGCGCCGCGACGCGATCGTCGATGGCCGCTTCGAGCGCCTCGATCGTGGAGTCGAGGAACTCGACGCCGGGGACCATCGGCTCGAACGGTCGCTGCATCGCGGGCTTGCCGGTGAGGGCGAGCGTTCCCATGGTGCGGCCGTGGAAGGCGTTCTTCAGTGCCAGGATGCGGGGCCGGTCCGTGCCGCCGTGGAGGCGGGCGAGCTTGAAGGCTGCCTCGTTCGCTTCGGCGCCGGAGTTGCCGAAGTAGACGCGACCGGTCTCGCCCGTGCCGGCGAGGCGCTTCAGCCGTGCCGCCAGGCCGAGCTGGGGCGGAGTGGCGAAATAGTTCGAGACGTGCCCCAGAGTCGCCGCCTGGTCGGCGACGGCCTGCACGAAGACGGGGTGGGCGTGGCCGAGGGAGATCACTGCGATGCCGCCCAGGAAGTCGAGGTAGCGGGTGCCCTCGTCGTCCCACAGGTGCGCACCTTCGCCGCGCACGAGCAGAGCGAACCGGTCACCCGAGTTGAGGACGAGGTCGCGCGACGCGTCGTCCTTCCAGCTCACCGTCGTCTGCACGGTCATCCCGCCACCACCTCTGTTCCGATTCCGCGTTGTGTGAAGAGTTCGACGAGCACCGAGTGCGGCTGGCGTCCATCGATGATCGCCGCGCGGTCGACGCCGCCGTCGACCGCGTCGAGGCAGGCCTGCATCTTCGGGATCATCCCCGATTCGAGGCTGGGCAGCATCGTGCGCAGCTCCGTCGACGTCAGGTGCGAGACGAGCGAATCGCGGTTCGGCCAGTCGGCGTACAGGCCCGCCACATCGGTGAGGACGACCAGCTTGACCGCGCCCAGCGCGACGGCGAGCGCCGCAGCCGCGGCATCCGCGTTCACGTTCAGGGAGCTGCCGGGTTCGTCGACGTCGGGCGCGATCGATGAGACGACGGGCACCCGATCGGCCGCGAGATGGTCGAGGATCGGCTGCGGATCGACGCCGACGACGTCGCCGACGTGCCCGAGGTCGTGCTCGGCCCCGTCGACCACGACACCGCGGCGGCGGCCCCGGAAGAGCCCGGCGTCCTCCCCCGACATCCCGGTGGCGAATGAGCCGTGCGCGTTGATCCGCGACACGAGCTGAGGGTTGATCTGTCCGGCGAGCACCATGCGGACGACCCCGATCGCCTCGGTGCTCGTGACGCGGTAGCCGCCCTTGAACTCGCTGGGGATGTCGAGGCGGTCGAGCATGGTCGAGATCTGCGGTCCGCCGCCGTGCACGACGACGGGCTTCACCCCGACGTGGTGCAGGTAGGCGATGTCCTCGGCGAAGGCGGCCTGCAGCTCCTCGCTGACCATCGCGTTGCCGCCGTACTTGATGACGACGATCTGATCGCGGAAGCGCTTGAGCCAGGGGAGCGACTCGACGAGCACCGCGGCCTTGCCGGCGGCCTCTTCGGGGGTGGTCTGCTGGATGTCGGTCATGACGAGTAGGCGCTGTTCTCGTGGACGTAGTCGTGGGTGAGGTCGTTGGTGCGGATCGTCGCCGCCGCCTGGCCGACACGCAGGTCGACGAGGATGCGCGTCTCGCGCGGGGTCAAGTCGACCTCCTCGCGGGGACGGTCGGGACCACCCGCAGTGCACACACGCACCCCGTTGAAGGACACGTCGACGTCGTAGGGGTCGAAGGCAGCGTCGGTCGTCCCGATCGCGGCGAGGACGCGGCCCCAGTTGGGGTCGTTGCCGAAGATGGCAGCTTTGAAGAGGTTGTTGCGCGCGATGGAACGGCCGACCGCGACCGCATCGTCCTCGCTCGTTGCGCCGACGACCTCGATCGTGATGTCGTGGCTCGCGCCCTCGGCATCGCCCTGCAGCTGCACGGCGAGGTCGAGGCACAGCTCGGTGAGGGCCAGCGCGAACGAAGCAGGCTCGGGACGGATGCCGCTGGCTCCGCTGGCGAGGAGCGTCACCTGGTCGTTCGTCGACATGCAGCCGTCGGAGTCGAGCCGGTCGAAGCTCACCCGGGTGGCCTGACGCAATGCGGTGTCGGCCGCGGCGGCATCCAGGTCGGCATCGGTGGTGATGACGACGAGCATCGTCGCCAGGCCCGGCGCGAGCATGCCGGCGCCCTTCGCCATGCCGCCGATCGTCCAGCCGTCGCGCGAGACCACGGACCGCTTCGGGCGCGAGTCGGTGGTCATGATGGCGAGGGATGCCGCCTCTCCCCCGTCGGCGGAGAGGGCGGCGACCCCCTTCCCGACGCCGTCGAGGACCTTGCCGCGGAAGACCTCGTCACCGGTGCCGATGAGACCGGTCGAGCAGACGAGCACGTCACCGGCGCCGATGCCGAGGAGCTCGGCGGCCTTCTCGGCGGTCTGATGCGTGGTCTGGAATCCGAACGCGCCGGTGAAGCAGTTCGCTCCCCCGGAGTTCAGGACGATCGCCTCGACGACACCGTCCCCGATGACCTGCTGCGACCACAGGATCGGGTTGGCCTTGGCGCGGTTGGTCGTGAAGACGGCCGCACCGACCTTCTTGGGCCCGCGGTTCACGACGACGGCGACGTCGTTCGCGCCCGTCGACTTGAGGCCTGCGGCGACGCCGGCCGCCTCGAATCCCTGTGCTGCCGTGACGCTCACGGTGCCACCCCGTTCACGCTCAGGCCCGTCGTCTCGGTGAGACCGAGGGCGATGTTCATCGATTGGATCGCGGCACCGGCGGTGCCCTTGACGAGATTGTCGACGGCGGCGACGACGACGACGCGTCCGGCGGCGCGGTCGATCGCGAGTCCGAGGAGGGCCGTGTTGGCACCCAGCACATCGGCCGTCCGCGGGAACGACCCCTCGGGCAGAAGGTGGACGAACGGCTCGTCGGCGTACGCGGACTCCCACGCGCCCCGGATCTGCGCGTCGGTGGCACCGGGGGCGATCGGAGCGGTCGAGGTGGCGAGGATGCCGCGGGACATGGGGACGAGCACCGGGGTGAACGAGATCCGGATGTCGGACGCGGCGGGTGCGGCGGCGGCGAGCGCCTGCCGGATCTCGGGGATGTGCCGGTGCGTGCCGCCGACGGCGTACGGGTTGGCGGTCCCGAGGATCTCGGACGCGAGGAGGTTCGTCTTGAGGCTCTTGCCCGCCCCGGAGGGCCCGACGGCGAGCACCGTCACGATGTCGCCCGGCTCGATGACGCCGGCGGCGACGCCGGGGGCGAGGCTCAACGAGACGGTGGAGGCGTTGCAGCCGGGGGCCGCGATGCGCCTCGCACCGACGAGGGCGCCACGTTGCTTTGCCCCTCCGACCGCGAGTTCGGGCACCCCGTAGGCCCACGGCTCGGAGAACGCGCCCCCGTAGAACGCGTCCCACGCGGAGGGGTCCGTGAGGCGGTGGTCGGCCCCGGCATCGATGACGAGCGGAACATCCTCGAGCATCTCGGTGTACTGCGCGGACTGGCCGTGCGGCAGGGCGAGGAAGACGACGTCGTGACCGGAGAGGACCTCGGGGGTCGTGTCCTGCAGGGTCAGGTGCGCGAGCGAGCGTAGGTGCGGCTGATGGTCGATGAGGGGCTGCCCGGCGTTGGAGTGCGCCGTGACGGTGCGGATCTCGACGTCGGGGTGCGATGCGAGGAGGCGGAGGATCTCGCCGCCCGCATAGCCGGAAGCGCCGGAGACGGCGACCGAGAAGGTCATGGGTTCAACCTTATTGTCTGGGGTGGATGGGCCGAGGACGGCGACACCTGCGGCTCGATCCGCGAAGTGCGGAGAGCGGGAGGGGTCGCCTAGCGTCGGCGGTCGCCCAGACGTCGACGCGCGCGGACCACCGTCGAGACGGTGAGGGTCGCGGGCGAGGACATACCGCGACGGTATCGTCGCGGCATCCGTCGTCGCAAATCGAGCTCAGCGCTGCGCGCGCAATGCCTCGATGAGGGCGAGCTCCTCGGCGCGTTCGAGACCGGCGGCCCGTGACCGCGCGACGCCGCGGGCCCGCTCGTCCGCGAGGACGCGGTCGATCGTCTCGGACAGGGGACGGATGCCGCCGCCCGCCGCCCGGTAGGCGGCACCGCTCCGCGACGCGAACCCCGGCACGTCGGCCGGGAGCCAGAGCGGGAGCGACCGCGGTCCCGCCCAGAAGGCGACGCCGTGGCGTTCGAGCCAGTCGGCGGGAGCGGTCAGCACCTCCCCGGTGTGGCCGGCGGCCTCTCGCGCGAGGGTGAGGACGCCGGCGAGGGGGTGGGAGTGACCGACCGCGTCGACGACGCCGTCGAATCCGCGCGCGCCCGATGCGACGACGAAGGACACGAGGTCGTCGACGTCGATCACCTGCGCGCGGAGGTCCGGGCCTTCGGGGACGAGAACGGGCTCCGTGCCGGCGGCGGCGAACCGCGCCGGCCAGTAGCCGAACCGGTCCGTCGGGTCTCCCGGTCCCACGATCAGCCCGGGGCGAATGATCGAGACACGAGCGCCGAGCCCCGCGGCGGCCCGCTCTGCCGTCACTTTGGCGCGGGCGTAATCAACGGGGTCGTCCTCGCCGAGCGGTTCGACCAGGTCCGCGTCCTCGTCGGCGCCCGGGGTGCTCGCGTCGGCGTAGACCGACACGCTGGAGAGGTACGTCGCATGCGCCGAACGGTCTCCGAGAACGGATGCCGCATGGGCGACGTGCGCCGGCACGGAGGAGACATCGACGATCTCATCCCATTCTGTGCCGACGAGTGCGTCGTAGGCGCCGGACAGCCCGCGATCGGTGACGACGAGGTCGGCGCCATCGGGAGCGGAGCGGCCGCCGCGAGCTGTCACCGTCACTCGCGCGCCACGGTCGATCCAGGCCTCCGCGATGCGCCGGCCCACCCATCCGGTGCCGCCCAGGACGAGGACCCGATCGCTCATGACGGCAGCGCCCGGATGCGCTCGAGAAGTTCAGGACCGGACCGGTCGAACGTGCGGCCTCCGATGACCACACCGAGCGCTGCGACCCCTCCGCCGACCACGAGCCCGGTCGCAAGGGTCGCCCACCCCCAGGAACCGACGCCCTGGACCATTCCGGTCGTCGCCAGGATGAGGACGGGGACCGACAGCACGGCGATGACGGCCCACACCACGAACACCAGCAGGCCGCCGACGAAGGTCTGCCCGGGAACACTCTTGAACGGGCTGTCCCCCGGAGCGGCGACAGGCGTGATGATCATCGCGGATGTCACAGCGGCGACGCCGTACCCGGTGAGGAGGACGCCGAGGGCGGCGCCGAGGACGAGCGGCAGACGGGCGGCATCCCCGCCCGCGACGCTTGTGACGACCGACAGGACGACCACCAGCGGGATGCCGACGCACGCCGATCCGAGCAGGCGTCCGAGGCGATCGTCCCGCCCCCGGACGCCGGTGGCCAGGACGGTGGCATAGGCCGAGCCGTCGTAGGAGACGTCGCTGTACCCCGCGATCGCGAGCACGAACGCCACGAGCACGGGCGACGCGGCGAAGAGGAACCCGTCCACGCCGCTGACGAAGGCGAACAGGATCGGGAAGATCGGGACCACCAACAGCTGGCGGAGATATCGCGGATCGCGGAGCCACGCGCTGAGCGATCGGGCCCAGGTCGCACCGACGCCGCCGGTCGGCATGACCCCGAACAGCCCAAGCCTGCCGGCGGCGACCTGCCGGCTCGACGGGCGGGGCGGCGACGCGGTCGCTCCGCCGACCGCACGCGACCAGCCCCACCACAGGACACTGAGACTGGCGAGGGCGATGGCGGCGCGTGCGAGCGCGATGAGCCCGTCCCCGGCAGCGAGTGCGGGAGCAACGCCCCAGGCGGCTCCGAGGGGCGTCCAGGGGAGGACCGCCGCGGCGGCACCGAGCCGTTCCCCGAGCGATCCGTCACCGCCGTCGAGCAGGCTCAGGACACCGGTGATGATGGGACCGGCGAGCATCGCCACGACGAGCACGACCGTGCCGATGAGCTCGCGCCAGCGACGGTTGCCGCCGACGCCCCCGGACAGTTCGGCGACGAGGCGGGAGGCGACGACGCAGATCCCCACGCCGACCAGCGCGGCGGCAAGACCCGCCAGGGCGGCGAGCGGCCACCGCGCCCACAGGATCACCGAGGTCAGGGCGACGAGGGTCGTCACGATTCCCGGGATGCCGGTCGCCCCCGTTCCGGCGAGCGCGAGCATCGTCTGACGACGGGTGAACGGGAAGGGCGCGAGACGCCGCGCGTCGATCGACGTGTCCATCCCGGCCACCACGATCGGTCCGACGATCCATCCGAGCACGAGCGCGCTGCCGGCGATGATGCTGACGCCCGCTGACGCCTCGAGCGACCCGAACAGGCTGAGCGAGACGATGCCGGCGACGACGGAGACCAGGATGCCGAAGCCCCACAGGACGCCGAAGATGAAGCCGACGAGCTGCCAGGGCCGACGGGCGAGCGTGTTGAAGAGCGCGCGATAGCGGAGCTTCAGGACTGTCGCAACCACTGCGGCCCCTCGCTCGTGTGACGGCCGCCGACCAGCTCGACGAAGCGGTCCTGCAGGCTGCGCCCGGCTCGGACCTCTTCGACCGTGCCCGCGGCGAGGACGCGTCCGGCTGCGATGACCGCGACGTGGTCGCACATGCGCTGCACGAGGTCCATGGAGTGGCTCGAGACGATGACCGATCCGCCCGAGGCGGTGTAGCTGCGGAGCACGTCCTCGATGTTCGCCGCCGACACAGGGTCAACGGACTCGAACGGTTCGTCGAGGACGAGCAGGCGGGGCGCGTGGACGAGGGCGCAGGCCAGCGCGACCTTCTTGGTCATGCCGGCGGAATAGTCCGCGACGACGGTGCCCGCCGCCGGACGCAGGTCCATGAGGTCGAGCAGATCCGACACCCGCGGCGCGATATCGGCCCGCGGCAGGCCGAACATCATCGCGGTGTAGGTGATCAGCTGCTCGCCGGTGAGGCGGTCGAAGAGGCGGTTCCCGTCGGACAGGTTGCCGATCACGCGCTTGGCGGCGACGGGATCCCGCCACACGTCGATGCCGTGCACCCAGGCGCCGCCCGCGTCGGGCCGCAGGAGCCCTGTCGCCATGGACAGCGTGGTGGTCTTACCTGCCCCGTTCGGGCCGACGAGCCCGTAGAAGGACCCGGCGGGCACGGTCAGATCGATGCCGGCGACGGCCGGTGTCGACCCGAACTGCTTCACGAGTCCGGAGAGCTGAAGGGCGGGAACGCTCTGTTGCTGGCTCACCCCGGCGAGCCTAGCGAACCGCGGTGTCGCGATGTCGACGCCACCTGGCAGGGTGAGGGGATGCTGCGCACGCTCGCCGTCTCCGGCTACCGATCCCTCCGCGACATCGTGCTGCCCCTCGAAGAGCTCACGGTCGTGACGGGCCCGAACGGCTCGGGCAAGTCCAACCTCTACCGCGCACTACGGCTTCTGGCTGCGGCCGCGCGCGGTGACCTGGTGGGGGCGGTCGCACGCGAAGGGGGTCTGCCCTCGCTCCTGTGGGCAGGACCGGAGGACGGGGGCGATCACGGCACCGTGCGGCGGAATCCGATCGCGGTCCAGCTCGGGTTCGCGTCTGACGAGCTCGGGTACCTCGTAGATCTCGGTATTCCGCAGGCGTCGCAGGACAGCGTGTTCGCCCGCGATCCCGAGATCAAGCGTGAACAGGTGTTCGCAGGAGCCTTCGCCAAGCCGGCGACCCTCTTGATCGACCGGCTCCGGGGGCAGACGCGCGTTCGCGACGGCGCGTGGGTGTCGCTGGATCAGAAGCTCGCGCCGTTCGAGAGCATCATCACCGACCTCGCCGATGGCGACACGGCCCCCGAGCTGCTGGGACTCCGCCGGATCATGAACGGCTGGCGCTTCTACGACCATTTCCGGGTGGACGCGGATGCCCCGGCCCGGCGTCCCCAGGTCGGTACGCGGTCGCCCCTCCTCGCCCATGACGGGTCGAATCTCGCGGCCGTCTGGGCGACGGTCCACGACATGGGTTTCGGCCACCAGCTCGACCGCGCCGTCGACGACGCGTTCCCCGGTAGTCGGGTCCAGGTGCAGGCGTCTGAAGGCGTCCTCCGCCTGACCGTGTGGCAGCCAGGGCTGTTCCGCCCTTTGGACGCCGCCGAACTCTCCGACGGCACGCTGCGGTATCTGCTTCTGTGCGCCGCACTCCTGCCCGCGCGCCCCGCGCCGCTCACCGTTCTCAACGAGCCCGAGTCGAGCCTCCACCCGAGCCTTCTTGAACCTCTCGCGGGCCTCGTGCAGGCGGCATCCGCTCAGACGCAGGTGATCCTGGTGTCGCACGCATCCGGACTCGTCGATGCGATCCCCGATGCGAACCGGGTCTCCCTCGAGCGGTACAGCAACGGCACGGCCGTCGAGGGACAGGGACGACTCGACGGCCCGCCGTGGAATTGGGGCAAGCGCTGAGTCGCCCCTCGCCGGATAGCGTTACGGGATGCCGCCACTCGCCGTACCCGGTCCGATCCCGACGCGCTCCGGTCCGGTCTCGGGTCTCCGCGACGGCGACGTCATCCGCTACCGGGGAATCCCCTACGCGACCGCCGACCGCGGCGAGGCGCCCGTGGCGGCCCCGGCCGGGCGCCGGGTGTTCCGCGCGGTGACTCCGGCACCTGCGTGCCCGCAGCCGTCGTCGCGGATCCTCGACACCCTCCTGGAAGGCGCCCTCGACGGCGTGAACCAGTCGGAGGACTGCCAGCGCCTGTCGATCACGCTGCCGGCGGACCTCGATCCCCGTGAGGTCGTTCCCGTCATCGTCTGGTTCCACGGCGGCGGATACACGACCGGTGCCGGCGATCTCGAGATCTACGATCCCCGCGCCCTCGTCGCCGAACAGCGCGTCATCGTCGTCGCCGTGACCTCACGGCTCGGGCTGCTGGGCTTCGGCGGCGGCGGATCCGGGCCGAGGCACCCGCACGACGGACCGCCCGCCAACCTGGGCCTGCTCGATCAGGTCGAGGCGCTGCGCTGGATCCACGCGTCGATAGGCGCGTTCGGCGGGGATCCGGCAACCCTCACCGCGATGGGTCAGTCCGCGGGCGCCGACGCGATCCTGCACCTTTTGATCAGCAAGGGGGCGCGCGGACTCATCCGCCGGGCCATCGTGCAGAGCCCGCCCCTCGGTGTCACCGCCGGGCGGGAGCGCATGTTCCGAGCGATGGCGCGCGTGACGCGGGCGCTCGCCCCCGACGCCGCGACCGATGCGGTGCTTCAGCGGCAAGCCGGGGCGGAGCGCGCCTCCTGGGCCTTCGGCATCCGTTCGGGGCTTCCGTGGGGCCCGCGCTACGGGCACGCTCCCCTCCCGACCGAAGCGCAGCGGGATGCCGCGTGGCAAGCCGTCGCATCGGACGTCGACCTGCTCATCGGCACGACGCGCGAAGAGATCGCGATGTACCTGCCGGCGCTGCCCGTGGTCGCGCCGCTCCTGCGGGTCCCCGTGCTGGGCCGGGGTCTTCGAGCGCTGCTCATGCGCGCGATGGTGGCTCCGCTGACCCGCGTCGTCTACACGCGGCCCGTGCGCGCATTCGTCGATCGCCACCGAGCGGCGGGCGGTCGCGCCGTTCGGTACCTGCTGAAGGCCGCGCCGGCATCCAGCCCGATCGGAGTCGGCCACACCGTGGATGTCCCGCTGGTGCTCGGCACCCGGGATGCCTGGACGCGAACAAGCCTCGTCCCACCCGAGGCCTGGGCCGAGGTCGACGCCCGCGGGCGCGCGGTGCGCCGGGTCTGGGCCGACTTCGCGCGGACCGGCAGGGTCGCACCCGACGCGGATGCCGACGCCTGCGGCATGCGCTTCGATCGCGGCTGACCGCGCACGCCCCGCAGGGCGGCCGGCTCAGTCGCGGATCGCCGCTCCGTGCCGCTCGGCCGCGACGGCGACGCCGGCGAGCTTCGCGTCCGTGGCCTCCGAAGCGGTCAGCGTGCGGTCGTCGGCGCGGAAGCGCAGGGCGAACGTGAGGCTCTTCGAGCCGTTCGGCAGACCGGTGCCCCGGTAGTCGTCCACGAGGCGGATGTCCTCGAGGAGAGGGCCGGCCCCGTCCACGAGCGCATCGCGCACCTCGCCGGCGGTGAGGTCGGCGGGCACGACGAGCGAGACGTCCTGCGTGGCGGCCGGGTAGGTCGCGAGCGAGGGTGCGGCATCCGGTGCGGGCGTGAGGGCGAGCACCGCGTCGAGGTCGATCTCTGCGACGAAGACGCGGCCGTGCAGGTCGGCGGCCTCCACGACGGCGGGGAGCAGCTCGCCGACGTAGCCGACCTCGGTCTCCCCGACGAAGAGCGATCCGGCGCGTCCGGGGTGAAGAGCCGCGCGCTGCGACTGACGGACATCGATCGCGACGCCTGCCGACGCGGCGATCGTCTGGACTGCGCCGAGCGCATCGGCGAGGTCGAAGGCGACCGCCGGCTGGCCGGGGCGCTTCGCCTGGGCGTTGCCGTGCAGCAGGACGGCGACGTTCCGCGGCTGCGGCGGGATCGACGCGTGCAGGGCGACGAGCGTGGCTTCATCGGGCAGCTGCGCGAGCGGCGGCACGGTCGTGGTGCCGTACTCGACGCCCTCCACCGGCGCGAACACCGTGCCGGTCTCGAAGAGGGCGATGTCGGTGAAACCGCGCGACGCGTTGCGGTGTGCGATCTGCAGGAGCCCGGGCAGCAGCGAGCGACGGAGGAACGGCGCCTGACCGTCGAGCGGGTTCGCGAGACGGATCGACGGGACGTGATCCCCCGACGGCGAGCCGTGGAGGTCGTTCTGCTCCTCGGTCGTGAACGGGAACGCGACGACCTCGACGTGACCGGAGGCAGCCAACGCATTGGCGACGCGACGGCGTCCGCGCTGCGCCGCCGTGAGGCCGCGGCCTGAGGGCGGCGTCGGAAGGATCGAGGGGATCCTGTCGAGCCCGTGCAGGCGCGCCACTTCTTCTGCGAGCGTCCACCGGTCGGTGAGGTCGGGGCGCCACGAGGGCGGGATGACCTCCCAGCCGCCGTCGCCGTCGATGACCTCGCACCCGATGGTCTCGAGCGCGTCGACGATCTCTTCGGGCGTGTAGTCGACGCCGATCAGGCCGCCGACGAACGACTCGGGGAGGTCGACGGACGGGACGAACACCTCGGCGAAGAGGGCGCCGCCCGTGGTCGTGTCGAGCGTGCCGCCGGCGAGTTCGACCATCAGGTCGGCGACGCGCCGCGCCGCGACGAACGGGATGAGCGGATCGACGCCGCGCTCGAAGCGGCGGGATGCCTCACTGGGGAGCTTGTGACGACGCGCGGTCCGCGCGATCGACACCGGGTCGAAGATGGCCGCCTCGATGAGGACGTTGCGCGTGGCATCCCCCATCTCGGTCTTGCCGCCGCCCATGACGCCCGCCAGGCCGATGGGGCCCGACTCGTCGGTGATGAGCAGGTCCTCGGCGTCGAGGGTGCGCTCCTTGCCGTCGAGGGTCGTGAGCTTCTCCCCTGCCGACGCGCGGCGGACGGTGATGCCGCCGGTGAGCGTGTCGAGGTCGTAGCCGTGGATCGGGTTGCCCAGTTCGAGCATCACGTAGTTGGTGATGTCGATCAGGATGCCGAGCGAGCGGATGCCGGCGAGCGACAGGCGCGCGGTCATCCAGGGCGGCGTCGGCCGCGATGGGTCGACATCGCGCACGATGCGCACGACGAACTCGCTCGCACCGGGCTTGCCGTGGATCGGAGCCGTGTCGTCGACGGTGACGTCGAACCCGCCGGTGGGCTGCTCGAGCTCCTCGAAGGGGCGAAGCCCGGGGTCGGTGAACGTGCCGCCGGTCGCGTGCGCGTACTCGCGCGCCGCGCCGCGCATGGAGAGGGCGTACCCCCGGTCGGGCGTGACGTTGATGTCGACGGCGACGTCATCGAGTCCGAGGAGGGCGATCGCGTCGGTCCCGACCTCGGGGTCGAGGCCCAGTTCCGTCAGGCGGAGGATGCCGGAGTGCTCGTCGCCCAGGCCCAGCTCCTTGG
>ENA-UOXB01000682-UOXB01000682.1-bioreactor-metagenome-genome-assembly--contig:-NODE-682-length-19706-cov-49.253778_pt1 | contig 19706 bp, 17 predicted proteins | sample MGYA00238158_ERZ761615 | MGnify/ENA primary metagenome ERZ761615 (study PRJEB28904, sample SAMN06267902) | bioreactor metagenome | isolation source: Joint BioEnergy Institute, California, USA... | reverse complement strand
GTTCACAGGCTGTAGGGTATAAGCGTATAAATTTTTCGCGGTCATAATGAAATTAACAGATTTAAAACTGTAAAAAGTTTAGCATTAATTGTGCTGATTCAGTGAGTATATTGTTCCAAAATCAGCCAAATTATAATGAAGCCAATTCAGTGGCCTGTTCGTCACGTTCATGGCTTAAACTTTGCTTTAACTGACTCAATTGCTTCAAGATACTAAACATTAAAGACAACTGTTGCAAAATGATCAATGGTTTCTGGTCTTCTTCCTGCTGTTGTGACAGACGCTGACGGATATTCTGGATCATATTCTGGGTGCTTAGGTCAGGGACTTCATCATAGAGCAGGGCACCACGAATATTTTCTAGGGCTTGATCCAGCAAGTCCAGCACATCCTGATCCTGAATTTTTTCACGATGCGCACCCAGCGCGGCAATATAACTGATAAAAGTATGATTCAGGCACAGGAACTCAAAAGCCTGTGATTTTTGCACCGGATCAAAATCAGGTTCAGTGGCCAAAGTCGAAATCAGGGAAGCGACTTCAGCATCCGTATTATGGGCTGCGCGACGTACCACGCGGTAGGTTAGTCCATTATTCCGTCCAGACTTATACTGTTCAATCACTTCACTCAAGTAGTCACATTCTGCCTGCAGGCTACGGCTAATGCTGCGTGGCAAGCGACGGAATTTCCAGTCTGGAAAGATAAAGCTCACGCCAAACCAGGCAATCGCACAGCCAATCAGGGTATCAATCATACGTGGAATAGCTGCGGCAAAGCCCATACCGTCCAGGTTAAAGTTGATCAGGGCCAGAATGGTAATGAAGGCAGTGGCCTGTGCATACTGTTTACTGCGTAATTCAAAGAACAGAATCCCACTCAAAATTAGCAGTAATAATTGCCCTTCAACGGAAGGAATGAAGTACAGAATGGCATATCCCAAAAGAATACCTGCCAGAGTCCCGACAATACGTAAACGTAAGCGGCGCTTGGTAGCATTAAAGTTAGGCTGGCTGACGAATAGTGCTGTAAGCAGGATCCAGTAACCATACTGAATATCGGTCAGCTGGACAAAGATATAGCTGATCAGCAGCACAATCGACAGGCGAATGGCATGACGGAACAACACCGATTCAGGTGTCAGATGCTGCTTGACCCGAATCTTGATATCTTCCCAGCCTTTCAGGTCGTCATCTTTGAGCTGGTTTTCAATATGTTTAGCACGATCAAATTTGATATTACGTTCAGTTTCCAGGTTGCGTAACTGCGCATCAATGGATTTCAGGTTCTGGAATAAGGCAAATAGGGCATTGATCCAGACCTGATCATACTGCTGTTCTGTACGCAATTTTTCCAGGGACAATCTCAGGTTTTCAAAGGCATGTTTGAAGCGTTTATTATGTTTATAGGTTTTGCGTTGCTGAATGCTTTCACTCAGGTCTTTACAGGCTTTGCCCTGAATCGACAGGATGCGCTGAAAACGGAACAAAACGTCGCTGTGTTCAAAAATCTTGGCCAGTTTCTGATAATCAATATGCGCAGAATCGGCACGCTCGTGAATATCTTGCGCTACAAAATAGTATTGCAGGCTACGACGAGTATCTTTCTGACCCCGGTCACCTTTCAGGCGGGTCAAAAGGACAGTCTTCATTTCATTAAAAATTGAAATCAGTTTGCCATTTTCCAGTGATAGCTCGATCATACTTTGCTGATAACTTTTTGCCGTCATATCGACATCGAACAGATTCGATTTGGCATAGAGGAAATCACCCAGTGAAGCATAGCACTTGGCTAAGTTATCCTGTGCACGTCGCGCAGGAAACAGTAGAAAGCTCAGGGTCGACAAAAAGCCATACCAGACCGCACCAATCAGCAGCAAGCTCGCTTGCTGATACCATCCATCAAAAAGTTCAACCCCCAGCATGGAATAGACAGAAATCACCAGACAGCCATAGGAAATCGTGGCATAACGTCGACCAAGCGAGCCAAGCAGAATCAGGACAATACAAGAAACAATGAGGGCAGAAGCAAACAGCAGCGGATAAGGAAATAACAGATAGACTGCCACTGCGGTAATGAAGAAGCCTAAATAGGTATAGAACAGATTCAGGATACGCACGGAAAAGCGGTCATCAATATCACTTAAACCTGCGGCCACCACCCCCAGAGTTAGTGGAATAGTCATTAACTGCTGACCCATGAAATAGGGAACGAAGGCGGTTCCTGCAAAAGCGATTAGCATACGCAGGTTATACATCAGGGTCGTATTATAAGTCGCGTGCTTAAGACGATTGAGCCAAGATTTCAACGGTGATCCTTTCTCTTGCAGTCTTTGCTGCAAAGCTGAATATACATATGAGAAAAAGTATATTTATAACTTTTAATTTCCATGTAAATCATACTATGCGCTATGTTAATTTGTCTGCCTACTACGCATTAAAATCTTTAATTACATGAACTCCAATACGACAGCACCACGGCCTTATGCCATGTCCTGGATTATTTTGCTGGCTTCACTGACTGCACTTGGTCCTTTATCCATTGATATGTATCTCTCTGCCTTGCCAGAAATGGCAGCGGATTTTGGTGTCAGTACCCAGATGGTCTCCAATAGTCTGCCAGCTTATTTCCTTGGACTGGCGGTTGGGCAGTTGCTATATGGCCCGATCAGTGACCGGATTGGACGTAAACCACCACTTTATTTTGGATTGTGCCTGTATATTCTGGCCAGCCTGCTGTGTATGTTTGCGCAGAATGAATGGAGCCTGATTGCAGCACGGGTATTACAAGCCTTAGGAGGATGTGTAGGAGTCGTGGTTGCCCGAGCAACCATTCGTGATCGGCTGGATATGCAGGCGGCTGCCCAGGCCTTTGCCAGCATGATGATTGTAACGACCATTGCACCGATTATTGCGCCAAGTCTCGGCGCATGGGTACTGATGTTCTTTGAGTGGAATATTATTTTCTTGGTGCTGATGGGCTGTGGCTTGTTTAGTCTGGTCTGTGTGCATTTTTTCTTTCAGGAAACCTTGCCCCCGGAACGCCGTCTTAAACTGAATTTGCAACAGGTATTGAGTTTATACCGAACCATTTTTCAGGATGAAAGTTTCAGACGACCGATGCTGGTGGGCTGTTTTTCTGGGGCGGTGATGTTCTGCTATATCAGCGCTTCTTCAGCCATTCTGATGGATCATTATCATCTGACCGAGCAGCAGTTTGCTTATGCTTTCGGGGGGAATGCCGTTGGAATCATGCTGTTCTCGACCCTGAATAAGCATCTGGCTCAATATCTTTCAGTATTAAGTCGCTTAAAACTAGGTGCTTCTTTACAGGGAATCGGTGTCCTGGCTTTACTGGTTTTAGGCTATCTGAATATTGAATCTGTTGTTCTGGTCATGGCGGCCTTATTTGTCGTTGTGGCCTCGATTGGTTTTGTGGGACCGAATGCGATGGCGCTGGCCATGGCAGAGCAGGGCGCGCGTGCGGGAACCGCCAGTGCGATCATGGGCAGTATGCAATTTGCCTGCGGTTTGTTGGGTGGGGTTTTGCTGAACTTTATGCTGTGGGATGCTTTATTCAATATGGCCTTGGTAATGGCGATCTTTGTGGTTATAGCCTTTAGATCTGTATTGAAATTAGAACTGCCTAGAGTTAGATAAGGAGCTGCAAGAGCTCTATATCTCTGTCAGACAATCCAAGCAGCTCAAAGTTGATGCTTGGATCATGACTTATCAAATCTTATTCATCTACAAAAACGGCAAATTCCTCTACCGGGACACGTGGGGTAATAAAGGTATTTACGATATGGTCTGGATCTGCATAGCCTAGTGACATGCCACAGACCAGCTCTTCATCTTCACCTGCTCCCAGTACATCTAGCACAATGCTATGAAAATGATTCCAGGCAGCCTGCGGACAGGTATCCAGACCACGTGCCTTGGCAGCCAGCATCACGTTTTGAATCATCATGGAAATATCCATTTTTGAACCTACGCCCAAATCTTTATGTAAGGTGAAGAATAGCCCCACTGGTGCATCAAACAGTTCAAAATTACGCAGGTTCTGGCGCGCCATTTTTTCTTTTTCGCCTTTCTGGATATTCAGCAAACCATATAAGCCCCAGCCATTTTCACGGCGTCGGTCGATATAAGGAGAGAACCATTGTTCGGGATAATAGGCAAAGGTTTCTTTATATTGCTCGGCCAGTGCCGGATTCTGGTAAAGCTCCATTTGCGCCTGACAGACACGCTGCACCAGCTCATCACGTTTTTTTCCTGTCAGCACATATACTTTCCATGGCTGGGTATTGGTCCCTGAAGGGGCGCGGCTGGCCACAGTCAAAATGTCTTTGAGCATGTCGGTACTGACCGGCGTATCCAGAAAAGCACGAACTGAATGACGGGAAGTAATGGTTTGATCTACAGCATGAACGAGGTTTTGATCCATTCTAATTTCCAATCTCATATCCTTAATGATGGTGAACTGACTATAAACCAAACAAACCCTGTCGGGCAGGGGGAATTTTAGTTTCACAGTGAATTGAGATGATTAATAAAAATCACATGAATGAGAATGTACTTAGGTGATATAGGAGTTATATAAATAGCCTAAAAAATTTATTAAATGATTAAACAAAACTCCTTCTAAAAATGAAACCAATACTTTAGATGCTGATATCTTGAACAATTAACATCAATGGCTGGAACTAAAAGGAAAGTTAAAAACAAAATAGAATGATTAAAATTCAATCTTAAAAATAAAATTAAATATCCGTTTTTACGTTCAATTAATATTTTATTTCGATTAAAATTTAGGGGTAGTAAACTATAAAAAATAAGAAGTTATAATTATTTTTTATATATTCGCTAACTATAGTTAATAAAAAACAATAAAACTTTATACAAAGAAACAGCATAATGTGCGACTTTTCAGTTGAATACATGCATTTTGAAGAAATAATGAAGATTGCATGGTCAAGCTCTATTTGAAATATCTTATTGCAAATGACTTGATGAACTCAGTTAGGTTAAAAGCACTCATGCAGCAATTCATGCTGGTTGAGAAGTAAAAAATATAGGCTGGATGTTATCGCTATGAGTTGCACGCTTAGATGAATTTATGCATCTGGCGTAGCTTATGCAATCAGCAAAAGGCCGTTTTTCGCTTTTATAAATCTCTCACTGAATATGATCATCACGATGATATTCATAAGTTTGAAACAGATGCGGAATGCTTTGTTGATTCTAAAGGCGATGGATGAATGAAGTAGATGACAATTACATGGGGTAATGTAAGGTTTTCTTCTGTGGAAATGAATCGCAACACGACTTTTAGAATGACAAAAATTCAGAACCATCTTGGACAAAAAAATTATGGATTTTACTTTTAACGCATTTTATACCCTGATCGCTGCAGTAATTGTGCTATTACTGGGCCGGTTTCTGGTAGATAAAATCGATTTTCTAAAACGTTACAACATTCCTGAACCTGTCGCAGGTGGTCTGGTTGCAGCGGTTATCTCTCTGCTGGTTCATTCGTTCTGGGGCTATAGCATTACCACGAGCGCGGAACTACAAACCAGTTTTATGCTGATTTTCTTTGCCTCGATCGGTCTGAGCGCGAACTTCGCCAAATTGCGTGAAGGTGGGATTGGACTGGTGATCTTCCTGGTTGCCATCTCAACATTTATTGCCCTACAAAATGCAGTGGGTATGGGACTGGCAAGCTTGTTAGGTATTGATCCTCTGATCGGTCTGATTGCCGGCTCGATTACCTTGACTGGTGGACATGGTACTGCTGGCGCCTGGGGTGAAATTCTTGAGGTTGAGCATGGTATTCAGGGGGCTTTGGCGCTCGGGATGGCAAGTGCGACCTTTGGTCTGATTATTGGTGGAATTATCGGTGGGCCTTTGGCGAAACTGTTGATTAACCGTCATAATCTTGCTGTGGCCCGTACCGATCAGCAGATCGAAAAACGTGACAACACGCCAATGGACAGCACGACAGATGAATATGTGCAATTTGAATATCCACATCGTGTCCGTCTGATCACTGCCGATAATGCCATTACCACACTTGGTCTGTTTGCAGGCTGTCTGGCATTTGCGGAGCTGATGACTGGCTTCAGTAAAGATACAGTATTTGAACTGCCAACATTTGTATGGGCACTGGCAGGTGGCGTGATTCTGCGTAACGTGCTGGAAGGCATCCTGAAAATCCAGATCTTCGACCGTGCGATTGATGTGTTTGGTAATGCTTCATTGTCGCTTTATCTGGCCATGGCGCTGCTGTCATTAAAATTATGGCAACTGGCGGATCTGGCAGGACCATTGATGGTGATTCTCGGTGCACAGACCTTGACTATGGCTTTATATGCAGCATTTGTCACTTTCCGGGTGATGGGCAAAAACTACGATGCCGCAGTACTTGCTGCAGGTCACTGTGGTTTCGGGATGGGTGCAACCCCAACGGCTGTTGCCAATATGCAGGCGATTACCAATATGTATGGCGCTTCGCATAAAGCCTTCCTGATCGTTCCATTATGTGGTGCTTTCTTCGTTGACTTGATTAATGCCACGATCATCCAGATGATCTTGAAATTTTTCGTCTAATTTTAAGCTTGATAATGAGTCATAAGCTCATAAGGATATGACATGAATGATCAGCTAAATGAAACCTTACTGGGCTGGGTCGATGCCTTAAATGGTCCACTCTGGGACTTTTTGGTGGTATTCCTGGTCGCAGTCGGTATTTTGTATACGATCATGACCGGTGCCGTACAAATCCGTTTGTTCTGGCACAGTATGAAAGTCATGAAACGTAGTCGTGGCAAGGTCGATGATGATCATGGTATTACGCCGTTTCAGGCCTTTGTTACAGGTCTGGCTAGTCGGGTTGGTGTGGGTAATGTCGCTGGTGTCGCCATTGCGATTGCTGTCGGTGGTCCAGGTGCTGTGTTCTGGATGTGGTTTACTGCATTTCTGGGAATGAGCTCTGCTTTTGTAGAATCGTCATTAGCCCAGTTATTTAAAGTTCGGGATAACAAGAACCAGCAATTCCGCGGTGGACCAGCGTATTACATTACTCAGGGTCTTAAGCAAAAATGGCTGGGAATTGTATTTGCGATTGCGCTGATTACGACCTACGGTTTTGTGTTTAATGCCGTGCAGGCCAATGCGATTACTGGTGCAACCTCACATGCCTGGGGCTGGAATGAAGCCAATCTGATGTTGCCATTAGGCGGTTTCGATCTGGAAGTTTCCTGGATTGGTCTGGTCTTGGTCTTGATTACGGCCATGATTATTTTTGGCGGGATCAAGCGGATTGCGAAAGTTGCTGAAGGTGTAGTGCCTTTCATGGCAGTTCTTTACCTGGCTGTTGCTTTATACATTGCTGTCATCAATTACGATGTGTTGCCGTCTATTTTCCAGCTGATCTTTAGCAAAGCATTTGAGTTTGAAGCAGCTGCAGGCGGTTTCTTCGGCGCCATGATCTCGATGGCAATGATGATGGGGATTAAGCGCGGTTTATTCTCGAATGAAGCGGGGATGGGTTCAGCACCGAATGCGGCAGCTGCCTCTGACGTGAAACATCCGGTGAATCAGGGTCTGGTTCAAATGCTTGGCGTATTTGTAGATACCTTCGTGGTGTGTTCATGTACCGCTATCATTATTTTAGTCTCTGGTCTGTATGAAAATGCCGGTTTTGAAGGTGTAACTCTGACCCAGATGGCGCTTGAAAGCCAGATTGGTGCTTGGGGTGATGACTTCCTGGCCTTGATTCTGTTCCTGTTTGCCTATTCTTCTATCATTGGTAACTATGCCTATGCAGAAGGAAATATTCAGTTCATCAATAATAACAGCAAGGTTATGTTTACTTTCCGGTTGCTGGTATTGTTTATGGTGTATTTCGGCTCGATTGCCAGTGTGCCGTTGATCTGGAATATGGCGGATCTGTTCATGGGTGTCATGGCCAGTATCAACCTGATTGCGATTGTGCTGCTGATGCCATTTATTTTGATGCTGCTCAAGGACTATACCGGTCAGCTGAAACGTGGCATCGAGCAACCAGAGTTTAAGCTCGATGATCATCCGAAATTTAAAGATAAAGTTAAATCAGATATCTGGTAAGACTTGAGCAAAAAGCCCCGACTGGTTCGGGGCTTTTTTATGAGCTTAAATTGTTAGAATGACACAAAATTAAGATAGCTTTGATATAGGATAAAGCCAGCAATCAGGCTGAACCAGACTGGTAATTTCGAGCGTAACAGTAAAATCATCACGATGACAAAAACCAGATCAGACCAGGAACGAAAATATGCCTGAGAGAGATCAATCAGCAAATATAAAAGCAGTCCGACCACTGCCGCATTAATCCCGCTTACCGCCTGAAAAATAATACGTTGCTGCATTAACCATGACCAATAAGGCAAAGTAGCAAAAATCAGAAAAAACGAAGGCAGGAAAATGGCACAGGTTGCTAAAAGTGTATTAATCCAGGGTGAGCCTGTCCAAGGCAACAGAGCACCGACATAGCTGGCAAAGCTAAATAATGGACCCGGCATCAGTTGAGCAAATGCATAACCTAGATCGAAAGATTGGGACGAAAGCAAATTGGTCGCCACAAAGTCCTGATGCAGCAAAGGCAGAATGACATGTCCGCCACCAAAGACCAATGAGCCAGTTTGATAGAAATCAGCAAAAAATGCGAGTTCAGGCCAAGAACCAGATTTGACTAGTAGAGGAATCAGGAAAAAGGGCAATATAAATGCGATGAACCAGTAGGGTGCATGACGTGGACGAATATAACTTGAGTGAATGGTAGATGAATTTGAAGCAGGCTTATTTTCCTGAGGAGAATTGGAAAATTTTGCCATTACGAGGCCAAAAACTGCCCCTAAAATAATGACCAGTAGCTGGTTCAAACTGATACTAATGAAGCTCAGAATCAGGACGGAAATGAAGACCAGTACATATTGCCAGATGCTCTTGCAGAAGCTATTGAGCATTTGCCAGAATGCCCAGACGATTACAGAAAAAACGATCAATTGAATGCTATGAAAGCTGTTTGAGTTTAGAATATGGAAATAGTGCTGACCGAGTACTGCGATCAAGCTCATCAAAAGCGCTGAAGGCAGGGTAAACCCAAGCCAAGCCACGAATGCCCCAGCATAACCCCTTTGCAGATAGCCAATTGAAAGGCCTACCTGACTGCTGCTTGGGCCGGGCAAAAGCTGCGCTAATGCAACCAGCTGGCCATATTGTGTCGCATTTAACCACTGTAACTGGTCGACAAATTTACGGTGAAAAAACACCAGATGCGCCGCCGGTCCACCGAATGCCATACAGCCCAGTTGCAGGAAAGTGAGAAAGATCCGGTACAGTGAAGGTGTATTCATACAGTGGCTGAAAATTGAAAGACATTAGTGCAACTGTATGACAGTTTTACGAAATTCTACAGATTATTTAAGCATGTGTTTATACACTATGCTGCTTTAACAAAATGAGGACGTGCTCTGCATGCAGAAATATGTACTGAGTATATTGGCGATGACAATGGTAGGTCTGAGCGGCTGCCAAACGACATCCGGTTTTAATCCATCTAACTCTAGTCATATTAAATCTGCCAGTTCAGTAGCAGAAGCCCAGGCACGTCCAAACCAGATCAATTTCCGCAAGATCAAGCAAACAGAAAACCGTCCAGTGATTGCACTGGTTCTTGGCAGTGGCGGTGCGCGTGGCTATGCGCATATCGGTGCGATTGAAGTGTTGGAGCAGGCAGGCATACAACCTGACTTTATTGTGGGAACCAGTGCTGGCAGTATCGTAGGTTCCATTTATGCCAGTGGTAAACCAGCGATTGAACTGCGTAATATTGCATTAAGCATGAAAGCGACTGATGTTCGCGACATCAAGCTGGACCGTAAAGGCTTTTTTGATGGCAAAAAAGTTGAAAATTATGTGAATTTACAGGTTGATCAGACGCCTCTGCAAGCCATGAAAATCCCGATGTTTGTGGTAGCAACAGCTTTGAAAGAGGGTAAGCGGGTAGTCTTCAATTATGGTAATACCGGTCAGGCAGTACGTGCATCCGTTTCTATTCCAAGCATGTTTATTCCGACTGTCATCCAGAAAAAGGAATATGTGGATGGAGGGCTGGTCAGTCCGGTGCCGGTCAAAGTGGCTCGTGAGTTGGGCGCTGATATTGTGATTGCTGTCGATATTCTGGCGCAGCCCATCCATACTGAAACCACTAATGTCTGGGGCCTATTCAACCAGAATATTAATATCATGCAGCAACGTTTAGCTTCTGAAGAACTGCAATATGCCGATGTGGTGATTCAGCCAGACTTACGCGAAAAAGGTCATATTTTTGATGTGCGTGGCAGGGAATTGACCATGGATGCTGGGATTGAGGCGGCTAAACTCAAGCTACCAGAAATTGCTCAGGTCTATCAGAAGCATAATTATAGCCAAGGTCATCAGATTCCATTGCTCTTGGCTCAGCAACAATAGTTTGCTCTGATATTTTTAACAAAATATTTATTTTTCAAATAGATGTATAAAAATATTCACCGCTTTTCTCAAGTAGGTGAAAAGCGGCTCATTTTTGCTCATCGTTTTTAGAGATGAGCTGATGTTTTCTACCTATTGAAAGTCACTTAAAGCCCAAGTTTCAATGGGAAATAAATATTTGAATTATAAAAATATAGTGATTTTATGAAAATATTTTAAGGCTATTTTTTGATTTTAACAAAATTATTCACAGACTTAAGTTAAACAACTGTTCAAAAGCTTAGAAGATCATGACAGAATAAAAATCGACAGATTAATAAATGTAAAAGCCATATGAATCACATCGAAATTGGCCAGCAAGTCACACTAGCTCAGTTTGAAAATACGATTTTTACTGTAACTAAAGTTCATCCCGATGGTTCTTTTACCGTTGAAACTATATTGCATGGCCAGCAGACTTTAAGTTATGAGAATGTGGCGCGAGAAATGTTGAGACAAGTGCCTGCTTAATTCGAGGTTATTTTTTGTTAATGCATGCAGTTTTCTTAAACCGAGTTCTGCATGCTTAATGGAAAATCTCTTCATCACAGTGCATTGATTCAAGAAAATAATTTAGTGGATAAATTCCTGTTTATTTTATAGTTACTGAAAATAACTTTCTGATGATTTCTATGGATCCTCAGAGGAATATCTTTTTTTTTGTATGGAGAAAAATTTCATATCAAGAATTATGATGTTTTATTTGCCGAATTGAACATTTTATTTAGACCAAAAACGCTATAATAATGGTCTATATCATTGTCATTCAAAGAGTTCAGAGAAAACGATGGCCCCTTTAGATCAAATTGCAACAGCATCGGATGACCAGTCAGAGTTAACGATGTCGGTTCTTATGACGCCAGATATGGCGAACTTTTCAGGAAATGTACATGGTGGAACAATTCTGAAATTATTGGACCAGGTTGCTTATGCTTGTGCGAGTCGCTATTCGGGTAGTTATGTCGTAACCCTGTCTGTAGACAAAGTAAATTTCAAAGAACCGATTCATGTGGGTGAGCTGGTGACTTTCCTGGCAAGTGTGAACCATGTAGGTCGTACTTCAATGGAAATCGGTATTCGTGTAGAAGCACAAAATATTCAGAAACGTACTGTACGCCATACCAATAGTTGCTACTTTACGATGGTCGCTGTTGATGAAAATGGTAAGCCTAAACAGATTCCACCGCTGAATCTGGACAATGACTGGAAACGTTGCCGTTTTGAAGCAGCTGAACAACGTAAAGTTGCCCGTCTGCAGGAAAATCATCATCCTTCATGCAGTATCTATAAAAAATCAGCGCATAGCTAAGAACTAAACTTAATTTGCTTATTAAAAAGACCTTCAATGAGAGGTCTTTTTTTTGCCTATAAAATTCATTTAACTCTGGCTTAAGCTTCTTTTTTAATCTAATATGAAACGATACGTATCGTTTTGTTTTTTGGTTTTAAGCATGAGTGAAGAAGAAAAATGTTCACGGCGTCAGCACAGTATTCTACAGGCGGTTTCGGATGCACTGGCAGAAGGTGAATATCATCAGCTAACGATTGAAGATGTGGCTGCACGGGCAGGGGTTGGCAAATCTACGATTTACCGCTGGTGGAAACATAAATCTGAACTGGTACTAGATGCTTTCAAGCAGCGCACAGCAGGGGTATTTGAACTGGATGCTTCACAAAGCCTGCGCAGTAATCTGGTTCAACAGCTAACTCTGTTGGTTCAGGCGCTTAATCATCCGGTAGGCCGTGCTTTGCTGGTCGTTATGGCCAATCATCGGGAGCTGGCTGCAGACTTTTTTCAGCAATATCTATTACCACGTCGAAAACAAACCCACCAATTGATTCAACAGGCCATCGAGCGTGGAGAATTACGTGCGGATTATCCTTTTGATCTGATGCTGGACACCTTATACGGGCCGATTCATTACCAGATCATTTTCTTCAACCGCATGCCGGATGATCAATATATCCAGAATCTGGTAGATCTGGCCTTAAGCCCAGCTTTGATTTCTCCCTGAGTTTAGTCAGTTCTTAAATTTGTTTTTAAAAGTTGCGTGTTATGTCTGCTAGTCCTGAGCGCTTATGGAATCGCTCCTTTATTCTGTGTTTATTGAACAATCTGTTCCTGTTTGTCTATTACTTTGCCTTACTGACCATTCTGCCGGTTTATATCATGAAAGATCTGGGCGGATCAGTCAAAGAAGCAGGTTTGGCTTTGACCCTGTTCTTAGTTTCATCCATCGCCATTCGACCTTTTTCTGGCATGATCATCGAGAAACTCGGCAAGAAATTGGCAATGCGCGGAGCCGGAGTTATTTTTGCCTTATTTTCCTTTAGTTATCTGCTGGTCGATAGCATGTGGTCATTATTGGCAGTGCGTTTCTTACATGGGATCTGGTTCAGCATACTGACGACGGTCACCGTTCCCGTTGCAAATGAGTTTATTCCGGAATCTCGTAAGGGTGAGGGCATGGGCTATTTTGTCATGTCGACTAATCTGGGTGTGGTATTTGGTCCATTACTGGCCTTAACCGTAGTTCAGTTCACCAGCTTTAAAGTGCTGTTTGGCTTGCTTGCCGTGATTATCTCTATCGGCTTGATCTTTTCCTTCATGCTGAAAATTACCGAATTAGCAAAACCTCAAGCTACAGTGGTCGAAAAATCAAAATTCAGCCTGCATGACATTATTGAAGTCAAAGTGCTGGCGGTCAGTTTTGTGGCTCTGCTCACCGCTTTTGCTTACTCCAGCATCATGAGTTTTATCACGCCCTTTAGTGAAACCAAGCAGCTACTGGCCTATACCGGCATCTTCTTTATTGTTTTTGCGGCCTCAATGTTGTTGGTACGGCCTTGGGTGGGCAAAATTTACGACCGTAAAGGGCCAAGTGCAGTTATCTATCCTTCCTTTATTTTCTTTGCGATTGGCATGATGATTGTCAGTGTCATGTCCAGCCAATGGACCATGTGGTTGTCTGCGGTATTTATCGGAATTGGTTACGGTTCATTATTTCCATGTTTACAAACGCTGGCGATTCAATCTGTCGAAAAACAGCGTATGGGCCATGCAATTTCTACCTTTTTTACCCTGTTTGATATTGGACTGGCAGTGGGTTCAGTAGTGATGGGTATGATCATTGCGCAATACGGTTTTGAAAAGACCTATATGTTCTGTGCAGTGATGGTGATTTTCACTTTATTGATCTACCGTCAATATGTGGCCAGGAAGCGACCTTCGATTTCAGCATCCTTACCGGAAGAATAAAATGGAATTAAGACATTTACGCTATTTTGTTACAGTGGCTGAAGAGCTGAATTTCACCCGGGCAGCTGAAAAACTGAATACTGTTCAGCCTTCACTCAGTCAGCAGATTAAGGATCTGGAGCGTGAAGTGGATGCGCAATTGCTGGAGCGGAATAACCGCAAGGTTGAGCTGACCGAGGCTGGACAGGCTTTTTTAAAGGAAGCTCTGTTGAGCTTAGAACATGCAGAACGTGCCGTGCAGGCAGCCCGTCAGATCGCCCATGCACATAAGGGTCAGCTGAATATCGGCTTCGTACCGGTCGCGGAAATGAAAATTTTTCCTTATATCATGCCGAATATCCGTGCACATTTTCCTGAACTGAAAGCACTGTTTCATAGCCTGACCGATGCAGAACAGTTTAGCGCGCTGAGACAGGGCAGTATTGATATTGCCTTTACCCGTTATCGGGATCAGTCGGATGAGTTTGAGTCCGTTCAGATTTTTGATGAGCCACTGACGCTGATTGTGCCGAAAAATTCTCCGGTCGCAGAAATGCCCTATGTCAGCATCAAGAAGTTTGAAAATCAGGACTTTGTGATTAGTGATGAACAGGCCTCACCACAGCTGCATAAGATTATTGATGATTTCTTTAGGCAGTCGAAACTGAACGTGAATGTGGTGCAGTATTCCACCAATATTCTGCTGAATGTCAACCTGGTCGGCATGGGAGTAGGCTGGAGTCTGGTACCCGCTTATGTGATTCCTTTACTCGGCGATAATATTGTGGTGAAGAAAACGCTGGAACCTTTACCGATGATTGCTCTCTATGTCAGTTACCGTAAAAATAACCAGCATCCTGCGATTGAACTGATTCTGAAAGTGCTCAAAGAAAAGTTTTGTGTAGACCTTTTTAAGTAAATTATTGATCTTCCATAAATGAAATGTGCTACAGAAATGATCTGTAGCACATGCTTTTTAATCGCAGAAGAAAATCGCTTTATACTGAAATTCAAAAAATAAGAAATCGGTTGAAGCAGAATGATGAAGCTCTATAACAACCCTCAGTCACGCGGCATGACCTTGCTGCCTATCCTTAAAGAACTACAGATTGAAGACCAGCTTGAGCAGGTGGAAGTTCCTTTTAAAGATATGCATCAGCCTGAATATCTTCAGATCAATCCGATGGGTAAAGTTCCCTGTCTGGTTGATCAAGGCGTCGTAATTTCAGAAATGGCGGCTATTATCATCTATCTGGCAGATAAGTATCAGGACAAAGGATTGGCACCCGCTTTAGAGGATCCCATACGTGGTGCTTATTTAAAATGGATTTTCTTCTGTCATGGGCCACTGACTGAATATATCGATGTAAAAAATTTACAGGTACCCCAAGAACAGATTGAAAAGGTCCGAACCAGTTTAAGTTTTGGTAACGAAGCCGCGGTATTTGATTTTTTTAAACGAGGTTTGTCGCAGGCCAAGCCTTATCTTTTAGGTGAAAAAGTTTCTGCTGCAGATCTATATGTGGCCTATTGTCTGATCTTCGCGATTAGTACCAAAATTTTACCGCCGTTGGAAGAATTTAAACCTTTCCTACAGCAGATGGCACGTCGTGATTCTCTCAAAGATATTTCATGGTTTGAGCAATACCGGACTTAGCTTTTATGTTCATCTATAAAAAGGAAACCACGCCGTAGCGTGGTTTTTTGACTGAGGTCAATTATTTGACATGGAGCTTGTTAAATAGCGCCTGACTTGTGCTTTCTATAGATTGAGGAATCGCTAAGGCTGCCACGAAGCGGTCTGGACGCAGGATGACGATAGAGTCCTTGGTCTTGCCGAACCAGGTACGAATGTCCGTACCGATATCACCAATGGTGATCACATCTTCGTATTGCTTACGATGTTGATTAGACAATTGAACTGCAGGAATAACCTGGATAAATTTTACGCCAAGTTTTTTCCACTGTTGTATCGTTTGCTTGCTTAAGCCCCATTTCGGATCCACCCCCCAGGCAATGATGGCAAAGTCATTGCCAATCACTTCATCCAGCAATACAGTTTCATCAGACTCCAGTTTCACCTGCGGCTGAATGAACATCTTGCCGACTGGAGAGTCTTTCTGAGTATTGGCCAGCAGGGCACCATCATGATACTTCGGCATAGGCTTAAAGCGCATTTCCAGCAGGTACTGTTTGATTGGCTTGATATAGTTCAATGCGTAAGCAATACCGTCACGAACAAAACCTTGCCATTTTTTTGGTGGAGCAAGGACGTGGCCTGCCATGACTGAAAGATCGATCATCGCCTTGGCATGATCCTTACGTTCTACCTGGTAAGAGTCCAGTAATTCATGGCTTGCTTTACCCTGGATCACCAATGCAACTTTCCAGGCCAGGTTAAAGGCATCACGCATACCGCTGTTATAGCCTTGGCCTTGCCATACCGGCATGATGTGCGCAGCATCACCAGCAAGCAGGATACGGTCAGCACGGAATTTATCTGCAATACGTGCATTGTGGGTATAGACACGTTGACGAATCACTTCGATTCCATCGGTATTCGGTAAAACTTTAGATAGTAGTTTGGCAATATTTTCTGGTTTGCTGAGTTCTTCCTGAGTTTCGCCTGGCATGACCATGAATTCGAAGCGGCGAATGCCATGCGGCAGGGCAGCTGATACATAAGGACGCACCGGGTCACAGCATAGATAAATATGTGGGGTTGCCAATGGGTCATTATCGATATCAATCACGATCCACTGGTTTGGCGCAGTTTCACCTTCGAATGGAATGTTGAGGGTACGGCGTACATAAGAGTTTCCACCATCACAGGCAATCAGATATTGAGCATGTACAACTTCTGCGCCACCGTCTTTAGTTTGAACATTTAAAGTTACACCCTCAGCATCCTGGCTGAAATGTGTCAGATGGCGAGAGAAAAGTACTTCAGTTTTTTTATATTGTTTGAGGCCTTCTAGCAGAACGTTATCTACTTGTGGCTGAATGAAAGCATTACGGCGGGAGAAACCAAATTCACGAGTCAGTGGCTGAATGTCTGCGAAGCAACGGCCTTTGGGTGTCAGGAAGCGCATGGCATGATTCGGGGTAGTATGCGGCAAGACCTGATCAACCAGTCCCAAAGATTGAATGGTACGCAAGGATTCATCATCAATGCCGATGGCACGCGGATAATCGATCAGACTATCTAGCTGTTCAACCACAGTGACCTGTACACCCTGTTTGCTTAAATAGTTGGCAATTGTTAAACCTACCGGGCCGGCCCCCAAAATCGCCACTTCAGTGGTGTAATTTGTATTGCTCATCGCGAATGTCCATTCCATCAATTCAGGATTGAGACTATTAAGGAACAATCAATAGCGCTAAACAAGCTAGTCCATAGTAGGTCATGTCTATCAAAAAGATTTAGTTGAAAAGAATTTTATTTTAATAAGTTATTGATAATAAATAATAATATTTAAATTTATTCATAAGATGAATGAATCCTATGATCATTTCTGGCTATAGTGAATAGCCTATAAGGTATAAAAAAGCTGAATCACGCAGTTGCATGATTCAGCCTCAGTCTACATCCGGCAGCATAGGTCAAACCTACTGGAGATTTACTGCACGAGATGTTGCTTTAAACCTGATTAACGAGTCGATGTCGACTTAGTCGTTTTTTTACCATCTTTGTCTTCTGTAGCAGCTTCAGACGCAGCAGGCTGGTCAGCAGGTCCAGCTGTGGTTACATTTGGATTTGGGTTATTCGTTGCAGGAAGTTCCTGAGTTGTCACAGTGACTTTCTGTTCCTCAGTGGTCTTCGTGTCAGTGGTGTTGTTTGCTGCAAAACTGGTAGCTGCGGCTGCAGTAAGCGTTGTTGCAAGTAAGATTTGTGCATATTTCATGTTGAGCATCCTTTTTATTACATTTATAAACTGCCGAATGACCATCACATCAATCCGGCAGGAATTCATCCTAAGCATGAAAATTTTATGGAGCAAAGCAATTAACAAAAGCCGCACGAAGCTGTTAACCAAGCAAATACAATCATTGGAAATTTGTTTTCTTCTGTTAAATGTATAGGAAATTGTTAGCTGGAAATGTGTGTAAATATTTCAAATATAGCGTTTAAGTGAACTAGTTAACGGTTAAAAAGTACTTACTACAGACTGTTATTTTTATTTGAACCGAGATAAATAGAATCTAATCATCCAAGAATGAACATTTTTGCAAGAGTCCAGTGTTCTATAATAGTCAGGTTTACTACTTCTAATTCTACCTTTGAGAATCAATTTTGAAAGTTCTTGCCGCTCAGCAGCCTATTCCTGTACACATCATTTCCGGATTCTTGGGTGCTGGTAAAACCACTTTATTAAAATATTTACTGAGCCAGAAACCGGAGCAAGAAGTCTGGGCTGTGCTGATGAATGAGTTTGGTCAGATTGGCGTCGACCAGCAATTACTGCCTCAGGATCAGGGCTATGCAGTGAAAGAATTGCTGGGCGGCTGTTTATGTTGTAGCAGTCAGTTGCCAATGCAGATTGCTTTATCCCGGCTATTGTCAGAAACCAAACCGGACCGGCTATTTATTGAACCTACAGGACTCGGACATCCCGGGCAACTGCTGGAACAGCTCACCGAACCGCATTGGCAGAGTCATTTGAAAATGCAGGCTCTGGTCACGGTAGTCGATGGTTCACGTTTACATGATCGGGACTGGACGCATCAGAACCTGTATGCGGATCAGCTGAAAGTTGCCAATATCGTGGTTATTTCCCATGCTGATTTGATGACTGAAACTGATCATGCTGCTTTAACTGAACTCAAGGCTGAGTATCAGCCATATGCCCAGCACTGGCTGATGATAGAAAACGGACAGCTGGATATTGAGCAAATCAAACAGGATTATCAGGGTGCTTCACGTCAGATTCAGCCACTGCTCAAGCAACAGCGCCAAGTGTTGGGAGAGGTGCCGGCTGTCGTACATCAGTTGCCTTATCATTATGTTGAAAGTGCACAAGGCTATCAGGTGGCAGGTTGGAAATTGCCAAAACGCTGGCAGTTTGATTTTTATGATCTGCTGGATCTGCTTTGTGAGCAGCAGGATTGGCTCAGAATCAAAGGGATTTTTAATACCAATCAGGGCTGGAAAAGCTTTAATTTCAATCCTGATCAGTTTAATTATCAGTCTGCCGAAGAAGGCATTGATAACCGGGTAGAAGTGATTTACCAGACCTCACGTGACTGGCTGGAATTTGAAACCGCCTTAATGCAATGCCGGATTGATCAGGAAAAATAGCTTCAAATCTGCGCAGAGAAAATAGCTGGATAAGACGAAATCTGTCCAGCAAAAATGCAATAAATCTTATATGCTAGGCGCCAAATTTGAGGATTGTATTATGGCGTTAAAAGCGACAATTTATAAGGCAGATTTGAATGTTGCCGATATGGATACCCATCGTTATGAAGACTATCAGTTGACGATGGCGCTGCATCCTTCGGAAACCATTGAACGTCTGATGGTACGTATTCTGGCTTATGCACGTTTTGCTGGCGAGGCGCTTGAATTTACCAAAGACCTGTTTGAGACTGATGAGCCAGCGCTGTGGGAAAAAGACCTGACTGGCCAATTATTGAAATGGATCGAAGTGGGTTGTCCTGACGAAGATAAAGTCAAGAAAGCCAGTGCGCGTTGCAAGCAGGTCGCAGTAGTTGCTTATGGTTCTTCAGTTGATGAATGGTATAAACGTAATTCCAAACTGAAAACGCTGTCGAATGTTGAGGTCTGGAAAATCTCGACCGCCAGCACTGAAGCGGTACAACAGTTATGCGAACGTACCATGCAGCTGCAACTGAATGTCATGGATGGCGAATGGACCTTGATCGGTGATCAGGCCCAAGCTGTAATTGAATGGGAA
>ENA-UOXB01000677-UOXB01000677.1-bioreactor-metagenome-genome-assembly--contig:-NODE-677-length-19832-cov-51.477777_pt1 | contig 19832 bp, 18 predicted proteins | sample MGYA00238158_ERZ761615 | MGnify/ENA primary metagenome ERZ761615 (study PRJEB28904, sample SAMN06267902) | bioreactor metagenome | isolation source: Joint BioEnergy Institute, California, USA... | reverse complement strand
CTGGATGACAACGAAACCATTACTGCTATCTTGCCAGTGATTGATGCACCGAAGAAATTCAAAGAACGTCTGGCTGACTTCAAAGCATTTGTGAAGACCAATGCTGCACAGCTGCAAACCAATGAAGTGATCAATAGTCACTTTGCGGCACTAGAAGCTGCACTTGCTGAATCTGAAGATGGTGCAGATGATATTTCTGATGCACTGCGTGTTCAATTGAAAGAGCTTGGTTTAGCACTTTCAACCACTGATCTTGATGCTGACATCATCAATGACTTTGCACAGCAAGCCGAAGCTGTTCGTAAGAACTTCTATGTGTTTATGGCGACTGAGTACGGTACGATTAAACGTGTAGAACTGGAACAGTTCTCAAATGTTCGTTCAAACGGTTTACGTGCGATTGAACTGAATGGCGATGACACCTTAATTGGTGTTGCGATTACTGACGGTGAACAGCAAATTATGTTGTTCTCGAACGAAGGTAAAGCAATTCGTTTCGCAGAGACTGACGTACGTTCAATGGGTCGTTCAGCCAAAGGTGTGCGCGGTATGCGCGTGACCATCGGTGCTTCTCAGGTTGAAGATGCAGAAGATGCAGATGTTGAATCTGATGATGAAGATGCAACTGAAGCTAACTTCATTAGTCGTATCGTATCTCTAGTGGTTGTACCTGAAACCGGTGAAGTGCTGTGTGCTTCTGCAAATGGTTATGGTAAACGTACCCCGGTAGATGACTTCCCAACCAAGAAACGTGGCGGTAAGGGTGTGATTGCAATCAAGACCTCAGAACGTAACGGTGAGCTGGTCGGTGCAGTTGCGATTGACGCATCTAAAGAACTGATGCTGATTTCTGATGGCGGCACACTGGTTCGTACCCGTGCTTCTGAAGTGGCACAGACTGGCCGTAATGCACAAGGTGTTCGTCTGATCCGTCTGGCTGAAGATGAAAAACTGGTGGGTGTAGAAGCGATTGAAGCAGTTGAAGATGAGTTGGAAATATTGGAAGATATTGAAAATACTGAATCTGCAGCTGATGATGTAACTGATACACAAGAAGCTGAAAAAGATGATGACAATACAGTAGAGGAATAAGTTCTGCTACTGATGAAAAAGGGCGCTTCGGCGTCCTTTTTTACACATCGGCTAAATGAGAGATAAATAATGAAAACCAGATTGATGCTTTTGACCGCAGCTATTGCACTTAGCGGCTGTAATAATGCAATGGACAGTATGCCCGATCCAAGCCCTGAGCAGGAAAAGGCTGCGCAAGTAGCTTATGAAGACCTGCGTGATGGAAAATATGACGAGTTTTTAGCTCAGCTTGAGCCGAAGTTGCAGGCAGAGTTTCAAAACAATGAAAAAATCATGAAGCGTTTTTCACGTTCAATTCCGCAAGGTGAATATAAGTCCAAGACTATCATGAGAAAGAACTTCGAGGAAAATAACGGCAAACCAAGTGAATACAAGGTGAGTTATGAAATTGCCTATCCAAAAAATCTGGTTCAGTATGATGTGAGTTTTGACCAGCCGAATGGCAGTACTAAAATCCGCAACTTTAATATTCAGGTATTTGGTGAATAATTTTCAATGCGAATAGCCTGAGTAAATCCAGATTTAAGAACGTGGGCGTAGCCGATAATAGCCTAAGACCATACAGATGATGCCGATCACCAATAGATAAGCAAGCTTTCCTAGAATCATATAAGTGGGCACACCCATCTGATTGAGTTGAATAAACATCTGCACGATTTGGGTCGAAGGTAAGGCTTGCCCAATAAGTTGGACCCAGACTGGCATGGCAGCATGTGGCCAGGCGACTCCTGAAAGCATAAAGAGCGGAATCGAAGTAAAAACAATGATATGACCGGCGCGTTCTGGCATGTCCAGAAAGCTGGCAAACAGTACTGTGATACCAATCATGCAGAATACAAAGATGGGTACAGCCAGCAGCATGCCCCAGAAATTTCCACCACGGGGATAATCAAAATACCAGAAAGTAAAACCAAACAGGTAATAACAGCCCAGACAGCCAATGGTCAGAATCGCCAAACTGATACCACTTAAGGTGGTCAGATTAATCACCTGTTTATTTTCCCGATACAGTGCAATCAGCATGCTCAGTCCCAGAAAAATAGTCTGATGAATAATCAATGGCGCAACAGCCGGAAACACATAGCTGCCATAGCCAGAAAGCGTATTAAATAATGGAATCTGGTGAATGGATAGGGCAGGAGAGAAGTGTGAAATCTCGCTAAAGCGTTCAGCATATTCACTTAAGGTATTTTCTACTGAAGAGACCAAGCCCAAACCAATCTGTTTGGTAATTAAAAAGTTAGCAGCACTTAAGTACAGCCCAATCCCGCCATTTTCACCATGCCGGATAGATTGAGAAAGATTATCTGGTAATAATAAAATCCCGTCAGCTTTTTGAGTTTCCACCCAATATTTGGCTTCAGCAAAATTTCCAGTCACCGCCTTAATTTGTACATTGGGGCTTTGGCTGACATGACTGATAATGGTATTGGTTAAAGCACTTTGCTCTTCGTCGACAATAATAATCGGCAAGGCTTCTGCCTGTTCAGCTTTATACGCCGTTGGATAAAAAAAGCTGTAAAACAGAACCGATAAAATTAGGGTGGTAAAAATACTGGTATTGCTAATAATGTCTTTAAAAGTTTGGCAATAAGCTTTCCAGAGTGATTTCATGGTGACACTCCTTTGGCTGTTTTTTTGAGAAAGACATAGGCCAGCACAGCATAAAGCACGACATAAATGACGAGCACGAACATCGGTTGCAGTGAAAGAGAGAGCGGACTGCCAATCACCCATTGCTCCGTCTGTAATTTGGCATAGGGTGTATAGGGAATAATATTGGCCCAGAACTGGGTGAATAGTGGGGCATTATTAAGGGGCAAAGTCACCCCAGCAAAACTGAGCGATGAACCACCATAAACTGCTAGTAGACCAAAAGATTTGGTCAGGTCCTGAGTGGCCAGAACCACCGCACTACTGATAAAGGCATAGGCACTATAGAACAGTATTTGCGCCAGAAGAATTGGCCATAATGACCCGGCAATAAACCAGCCGCGAATTTCGACCAGCCAAAACATCCAAGCCCAGGTCCAGCAACAAAATATTGCTACATAAACCAGATTTTTAGACAGCAGTGCCGACCACAAGTTTTGTTGGGCAATCCAATGACTAACAGTATGTCGTTTAATTTCCTGACCCACAGCAAAAGCCACACAGCAACATAACAGCAAGTGCAAAATTGCCGGCACCATGTAAGGTTCCAGATAAAATTCATAATTCAGCTGCGGATTATACAGTGGGGAAATTTTAATATTCGGTGTAGGTGCTTCCAGATAGGGGAGCGTGTTGCCCAGATACTGCTTGCCGGTAAATTCAGCCAGAGCCTGCAAGGTGCTAAGTAGCATAGCCGAAGAAATGGTATTCCCGATACTAAAATAACTCTGATTAAAAGCAATACTAATTTCAGCATCCTGAGCTTTGACCAGTCGTTGCTCGGCTCCGGCAGGAATATGAATATAGCCCCAGATTTTATTTTCGTTTAATAGCTTTTCGATTTCGACCGTTTGATCAGAAATGGTATGCACTTGTAGGGTATGATTCAAAGATAAATGATCATAAATCTTGCTGCTCAGGCTACTTTGATCCTGATCAATAATGGCGACTGGTAGATGATCCGGTTTGCCTTTGGCAAACATGCTGCCAAGTAAAATCAGAATACAGGCTGGGGCGAGCAGAACCAGAGTCAGATCACATTTCTCTCTGCATAAATAGCGTATTTCACGCTGAATACCCGCCCAGAATCCAGAAGCCATTTATTTTGGCTCTTTCAATTTAAACAGCACGCTCATGCCGACTTTTAACTCAGGCATTTCAGTGACTGGCACAAGATGAACTTTAAAACTGCGGACATCATAACCACCGGTTTGGCGCGTGGTTTTAATGGTGGCAAATTCACCTTCAGCACTAATATTTTTTACTTTAAAAGTAGCTGATTGATTCAGTGCCGGAATAAAACCTTCAAGCTGTTGCTGTTTACCTAAAGCGGCATATTGGTCTTCACGAATATTCAGGCTAATCCAGCGTTCTGCCGAGATCAGGCTGACCACTGGCACTGCGGTTGCCACCAGCTCAGTGGCATTTCCATAGGTTTTGGAGACGGTACCATCAATCGGTGCCAATAATTCAGTTTCTGCTTCTAGTGCATTGGCTTCGGCGACTGCTGCACGGGCTATATCGACCTGAGCATCTGCAGAACTTTTCTGTTCTGGTGTACTGCCGCGTTTAGCCCGGGCATATTGCTGATAAGCGGCTTCTGTCATTTGGGATGCAGATTGTGAAGCTGCAAACAGTTCATCTCGGCGCTGGCGGGAAATGACACCCTCCTTAAACAGGTTAGCTCCACGTTGATAGGAAGTTTTAGCGAGTTGCTCCTGTGCTTTTAGTGACTGCCAGTTGGCATACAGAGAAGCGATATTTTCTTCCTGAGAACCACGTTCTGCGGTGGACTGAAGTGCTAATGCAGACTGTAAAGTGGCTAAAGCCTGCTGCTTTTTCGCCTCAATTTCAGGACTATGCAATTTTACCAGCGCCTGACCTTTCTTGACGTTATCGCCTTCCTGCACATAAATCTTTTCAATCCGGCTTGGAACTTTAGTGGCCACTTGAACGGTTTCTGCCTCAACCCGGCCTTGTAGCTCGATTTCTGTGGTTTGATAGGTTTTCCATAGACCAAACCCAATCAAAGCAAGAATCACTGGAATTAAAGCTAAAAGCAGATATTTTTTGCGCGATTTTTTTTCTGTGCTTTCAGGATTATCTGGCTCTGATTCACTGTAATTGATTTCTGAAGCCGTTTCATCAACAGGATGTTCTGGCTTTTGCTCATCTGTCATGTCTGGCTCCATTAACGAATATAGTGGGTATTGGCATGTTGCATGTAATTTGGAAATTCAACAATTGAGCCATGGCTCTGTAATAAGGTCGCAAGAGACATCACATATTTAAAAGCATTTAATGCCATTTCTGCTTTTAAACTGCTGAGCATGTTTTGGGCATCGATGACCTGAGTGGCTGTCCCGACATCTTCCTTAAAGGATAACTCCTGAATACGCAGATTTTCCTGAGCTGCTTTCAGATTCTGCTGAAGTAGAGCATCACTTTGCTGGGCGCTGACTGCTTCACTAAATGATTTATAAATCAGGTTTTCAATCTCCTGCTGGGTACGCGCCGTCATGAGTTCAGCGGCATAGCGTTTCAGCTCAGCAGCCTGAATATTTTTATTTTTATCAATGCCTGAGAACAGGTTATAGCGTGCAGCTACACCCACAATCCAGTTTTGATGTTGATCCAGGCTATATTCACCAAACGCAAAAACATTTGGCTTTTTAGCGGCCTGCTGGGCTTTGACATTGGCTTTGGCCAGCTCGGTATCCATCTGCATTTTTTTGATCAGGGGAGAGTTCTGACTAAAACTGCTGAGCAGAATATTCACATTTTGTGGTTCAGCACGATTCACAAACAAAGGTGTGCTTAGCTCGGTGATATTGCTATCCAGCAACAGATTATTTAGCTGAAATAGGGCAGCATTCAGATTGGCTTGGGCATTTTGTTGTGCGCGTTCAGCATTGTTGCGTGCCACTTCGAACTGCATGCGTTGACCTTTACTGATAAAACCCTGCTGTTCCAGCTTCAGAGCATTACGATAATGTTGTTGCATGGCATTTGAATTAAAGAGTGCTGCATCCAGTAACTGTTTTTGTAGTTGAACATTAAAGTAAGACTGAATCAGTTCAAAACGCTGCGTGTCCTGTTGCTGCTGATTGCTAAGTTCGCTACGTCCTGACTGAATATTGGCAATTTCTTTGGCGCTACGGGTGAGGCCTCCGGTATATAGTGGCATCATCACGGAAACAGTGGGACGAATCACCTGATCTTCAAGGACGACATTAGACGTATCCGGAATCAGACCAACTCCGCTATGAATAGTATTGTTAAGTCCTTCACGCAGTGGATCAGTAATACCTGCAGGTAGATCCACACCATTACTGGCTTCCCACTCATTAAGCCGGCCATTCACGCCTTGAGAGAGTGAATTTTCCAGATTATTTTTAAACTGCTTTAATGGAATATCGACTTCACTATGAAAGGCATAGGCACGAACATTCAGGTCAACACGAGGTAGGCCAATACCTTTGACAGCTTCTGCTTCAAGTTTTGACGCTTGCTCCAGACTTTGAAAAGCCTGGCTACTATAGGAACGTTGCAACAATTGTTGTTCTGCATCCTTAAAGCTGATGCTTTGTGCATAAGCAAAACTGCCATACATCATAGATGCAAGCACAGTCAGACCCCAGCAGACACATTGTTTATTTTTCTTCATATTCATAAAGTGGTAATGTAAAAGTCACATTAATTCAGTCTAAGCTGCATTATAAATCAAGTGCTTGCAGTGCAGGAATGGGTTAAGTTGTAGTATTGTTGTAATTTGAAACAATTCACTTCTCAAGTTTCAAGCTGATAGTTCTATGTCACTCTAAAACTTGAGCCGAGTTTAAATTCATTTTTCAATTATTTTATATTAGCGGCCGATTCAACATCTTCTAAGCATTGGATGAGATTGAATATTTTTAGCTGTACAATTTCTCATAAATGAAATCACCGAGTTAGAACAAAAAAATCAAAGATATTCAAATTATCCCTCGAATCTAGATTGGTTTTTTGACTCTATCTTCATTCTTGGATAGAAATAATTTTGTGCAAGCGGCGTCCAGATATGGTTAAATGCCATCATTTTATTGTGTTTCACTCTGAAAGGAAAAATCATGCGCGCGTACAACTTCTGTGCTGGTCCTGCTGCATTACCTACTGCCGTACTTGAAAAGGCTCAAGCTGAAATGCTTGACTGGCAGGGCAAAGGTCTTTCGATCATGGAAATGAGCCACCGTAGTGCAGACTATGTTGCAGTTGCGGAAAAGGCAGAAGCAGACCTTCGCAAACTCATGAATATTCCTGAGAACTATAAAGTACTGTTCTTGCAGGGTGGTGCATCTTTGCAATTCTCGGCAATTCCATTGAACTTGCTGGGTAAAAACAACAAAGCTGACTATATCCGTACCGGTATCTGGTCTGAAAAAGCATTGAAAGAAGCTAAACGCTATGGCGATATCAATGTGGTTGAAGCAGGCATTAAAACTGAAGATGGTAAATTAGCGATTGCTGATCAAAGCACATGGAATCTTTCTGATGATGCCGCTTATGTGCATTATGCAGATAACGAAACTATTGGCGGTCTGCAATTTGCCCATGTGCCAGAAACTGATAAGCCACTCGTATGTGATTTCTCTTCAAGCATTCTGTCTGCACCGATTGATGTTTCTAAATTCGGTCTGATCTATGCCGGTGCGCAAAAGAATATTGGCCCTGCAGGTTTAACACTGGTTATTATCCGTGAAGATCTGCTTGATCAGGCAAAACCTGAAATTCCAAGCATCCTGAAATATGCAGATCAAGCGAAAAACGGTTCGATGGTGAATACACCATCAACTTATGCATGGTATCTGTCTGGTCTAGTATTCGAATGGTTACTGGAACAGGGGGGTGTAGAAGCGATTCATAAAGTGAACCTGCAAAAAGCTGAATTGCTTTATGGCTATATCGATTCTAGCGACTTCTATGCAAATCCGATTGCCAAAGAAAACCGTTCAATCATGAACGTTCCATTTACCTTGGCAAATCCTGAACTTGAAAAACAGTTCCTGCAAGAAGCAAAAGAAAACCATTTGCTTAACCTTGCCGGCCACCGTTCAGTAGGCGGTATGCGTGCCAGCATTTACAATGCCGTACCGTTAGAAGGTGTACAGGCATTGGTAAACTTCATGGATGACTTTGCTAAACGCAATGCTTAATTCCTGAGAATTAAAAAACCCGGCAATTGGCCGGGTTTTTTTATCATTTAATTCGGGTTAAAAAACAAAGTTATGTAAGATATAGCCGCAAATGAGCATACCCAATACGAAAAATAGGCATGACATCATATCAAGCTGATAACGCGAGCCAAGATGATGCTCAACCTGCTGTAAATTTTCTTCTTGAACGATTTTCATAGATATTTATTATCCGATCTATTTATCGTAAATGATTATTTGTTGATCGTATTTTTACCATAAAAAATTGATTAAATAAAGTACATTCTTAACTAAACTTCATAAAGTATTAATTTTATTTAAATAACTGGCCTCAATATATTCATAAAAATAGAACTATTATATTAAGTCATTATTTTTATAATGTTTTTAATATGATTATTCAGTTTAAGATAACATTGAAAATGAATTTATTTGAATTTAAATCTGTGGATAAATCTATTTTTAATAAATTCAAAATCCATTAATTCTGATTTCAATTGTGGATAAAAAATAATCAGAATTGAGAGAATATCGCACTAAAATAAATAAAAAACAGGAGACTCATATAAAAATATGAGCCTCCGATCTGGATATTCAGCTTAAGCTGCTTTTCGATAGATATTGGCCTGAATCCACAGATTGCCCCGAATATATTGACCAATCTGGAAATCTTTATGCTTGTCATTGCGGGTGGCTACACGGATCAAGGTAGCCGGCTGGCCTTCATCATGAATCAGGGTAACATCATAGAGCATGTAGTCCTGATCCATAAATTGCATTGAAGTTTTACCGACAATATTGCCCTGGAACCAGGCTTCATCTTCCTGACCCATGGTCTCACCATAGAGATAAGCGACCATTTTGGAGAAATCAACCGTTACCGGTTCTTTGTCTTCTTCAGATTTCGGCTCCCAAGCATCGATCTGTTCCTGTAAATTATCCGGTGCAACACCATTATTTTCCGCAAGAATTGCATTCAGGGCACGGTGATGTTTGATAGAGGCAGGATCATCCACGACTAAATGTTCATGATCAGTCACCACTTCCAGTTCATAAGCCCAGGCATTTAAGTTGACGATATAAGACTGGTCTTTTTCATAATGCGACCGGTTGACGCTGTACAGCGTATCAAAGGCATAGATGATATTGTTGGCACCCAGATTGAGACGCAACACAGCTTGGGTGTCGGATTTACAAGAAATAATCCGGTCAATCGTGGCTTTTACCTGGTAGGGACTGTCAAAGCCTGGGAATGCAGTTTTCACAGCCTGCGGCTTGTTATTTTCTACGGCAATCACTTGGCTTAACTGTACCGCAGCTTTGCTCGGTCCCTGAATCAGCCAGGTGGTTTCATCCATATCGCATTCTTGTGTACACAAGCCCATCGGCATTACAGGTGCATCAAGGGCTTTGCCTAACCATTGAGGAACATCTGTGCCTGGGTTTTCAGTAAGCAAGGTCCAATGTTCGACATGACTACCGAAATTCTGATCATCAATAGTGATGATCTCTGGGCTATTCTGTTTTTTCATATGCACAATTGATCTTGGATGACTTATTTATAGTTAATCGAGGGTCATTGCGATTTTTCAAGTCACTCGAATGAATTTAAAAATTAAAATGCAAATCATGTGAAGTCAAATATTTTTCTAGTTGTGAGTGGCTGACTCATTTAATACGGTTGAGTTGAGTATTTAAATACCAGGATATTCAGAGAAAGAGCGTTTTTAAGCATCAACCTGCATCCTCTGATTTGCTACACTAGTCCAAATTTCTCCCTTATGGAAAGCTGTGTGTTGCCATTCAAACTTTGGGTCGATGCAGATGCATTACCTCGTATTCTGAAAGATGTAATTATTCGTGCCTCCGATCGTTACCAGCTTGAAGTCACTTTTGTGGCTAATCAACCGGTAGGAATTACACCCTCAATTCGCATCAATTCTATTCAGGCCATGAGCGGGGCAGATGCAGCAGATCAGGAAATTGTTGATCGTATGAAAGAGCATGACATTGTGGTGACGCAGGATATTCCTTTGGCTGCTCAAGTCATCGAGAAGGGCGGTATCGCGATTCACCCGCGTGGCGAAATCTATACAGTGGCTAACGTCAAAGCACGTCTACATTTACGTGATTTTATGGATACCTTGCGGGGGGCTGGTGTGCAAACCGGTGGCCCACCGCCGATTTCTGAACGTGATAAGCGTGAGTTTTCCAGCTCTCTAGATCAAACCATTCAAAAACAGAAACGTAAAACTGCGATTAAATAAAAAACGAGATTAAGTATGCCCCCAAAAAGTAACCTGATGTTGACCTATGCCTTGCTGGTTTTCATCTGGTCCACCACACCACTGGCGATTGTCTGGAGTGTGGAAGATTTGCATCCGATGTGGGCATTGGCGATCCGCTTCTTTTTGGCCTTGCCTCTGGCCTTAGGATTATTGTGGTTATTTAAAACCAGATTACCGCTTGATCGTGTTTCCCTGCATAGTTACTTGGCAGGTGCTTGCAGTTTTATCGGCTCGCAAATTTTTACTTACTGGTCTACGGATTATTTAAGTTCTGGCATTATTGCCTTAATGTTCGGCTTGGCACCCCTAATTTCAGGTCTGATTGGGCGTTTTGTCTTTCAGATGCAACTTTCGCTAAATCAATGGCTAGGAATGGGAATTGCTTTAACCGGACTTTCGGTGATCTGTCTAGGTGATGCAGATCAGCATATACAGCCAATTGGAATCGTGATCGCTCTGGTTGGGGTGTTAGTTTATTGCGTATCCATGTTCTGGGTGAAGAAAATCAATGCGCCAATTGATCCTATGGCACAGGCGGCCGGTTCGATTGGTTTGTCAGTCGTTTTCTCTATCGGTATGTTGCCATTTATCTGGCAATACGCACCCACTGCTATGCCACATGCCAAGTCCTTATTTGGTCTGGTGTATGCGGTAATTATGGCTTCGCTGATTGCGATGTTCTGTTATTTCAAACTGGTACAGAAAATTAAGCCAACCACCTTATCTTTAACTACAGTCCTGACACCGATGCTGGCCTTGCTGGTAGGCGTATTATTGAATAATGAAAAATTGCCGCTCATTGCTTTGGTGGGTGTAGTAATTTTATTGTTCGGCTTAGTGGTTTATTTCGCTAAAGAAATTAAGGCGAGCTATAAAGCCCGCCTTTAATAAAAAGATAGATGCCAGTCTTAAGCAAAGCTGGCTTTCACACATTCGCCCAGTTTGACGCGATCCTGAGGATGCAGGGTAATGAAATAAGCACCCGTACGATATTTTCCGTTTTCTTCTGCACGACTGTAGGCCACCTGAGCGGTTGCCGCGATGTGGAAGAAGTTTTCCGGGTGACTTAAAGTCACATGTAGATAGGTTCCTTCGCTAATCGGCTGATCACTAAAGAAGCTAAAACCAGTCTCTGAAAAGTTCACATGTTCCGGTACAGGTAACATGCTTTGTACAATTGCGTCATACAAAGAACCGGTAATAAGGTTTAATTTTTGGTTGAATAAGGATAAGATTCGAGCAATTTGTTGATCTTTTTCAGATAATTGTTCTAATTCGTAGTTAACAGCATGATCAAATTGATCTAGCTCTGCAAGTAGTAGAAAATAGCGGGGCAATACGAAATTAGCATCGTAAGGATCATTCAAGGCAACATCATCGGAAATAATCTGATAATTGATTCGTAAAGCAGCATCGATTCGAGACATGACTCGTCTTTCAGTGAATCCGTTTGGATGCTGTACATTTTCCATAATTTATTACCTCGGACTAGATGGTTATGTTCAAACCAATCTCGCTGTATATAGGGTTGAAATATACTCGCGCACGGCGTAGTAACCACTTCATTTCTTTTATCGCATTGGTCTCAATGATCGGTCTCACGCTCGGTGTAGCAGTCCTCATTACAGTTTTGTCTGTCATGAATGGTTTTGACCGAGAGTTGAAAAATCGCGTCTTGGGGATGGTTCCTCAAGCCACTGTTTCTTCGACGCAAATTCTAACAAATTGGCCTGAACTTGCAAAGCAGATTGAGCGGCATGAACACGTTCAAGGTGTGGCTCCGTTTACCCAGTTACAGGGGATGCTCACGGCTCAAGGGCAAGTTGCCGGAATTATGGTCAGCGGGATTGAACCAAAGTATGAGAAGAAAGTTTCGATCATTCAGAACCATATGGTCGAGGGTAGTATTGATAACCTGAAAAAAGGTGAATTTGGGATTGTTTTAGGCAAGCAGATGGCAGATGCCATGGGCGTAGGCTTGAACGATAACATTACCTTGGTTCTACCTGAAGCGACGCCTTCACCAGCAGGTGTCGTACCCCGTTTTAAACGCTTTAAAGTGGTCGGGATCTTCAGTATTGGTGCAGAAGTTGATTCGATGATGGGTTATATTGCCTTGAACGATGCTTCAACCTTGTTACGTCTGCCAGATGGTGCACAAGGCGTACGTATGAAGCTGGATGACATTTTCGCAGCGCCTCAGGTTTCTCAGGAAATTGTGCGTGATTTACCGGGTAACTTCTATGCCTCTGACTGGACTTATACCCATGGTAATCTGTTCAGTGCAATCCAGATGGAAAAAGCGATGGTCAGCTTATTACTATTCCTGATTGTCCTAGTTGCAGCATTTAATATCGTATCTTCGCTGGTGATGGTGGTCACAGATAAAAAATCCGACATCGCAATTTTACGTACTTTGGGTGCTTCACCTGCCACGATTACCCGAATCTTTATGGTTCAAGGTACTGTGATTGGCGTGATCGGAACTTGTGCGGGTGCCATTCTCGGGATTATTGCCGCCACCAGTATTAGTAGTTTTATTGGCTGGTTAAACAATTCACTTGGCCTGAATATGTTTGATGCTTACTTCATCAACTATTTACCTTCTTATCTGCGCTGGCAGGATGTGGTCGTGATTGTAGGTCTGTCACTTGCTTTAAGTTTCCTGGCCACTATTTATCCAGCATTCCGTGCTGCTAAAATTCAACCGGCGGAGGCATTGCGTTATGAGTAATCTGGTTCTAGATGCCCAAAATATCGAGAAATCTTTTACAGATGGAAAATCTACGGTTGATGTGATCAAAGGGATTTCATTGCAGGTAAAGGCCGGGGAATTTGTTTCTATTGTTGGTTCAAGTGGTTCCGGTAAAAGTACCTTATTGCATATTCTGGGAGGACTTGACCGTCCTTCTGCCGGACAAGTGATGGTCAATGGCCGCCGTTTTGACAATTTATCTGAAGCAGAACGTGGCTATGTCCGTAATGAAAATTTGGGCTTTGTATATCAATTCCACCATTTATTGCCAGAGTTTACTGCACTAGAAAATGTCGCGATGCCTTTAATGCTTCGTAAAAACGTCAAGTTTAAAGAGGCTAAACAGCAGGCAGAATACTTACTGGAGCGTGTTGGATTAACCCATCGTTTAACCCATCAACCGGGCGAACTTTCAGGGGGCGAGCGTCAGCGTGTAGCACTGGCTCGTGCCGTGGTGACCAAGCCGAAGTTAATGATGGCAGATGAGCCAACAGGTAACTTGGACCGTAAAACAGCCGATAAAATCTTTGAGTTACTGACTGAATTACGTAGCGAATTCAATATGGCCATGTTAATTGTGACCCATGATGAGCAATTGGCACATTCGGCAGACCGGATTCTACATATGCGTGATGGTCTATGGATGAATGACTAATTGCAGGAATAATCCTCTTTAATTGAAGCTCACCTCGGTGGGCTTTATTATTGCCTGCACATAATAATAAAAAAGAAAATCTTCATGTTGCAATGGCTGTGTTTGGGCTGGATTTTAGGCCTAGCCTGTATGGGAAAATCTTTTCTGAATATTGAGTTGAATTCAATCTCAGTGATATTTCTTGCTGTGCTCTGTTATTTCTGTAGTTCTAAGCTCAATGCGATTCTAAAAAATTCCTTATATAAAGGATTGCTGGTAGGCACCTGCATTCTAATCGGGATATTTCTGGGACATGGTTATGCCAATCAACAGCTTAGCCAACGGCTATTGAATGTCGAGCATGAAGTACAGCAAAAAGACATTATCGTTTATGTCAAACGCTTGAATAAGCTCAGTGATCAATCCATCCAGCAGCCTTTGGAAGTATTAAATCTTAATGGACGCACCGTAACCTGGATGGGTTTTCTATCTGTAAAACCTCCGAATACTTCACAACTATCAGCGAATCATGAAAATTTAAATACGCTTGAACTGGGGCATTATTACCGGCTGCAAGGGCAGGTACGTCCTAATCACAGTTATGCAACGCCCGGTGCTTTTGATGCGGAAAAATGGGCACTGCAACAGAATGTGATGGCAGGTTTCCGGATCAAACAGATAGAGCAACTTGATTCAGCTACTGTTTCTACACTGGGGCATAGTCAGTATATTCGAGAGCAAAGAGCTTTAACTCAGCAATTTTTACTTTGGGTAGAACAGAAACGGCTGGAATTAAGAGAGTTCATAGCAAGGCAACCTGTACAAAATAAAGGTTTGCTTCTGGCTTTGCTCACCGGAGATGAAAGCCTTTTAAATCCCGCAACTGAGCAGCAATTTCGACGTATGGGTATGAGTCACTTACTGGCGATTTCCGGACCACATGTGCTGATCTTTGCCCTGATGGTCTGTGCCATGCTTCGGCTACTTGTCGCACGAAGTATGCCTCAGCTTTATCTAAGATGGCCACGCCAGTATTTTCTGGCTTTGCCTTTTCTGTTTTGTGTGGTGCTGTACTGTGCCTTTGTGGGTTTTGAAATCCCGGCAATCCGCACTCTGCTGATCTGTATGATTGGTGTCATCCTCATGCTGCTTCGACAAAATCTGCAGGCTTTAAAACTTCTGATTCTGAGCGCCGCCTTACTGTTATTCATTGATCCCTTTAGTATCTTGTCCGCGGCTTTCTGGCTGTCCTATGGGGCCTGTTTTGTATTGCTCAGAATTTATCAGACCATTCAACAGCGACCATCCGAGCAAAATCAGACAGCAATACAAAAACTGTATTTTGCAGCTAAAGTGCTAGTGGAATCACAGTGGAAAATCTTTCTCGCTTTATTTCCTTTAATGATGCTGTTTTTTAAGCAGATTGCCTGGATCACGCCGTTCAGCAATCTGGTCGCAATTCCCTGGATCGGTCTTTTGATTGTACCGATCGATATTTTGGCAGCAATTTTATTTTTTATCGCCGAACCGGTCTCAAGCATGCTATTTCAGCTTAATGATCTGTTGCTGAATATCCTGTTGGGCTTCTTAAATCTGCTGGATCACTGGTTTAAACCGCAGTTAATTCCAGTTGCGATGAATCACTGGATGATTGGGCTATGTATTCTGTCTTTGCTGATTTTATTCTTACCACGAGGCGTATTACCAAAATCCTGGATAGCTGTCGCGGCGGTACCAATTTGTATTCCTCAATTCTATCATCCGCCATTTCAGCTTTCGGTGCTGGACGTCGGGCAAGGGCAGGCGATATTCCTTCGTCATGGAACCCATAACATGATGATCGATATGGGCGGTTATTATGATGAGGAAAAATTTAGTATTGGGAAGCAGGTAATCATGCCATTTCTGTCGGTACAAGGTGTTTCTCAACTGGAGCAGGTGATTTTAACGCATCTGGATCAGGACCATAGTGGTGCTTATCACAGCATTAAAGACCAGCTCAAGATTAAGAATATCTATGCCAATGAAGTGACCGAAACTGCAGCCTCTTCAAACTTTCAATTATGTTATCAGGGACAGCGGTGGCAATGGCAGAATGATGTGCAGATTAAGGTCATTGCACCAAAACTAGAACAATTAAATACTGCTAATTTCAATAAAAATGACCTGTCTTGTGTAGTGTATTTGCAGCTCAAAGATGTCTGGCCTTATCAGAATTTTCTGCTGATGGGAGATGCAGGTTGGCAGACTGAATATCAGTTACTCAAAGACTACCCTGATTTAAAAGTGGATGTCTTGGTCTTAGGCCATCATGGCAGTCAGCACAGTTCAGCTTATCAATTCTTGCAGCACTATCGTCCTAAACTGGCGATTGCGTCTGCTGGAAAATTTAATCGTTACGGGCATCCAAGTCAGTTGACTCAACAGCGTCTCAAAGAATTGGATATTCCTCTATTGACTACAGCAGAGCATGGCAGCCTGCATTTTCATCAGCAAGGAACTCAAATCATTCTAGAAACTGAAAGAAGTCGCTGGAAATGGTTACAAAAACAAAATCTAACTGACTGATTCTAGAGATGGTTCAACAGCAGCCAGATTAGAAGTTCTTAACTGGTTCACTTTGGACAAAGCTTGGTCATGATCAAGCTTATAAATATTTCCCAGATCTTCGTGAGCTCTAAAGCGTTTATAGCTCCAGTGATAATGTTCAGGATGACGCTGAATCAGGTTTTCAATCGTGTTGATGATGATGCCTGTACCCTGATTGGCATCTCCCTGATAAATTTCTTCATCTATGGCCTCGATATGAATATCAAATCCAGCATTCTCATTACGTAGGGCATAAAGGAACAGGGCTCGGGCTTTGGTTTTCTGGATCAGCTTGGCACTCAGATTGCTGGTAGCTAGAGGAACACCAAAGTAAGGAATATATTCACCGCCAACGTTGGGTGTATGATCCGGCAGAATGACAGTAGTGCCACCTTGCTTCAAGGCCTTGAAAATCTGTCGTACACCAGACTCATCTGTCGGCACCAGATTGGCCTGTTCGCGGCTACGAGCTGCACGTACAAACTGATCCGCTGCCTGATTTTTTACAGGCTTATACATGATGGTCATTGAAGTGAATTGCGCAACATAGGCATTCATGATTTCCCAAGTGCCAAAGTGCGGCACAATCAGTACCAGACCTTTATTTTGTGCCAAGGCATCATGCAGTAAATCTTCGCCTATAACTTTATGCACTCTCTCAATATTTTTCTGATTACTCGAACCCCAAATACTAAAAAATTCAAAATAAGACATCAGTTCATTGCGAATCGCGGCACGGGTAATCCGTTCTCTTTCCTGTGTCGACAGTTCAGACAAACTGATCTCAAGGTTCAGGCGAATTACATCAGAAGTTTTAGAAACTTTAAAAATATTAACGATTAAGGCAAGAATACGCGCAATCCATCGGGAAACTGAAAGCGGTTGGCGGCTAATATATTTGAGTAAACCGTAAGCTGAATTCTTTGAGCTGCGTTCAGTCATTGAGTTGTAATATTGATAAAATAAAAAAGAATAGCACTTATTATAGGCGAAAACGGTTTCTTTAGACAGAATTACCCTTTTCGGTGTATATAATGGGTTCAATATAAATTAATTTATTGGATTATTTATGTCCGATTGGCCACCAAAACCTGAAAATCAAATACAAAATACGCAACAACCAGTTCAACCGACTGGCCCAGAATGGAAACTGCTGGAAAAAGCGGTTTTAGCTTCAGTAGAAGAGCAACGACGGGCACGTCGCTGGGGGATCTTCTTTAAATTTCTGACCTTCGCTTATCTGCTGGTTGTCATTCTTGCGCTGGGTAAAGGCTGTAGCATGAGTGCTTCTGATCCAAGTGCAGGCGCAGGTGCACACATTGCTGTGGTTGATATTATTGGCACGATTGCCGCAGACAAGCAAAGCGTAAACAGTAGCAATACCATCAAATCACTCAAAAAAGCCTTTGAAAACAAGCAAAGTAAGGCTGTTGTTTTAAATATTAATTCACCGGGTGGTTCACCAGTCCAGTCAGATGAAATCTGGCAGGAAATCCAGTATCTGAAAAAACAGCATCCTGAGAAAAAACTCTATGCCGTGATTGGTGATACCGGGGCTTCTGGTGCTTACTATATTGCATCCGCTGCAGATGAAATCATTGTCAATCCATCGAGTCTGGTCGGTTCAATTGGTGTGATCATGCCGAACTATGGTGTGAATAACCTGCTGCAAAAACTTGGAGTTGAAGACCGCACCATGACTTCAGGTGAAAATAAAGCTTTGCTGTCCATGACACAGCCGGTTGATCCTGCGCAAAAAGCGCATGTACAAGGTGTGCTGGATAATGTGCATGGTCACTTTATTAATGCTGTAAAGCAGGGGCGTGGAGCGAAATTAAAATCGACTGATCCTGCTATTTTCTCAGGTCTGTTCTGGACCGGTGAACAGGCGGTGAAATTGGGTATTGCAGACCGTATTGGCAGTTTAAATACTTTGAAGCGTGAACTAAAAACTGAAAAAGCACTGAACTACACTATTGAATATAGTCCATTTGAGTCAGTACTGGGTCGTATGGGTTCATCGATTGGTGAAGGAATTGCAACTTCAGTGGCACAGAAACTTCAGTCAGAAAATAAAACGACCTTACAATGAAACCATTGATTCATTTTGCGCACGCCAATGGCGTGCCATCTAAAGTCTATCAAAAGCTGTTTGAAGGACTGCAAGATGATTACGATATTATCTATGTGCCGCTATTAGGGCCTGATAAGCGCTATCCGATTGATAATCACTGGAAAAGTCTGACTCAACAGGTGATTGACAGTATTGTACGTCAGTCTCATGGACGTCCGGTAATTGGTTTGGGGCATTCATTAGGTTCAGTCCTGAGCTTTCAGGCCTCCTTACAGCGTCCGGAACTTTTTTCGCAAATGATTATGCTTGATCCGCCGATGATCATGGGCAAAGAAGCCTTTGCGTTGCATATTGCAAAAACTTTTCGCTTAAAAGCACTGGACCGGATGTCACCTGCAGGTTTGTCGAAACGCCGTCGTGATCATTGGGAGTCTCGGGAACAGGCAGCTGAACTGCTACGACCGAAAGGCTTTTATCAGGATTTTGATGCAGATTGCTTCCAGGCTTATATTGACTATGCCTTAAAGGATGATCCGGTTCGAGGTGGAGTTGAACTCACCATTCCTAAAATGGATGAAGTGAATATCTTTAGAACCAATCCATCGCTATGGTGGTTACCTCAGGCAAAACCAAAAGTACCAGTACATCTGGTGGTTGCCAAGAAAGGTCCATTTTTGGCGCGCAGATTTCCGCAGCAAGTGCAAAAGAAATTTGGCATTCCATTTACAGTGGTAGATGGTGGGCATATGTTCCCATTGGAGCAGCCTGAGCAAGTAGCGAGTCTGGTCAAACAACTGATTCAGCAACAGTCTGCTTAAAGTTCATCTCATCTAAAGAAATAAAAAAACGCATCCGAGGATGCGTTTTTTTATATTTGGACTTTTAGAATTTGCAGAATTGAACAGGTTCTTGCATTTTTGCATTACGGTACAACACACCTTGTTCAGTATGCTGAATTGTCCCATTACAAATCCATTCTACCACTTGTGGGTAAATCAGATGCTCCAGTACATGTACCCGCTGAGCTAAAGTGTGAGTCGTATCTTGATGCGATACTTTTAATACACCCTGTGCTAAGGCTTGGCCAGCATCCAGTTCGGGAGTGACATAATGCACTGTGCAACCATGCAGAACATCACCGGTATTCAGGACGCGCTGATGGGTATGCATGCCTTTGTAATGTGGCAAAAGAGAAGGGTGAATATTCAGCATTTTCCCTTCCCAGGCTTTCACAAATTTTTCACTTAAAATTCGCATAAAGCCCGCAAGTACCACTAGATCAACATCCCAGTCCAGAAGCTGCTGATGCATGACATCATCAAAAGCTTCCCGGCTTGGATACTGCTTATGTTCAATGACTGCAGTCGGAATTCCTGCTTTATGAGCGCGCTCTAAAGCAAATGCTTCAGGCTTGTTGGAAAGCACCCCGACAATTTCTCCTGACAGATTGGCATCAATCAGGGCTTGCAGGTTCGATCCACTGCCTGAAACAAGTACAGCAATTTTAATCATGCGAAATTACGCGAAGATCACACGAATTTTTTCGTCTGCACCT
>ENA-UOXB01000676-UOXB01000676.1-bioreactor-metagenome-genome-assembly--contig:-NODE-676-length-19845-cov-13.752602_pt1 | contig 19845 bp, 20 predicted proteins | sample MGYA00238158_ERZ761615 | MGnify/ENA primary metagenome ERZ761615 (study PRJEB28904, sample SAMN06267902) | bioreactor metagenome | isolation source: Joint BioEnergy Institute, California, USA... | reverse complement strand
TTTTTTTTTTTTTTTTTTTTTTTTTTTTTTTTTTTTTTTTTTTTTTTTTTTTTTCGAAGCTCTTTCTCTCATTTCCGGCTTTCATTTGCTTGTCCATAGACTATAGACCTGTATAGACGCCAGCTGCCTGCTCTCGACTTGCCGTTCGCCCCACTGGTAAGATCTCCAGATCGTCCATCTCATGGCTTCGTGCAGGATTGTCGCTGAGAATGTGCTGACAAATGCTCTCTCGCCAGGTTTTGCTGGCATCTACGAAGAACCCGCTCTCTGAAGCACAGGACCGACTGGGGAGGCTGTCCCGTCTTATCTCCAGCGTCTATCTCCATCGTCAGGACCGTGCGACCGCACCTCAGGGGCACAGCCGATCTGTTCCCGATATTGCCAAACCATCGAGCTCTTCAGCGGCCAAGATCTCCACCGTCGAGACCCCCAACGATCACTAATCAACCAACGCCGCCATCCCTGGCCAGGCCCCGCACACCGAGCTTCCCACCGAGCGCCGTGGACGTTAGGCTGGCTTAACGCCCTGTTAACCCCACCAGCAATCTCTCCCGAAATCCCGGTTCCTACAGTCCTGCTTCGCGGCCGGAGACTTTTGAAGCTTCCAGACCCCCGACAACGACCAGGGAGTCGTCGCGAATCACGTCAGGATCCTGCCGTCAACTACCCAGGGCTGTTCTGCGTCGTTTTCTGGAAAAAAGGCAGCAGCCCGTCTGCAGCCGGACCGGTCCCGGTGTTTGGCCGTCGGGTCGACTTTCCTCGCGATTGATAACCCCGGAGTGGAGTTTAGATTACTCCGCGGCAGCGTGTTTCGCGTCGACGTCAACTCCGAATACGGACGGGTAGCTTCTTGCGATAGAAAAGGCTGACCATTCCCATGGCTTCATCAACGTCCACCCAGCCTGTCGGCCCTGCACAGTCGCCCAACCCAAGTGTCCTGAACCCCCGGGAAGCGTCGAGCTCGAGCCCTCGCGCGGACGGTCCCTTGCGACAAGAAGTTGACAGCTCCCCTTCGTCATCGGTCTCGTCGCGAGCCCCACCCGATTCCGCATCCTCCGTTGAAGACTCGCTGCTGCGAGATTATGCACTTCACATAGACCCGTCACCGACGGACAACGAGATTCATGCCGGCGTTACTGCAGAGGAGCCTGCCAGCAGCAGCCCGAGCGCACCCATCCAAGCCGAACCTCCTCGGGAGGAAGCCGTCTCGCCACTGTCTCCTTCCCCCTTGATACAGTTCCCGTCGCCAAAGTCGTTCTTCAATCATCGCAAGAACGTGCGGTCGATCGATCCCGTTCCACGTCAGACAATCCTCAAGGCCCTGAGCTCGCGGCCGCCCATGTCGGATAGTCCTACCTTGCCGCTGGCGGCATCCCTGACTGCGCTTGTAAACAACTCTTCCAACAATTCCGGCGAAGAGAAGGAGCGCAGATACAGCAACACTTCGTCGCAGATGTTGTCAGCTGCCCTGACGAACCTGCAGCTTGGATTACCAGAGAAAACGCCGTCGACAGCACGATTTGCATTGAAGTCGCCCTGTTTCTTCCATCAGCGGTTTGATGATGCCGTTAATATCCAGAAGATTCTTGACGAGATCGCCGATGACGAGTGGCTGTCCCATTCGCGTCTCGTGCAGACGGCTACTGGCGTGAGGGAGGTGTCGAAGCAGCTGCAACGGCGGCCCATCAAACGTGCCGTCCGGAATGTCATGATCGTCACGAAGGCGCGGGATAACAGCCTCGTGTACTTGACACGGGAATTGGCGGAATGGCTTCTGTCAACCCCCCGGTATGGCAGTGACTTGGGCGTGAATGTCTACGTCGACGCAAAATTGAAAAATTCGAAACGCTTCGACGCAGCTGGGCTGCTGGAAAAGGAACCGCGCTTTAGAAACATGCTGAAGTACTGGACTCCCGACATGTGCTGGACCTCGCCGGAGAAGTTCGATCTTGTTCTCACGCTGGGCGGAGATGGAACTGTGCTGTTTACCTCGTGGCTCTTCCAGCGCATTGTGCCACCAGTTCTATCCTTCTCGTTGGGCAGCTTGGGCTTCTTGACGAACTTTGAGTTTGAGAAGTACAAGGAGCACCTGAACGCCGTGATGGGTGACGTTGGAATGCGCGTCAACCTTCGCATGAGATTCACATGCACCGTCTACCGAGCTGATAGGAGCAAGGGAGCTCAACCGGGCGCAGTAGAAGAGGGAGAGCAGTTCGAGGTCCTGAACGAGCTGGTTATCGATCGGGGTCCCTCGCCGTATGTTTCCAATTTGGAACTGTATGGTGATAACGAGCTCTTGACCGTCATTCAAGCGGACGGTTGCATCTTCTCGACCCCTACAGGTATGTAACTTACCCATTGTCCCTATCGAACCCCGAAACGTGGTTCAGCTGACTGATGCATCTTAGGCTCGACTGCCTATTCTCTCTCCGCTGGAGGTTCTCTCGTCCACCCGTCCATTCCCGGTATCCTTCTCACCCCCATCTGCCCGCACACTCTTTCATTCCGCCCAATGGTCCTCTCCGACACGATGCTCCTCCGTATCGCCGTCCCCGTTTCATCTCGCTCCACGGCCTACTGCTCGTTCGACGGCAAGGGCCGCATCGAGCTTCGCCAGGGTGACTATGTCACCGTGGAGGCCAGCCAGTACCCCTTCCCCACCGTCGTCTCTGGCGGATTTGAGTGGTTCGAGAGTGTCCGGCGGTCACTGCGGTGGAACACCCGTGGAGCTGTGCAAAAGGCCTGGAACAGCGACAAGGCGGGAGCGGACGACGAGGATGAGCAGTGGGACATTGATACCGACGCCGGCATCGCCGGCACGGATAGCGGCGTCGGGCCCAGCGAAGACGGTGATGCAGGGAGCCCGATAAGACGCCAGATGAGCTTGCTGAGCATGTAGGGCTTGACTTCCCTGTCTTCTTTTTTCATATATAGCCTGATTTTGTCGAGTTGCAGGGTTCTTCTCTCTTCTCTCAAGAGAGTCTTGAGTATCGGGTTGGCGTTTCTGATAAAGGTCTTTGGTCTCATGTGCTGAGCACTTGAAATGCCGGTTTATCTATCGACACCGGTCCTTTAATTTATTTTTCCTCTTCGGTGCCGTGACATGTCATGTCAATCATTAGATCAAATGTCGCGCCTTTTCTATGGCATTGATTATATCCGCGGCTTTTCTCTACCGTACATGCTCGTTTAGACGCACATACCATCGGTCGGTCATAAGCCGCCATTCCTATTGATTATGTTTCTGAAATTTTTAATGCTTTCCTTCTTGGAAGATCACGAGACCTCGCTGTCTACGGATTTCGCATATTTTAGAAACTAGAATTTAGATGACACTGCGAATGCAGAAAAAACGTCTCAAGGCCCAATGTCTACTAGGGTCTTGAATCCTGCACGAGTCCCTGATTATGTGTTCCTTTTTTTTCTCCAGTTCAACGTTCATGATTTATAATTATATTTTCTTTTCTGGTCCTGCCAGAGTTGAAGAACAGTGGAGATTCCTGGCTCTATGTGGATTGTTTTGTCCTCCGTGCTGATAGCGCAGGCTTAGCAGAATCCAGGGCATGTCAGCCTAGGCTGAGTGCTATTATAATTATCTATGCTGTATCATACGGGCAAAATTGGGTGAACGAAAAAACAAAATTAAGAGAGATCTATTGGTTTGATTGTTCTTGCTTTTGCTTGCGATGTCAACCGGAGTACATACTACGGACGGAATAAGGGTGCGAGGTTATCTCCCCACTCCTCTTTGTTCTCACTGAGAAAAGGAGAGACTGAAGAGCTAGCTAGCTCTACCCGCTGATTTTTTTTATAACATGTGTACAGTAGTATATCATGAGCAAATTGCATGCAGCGTTTCTTCTTCGAGCCGAAATGAATGGCTACTGTTACGGTAGATATTGAACTCCTTTTTCTTATATAGATAAAAATAACTCTGCCTGGTAAAGCTGGCAGGGATTGAATTGACAAAAATAATAATTAATAACTCAGTTGATTCTACAAGAATATGGAGCAGCTCCTGGGACTGTGTGCATGCGGTATTATTATCTCCGTTATCACCGGGAGGCCTAAGTCTGCACCATTGGATCGGATTGGATTGGGACATGCCACCCACCTCCTGAGGCTGAATTCTATCCATATCCCTGCACTTGGCTATCGCGTCTTAGAAATACAAATACACACAAAACGAGGTCAGCAGGGTTTTCCTTCTTTCTGATTCATGCGGCGAAATGTTGCAGCAGCTGCAGCTCTACATGCGTTTGATTACTTCGGATTTTATCATCGGATTTAGGGGAATGAATAATCTCATATCGTATGCTGGTCGCCTTGCTTGAGCGCCTCAGGGAGGGACCGGAGAGTATTGAGCCTCCTCTTTCTTCAGATAGATATTTCAAGCGCTTCTTGAACGAAAGTGATGTCATGGAATTCTTATTTAATATAATATAATAAATAGTTGATTTTTAGCTTTGTTTGTTGCCCTGTATCATCCATCTTCTATTGTTTGTACTTAGTGAACAGTGTTATCTCTCCAGTCCTTTCTCATCCTGATTCGAAATCAAAATAAAATCGGAATAAAATGCCATCCAACACCGCAGCCTGGCTGACTGCAGAAAAAGCCACCCCTCTCGAGGTGAAACCCGCACCATACACTCCGCCGCGGGAGAACGAGATCGTCGTCCGCAACCGCGCCGTCGCGATCAACATTATCGACCGCGCCGTCTAGGTCCTGGGCACCGCGCTGTTGCCGTGGCTCACGTACCCGTTGATCCTGGGCGGGGATGTCGCGGGCGAGGTTGTTGAGGTCGGTAGCGCCGCGGGCACGCGTTTCAAAGTCATCGGGCATGCGCTGATTCTGAGGACGAATAACGCCGAGGGCGCGTTCCAGGAGTATACGGTCGTTTTGGCGCACATGGCGTCGAAGATTCCGGACGGTGTGTCGTACGAGAGGGCGGCGGTTCTGCCCTTGGGTGTGTCGACGGCGGCGTGTGGGCTGTTCCAGAAGGAGTATCTGGGACTGAGGTACCCGACTGTGCCTCCTACAGAGCCAGCCGGCGGCAAAAAGACTTTACTGATCTGGGGAGGATCGACCAGTGTGGGGAGTAATGCGATTCAGCTGGCTGTTGCGGCTGGATATGAAGTCATCACAACTGCTTCGCCGAAGAACTTCAACTACGTCACCAGACTCGGTGCGAGCCAGGTCTTCGACTATCACAGTGAGACGGTCGTCGATGAGCTGGTCGGCGCGTTCGAGGGTAAGACGAGTGCCGGTGCGCTGGCTATCGGTCCAACGTCGACTGCGCCCTGCGTGGCCGTCATGGGCAGAGTGTCCGAAGGCAGCAAGTTCGTCGCGCTCACGAATCACCCGCCGAAGGATCTGGTTCTGCCCGACGGAGTGAAAACAAAGTTCATCTTTGCCAGTGACATCAAGGACAATGAGGTCAGCCGGGCGGTCTATGTCGACTTCCTGCCCAAGGCTCTTGCGGCAGGCACCTATATCTGTGCTCCGGACCCGGAGGTTGTCGGGAAGGGACTTGAAAGTATCCAGCCCGCATTTGAGATACTGCAGAAGGGCGTGTCTGCTAAGAAGATCGTGGTCTCTCTGTAAAACCGGTTAGATTTAGAAAAAGTAGATGAAGATAGGGTGGAGCGCTGGGCAAATTGGTTAGCGGAATGCGCTGCGAAGGTTGAATGTGCTGCTATGCAAATATGTATAACCCATAAGGTTATCCATACAGTTCTATATATGCGCAGTACAGAAGCAGTCCGTATATCCACAATGTGAATTTAAGTAGGACTGTCAGACCCGACTCACTCAATATCAAATCGAGCTCTTAAGGACAGAGGCCAGATAGAGAAGAAACTGGGGTCAAGTTATCAAACAGCTCTATGCCTATCCAAGGTTATCACAGTGCGCAAGGTGCGGTATGCGCCTGGGCGTGATGGGATACTGAAGGGAAAAAGGCTGCCGAAGGTTATTTTTGTCATACCATTCCTAGTCTCGCAAATGTCACACAAGTGCGAATCCGCGCTCTTAGCTCTGTGTCATATTATTGGCCCCCTGGGGCACGTTGTTGATGTTGTTGAGCTTGGGACTTGTGATGGACCCGCCGTGGTGGTTCTGGGCCCGAAGATCCACATTAGCTTGTGTTTTGGTGCACCGTGCGCGGTGTCATGCCACTCCGGTGGGACACTCGGATGAGAAACGACTTAAAAGAGTCATGGGAGAAGTACGGACTCCATGACAAACAAGATCTGGGAATGGACAGGTTTTTTTATGCGAGCAGGAATACTGTTTTCCTCGCCTTTGTGGACACTGTTTGATATCGTTGTCATCCTCTGAGGGATGGCGTCTATCCTCGAAGTGGGCAGACGCCTGTTAGTAGCGAATTATCCAGACGGCGCCAGCGACGACTTTGTACGACTCTGTACATCCATAGGAAGTCTCTTCATGTGTATATTGCACACGAAAGCAAATAGAGTGGAGTCAGGGTCAACTTATTGAATGGTAGGTTGTATTGAGGGGGGGGATATGCCACGGTCACCCGTGTCGCATCAGTCCTCAGGTTGAGAATCGGCGTTTCCCCGTTCGTAGGCTGTAACGCTATCGAACGGCGTGCTCTACGTTCGCCTTGATCATGACGGTACAATGGGGTATATCCATCTGCAGCGGACGCTTTGAAAAGGGAATCCAAGGTATAGACGGCTTTCACTTATTCGCCCCAATCACAGCTCTCCGCTAGGATGGCGGCGATGGCCTCGAGGTTTTCCTTGTCCACATCGTCGAAACCGGAGGGTTCGGTGCAGTCGATGTCGATGAGCGCGACGGTCTGTATAGATGCGTATGCGTGAGCCTGAGTTTACGGTTTTGTAGTCAATTCCTCGACAAAGGATAACGCACCTCTCCACGGACAAGAATCGGTACCACGATCTCACTTCGGCTCTCCGCATCGCACGCGATATGTCCCGGGAAGTTGTGCACGTCCGGCACCACTATCGACTCCTTCTTCTCCGCTGCAGTCCCGCACACGCCCTTTCCAAACAGGATCTCCTGGCACGCGGGCTTGCCGTGGAACGGGCCGAGGAGGAGCAACGACCGGTGGTGGGACGCGTATGTCGTCGAGATAGTGGTCGTGACAGTGGCGCCAGAAGTAACAGGTTTCGCGAAAGAGGGGAATTTGTCGTCGCGGACGTAGAAGCCGGCCCAGTTCACGCTGGAGGCGGGGGCAGGAAGCGCATGGTAGGCGTGCCAGAGGAGGGACGCGACATTGGCAAGGTTGCTGGATGGGGTTCAGTCGGTATTATATCCACCATGATCACAATGGACGCTAGTCTCGACTTCCCCAGCCTGGAGGTCTCACCTAATCTGCACATAGCGGGACAATTATTAGCAAGGGTTCTCTCGACTCGCAACCGATCCGGGTCGAATCAAACGTACCCAATTGCGCTGTCCTTCCAATATGCCTTTGATCTGTTTGATCAGCTCCTGGTACAGTTCAGCCTTGGACAACCCCGGAGGGAAGTAGGAGGAGTCAGCGTGGGGCTGTCGACAGCTGTTAGACGAGACTCGAACAAGCGGCGAGATTTGGACTTGAAAGTCCGGCGAGGGGCATCGCGCACCATGTTGAGCTGGTCGTGGGAAACAGCAGGTGGTTATCGAGCAGTTTGGCGCAGTGCTGGAGAACAGAAAATGGACTGTGTCCCCGTCGCGATTCTCACCGGCTTTGCGGTATTTATAAGGATGCCGCTCGTTTGGCCGGACGATGCTAAACGAGGACGGCCCGCCCCGCGCGGGAAAGTCCGGGCGACGAGGAGCCGGCGACCTGGCCAGATCTCCAGCATCCTCGTCGTCCATGTCGCGGTGTCGACAGATCGATGAAAGATTTCACGATCCGGCGGGGTCTGGATTGGCTTCACTGTCGCGCAGACGCGCTCTGCAGCCCCGATCTGGCCCATGCTTCTTCGGGACGCATCTTGCTGCTTGCTTTTCTGTTTCGGGAGAAGAGCACGACCCTTGCGCATCGCTTGCTGCAGAGGGGCTCTCGTGTCCCGCATGCATTTCAGACCAGGCCGATAAGCTGCCGCGCTTGGCTAATGGAATGATGTTGCAGAACGGAGATGCAAGCATCATTGGCTGCAATTGGTTGCTGGGCCCTTCTCTGGGGCTCTTTATCGCGATGCCGCTGATATCACGGCGCCCCCAACTGGGCAAGTACTGCCGAATTAGGCACTTCCATCCTCTTATAATAGGCACTTCTTCCCTGCCTATTCTCCGTTGCTGTCCATTTTCATCTCTGCGTCGGTAGAAGAGCGTCCTCGTGAAGCATGTATTACGCCGTGCTTTTCCCTCTCTTCGTTGCGGCCTCCGCCGCCAGAGATATCGTCTTTCCGCCAGTGGCTGGGGTGGCAGGACCATCCAGTCAGTCACCAATTGGGCTGGAGGAGAAGATCGACATCGTGTCTGGCAGTCAGTTCTCAGGCTTGACGACGTTTGCGCACATGCCATATGTAAATTGCTTTGTGGACAGCGAGGCGGAGAAGGAGAGCTACGACATCGCATTCCTGGGGGCTCCTTTCGATACGGTATGGGACATATGACGTAGGAAGTTTCCTTTTCCAATCGTGTTTTTATTCCTCACTCGAGACTCTGGTCCTCTGAGACCATTGTCGTCCATACCGCGGTCTTGAGGACCGTCATTGTTCATCTTTGGCTGACGATCCTAGGCGGTAACGGCTCGTCCTGGAGCGCGGTTTGGCCCTGGAGGCATCCGACAGGGCTCCAGGCGAATGAAGGGCTGGAACATTTACACCGGCGAGAATGTGTTCGCCAGCTGGGCAAAGGTGGTCGACTGTGGGGATGCGCCATTGACGTTTCTGGACAACACGGTTGCACTCAAGCAGCTGGACTTGGCTCACAAGGTGAGGCCGGCCGGGTCTGGAAATAACTCGTTTTCCGGACCATAGTCGCTACTCTCCAATGAAGAAGCGGTGTTCACGAAAGAAGCTGACGGTGTGGATCAGGTCATCTCATCCCGGCCGGCGAATACGAGCAGCGTTTCTCCCGTTCCCCGCATCATCACCCTCGGCGGAGACCACACGACCACGCTGCCCGCCCTCCGATCGACCTACGAGAAGTGGGGACCTGTCTCTGTGATCCATTTCGATAGTCACATTGGTAGACCCCCTTTTTGTTCCCTTCAAAATCGTATCCTGACGAATCTAACATTCTTTGATACGCAGACACCTGGGATCCCAATGTACTGGGTACGAATTTGCATTCCCCACAGCCGTAGCGTATAGCATTCTGCTCAAGCATTTGCTGATTGACTCATTTATCATCTTCAGGAGGTGGAATATCTGAATATGCGTAAGTCGCATTACTGAGATGAGTTTTCTTCAGTCGACAGAGGACTAATGCTAGTATTTATGTCTAGCGGTGTCAACCATGGCACATTTTTGCATATTGCTCATGAAGAAGTATGAATATTCCTCACTCAATGGCTTGTCCTCATTAATTTCATGAATACCTTTCTACATCTTCATGCTAACGATGTGCCACGACAGGGCCTAATTCACAACTCCTCTATCCATGTTGGGATCCGCGCCCCCGTCCTCCGTCCACAAGGTGACATCCGCAACGATATCCGCTGCGGCTTCGAGATCGTTACCGCTCGGGACCTGGACCGTCTTGGCGTTGATGGCATCGTGCAGAAGATCAAGTCCCGCGTTGGAGACACCCGGGTCTACATCACTGTAGATATTGATGTCTTGGATCCGGCTTACGCGCCTGGTAGGTTCACCATCCTGCACAAACTAACCCCACTATATCTGTCAACTCGAACCTTGACTTGACTGACACAGCCATCTTTTCGACAGCAACTGGCACAGCCGAACCAGGTGGCTTCACGACGCGCGAGCTGCTCACCATTCTGGACGCTCTGCGCGGTCTGCCCGTCGTGGGGGCCGACATAGTCGAGGTCGCCCCCATCTACGACACCGCAGGCGAGACGACAGTGCTTGCAGCGGCAGAGGTCGCGCATTCGTTGCTCGCGCTGATGGTTGCGACACCAGTTGTGCCGTAAGTCATCACTGTACCATGCATAGCGTAGTCTTGGTGTAGGGTACTGTATATACATAGTCTTTTTTTAACTCGTTCTTTCTTTTGGAGAAACCTTTCATGTCTAAAAAGATGTACTGCGAAAAGGGAAAATACATGCAACGGCTGGGATTTACTCGAGTTCACAACCGCTACTTTAACCGGCCTTCATGTCTTCCCCAAACAGAACTCACGGAACAATTACTTGACCATTTGCAGATCTCGAGCTGACTTGCAACATTAGCATCCAAAAGTACTGTACGTTACATACCGTAAATCGCGTTTAGAACGTTCCAGATCGTAGCTTTCGCTGATTCATCCGGCTTACATACAGGGTTTAGCCATATCTAGGACTGAAAATTTCCAGCCAACCTAATAAAGAAACGTGTATTGTTCGTGAGTTGAAGAATTTTATCTAGATCTCAGATCCACGCATCTATGAACCTCTGTGGAGGGAGCCTATGCAGGAGGACGTCTTGTATTTGAGTGCTCTGGAGACATTCAACAGAAAAGGAAACACTCATATCCATATGACAGGCCTCCGTGCTTGAGCTCGAAGATGCTTAATACCACTCCATATCAGCGTCAGATCACACTTACTGCTACCTATAACATAAAGAGCCCATTTCTTAAAATCAAGTAGGTTGTATGCCATCAAATCTGTTTTACATGCCACAACAGAGCTTAGTCGCTTCAGCAGTTTAAAACCTCTTACCAGAAATGGCGGGAACTGAACCACGTGCTTACAACCTGGAGATCATTTTGGATTATCGCACTATCATCAGCAACAACTGTATCACGCCGCGAACTATACATGATTTGCTATTTGCCCATTCAAGTATACCTATGTGGTTGTCGAGTTTGAGGACTGAAGCAAACATGGGCACTAGATTCCCGGGCGCTGTTGTCCGGCGAGTTGCCAGACGCGCTGGCAAACGCCGTTTGCACTGCCAGTTACCCGGGAGGTGCCTGAAACTGCTGCATTCACTCCATGCTGTTGCTCCTTATTTCTTTGTTTTCGACTACGCGTGGTTAAATTATCTCATCTGCCCACAAATGGACTTCTTCATCTAAGCAACTTTGTGGTCTCCTACAATTTTCTTCTGTTCCAACAGTTGCTTGTGTGAACATCCCCAGAAATACTCTCTAACTTGAATACGCGTTATTATTCTCAAACTAAGCTGCTTGACATTCTGCAGAAATAGAGAGATGTTTACTACCTAAGCTGGTCATCATGGCATCCCAGAAGTGAGTTCCTCCGGTTCAGATAGAAGTCAAAGCATAGCTAACTGTTATTTTAAGCGTGTGCTACCAGTTTAGGAATACGGGGCGTTGCAGTTACAGGAACTGCAAATTTGCCCACATCTCGGGAGAAGAATGGCGAGATCGAAATAGTAAACAGCGCAGACAGGAGAGCAAGGCTAATAGGAAGCCAAATGAAGAGCAGATCTCCAACTCAGAGGAAGAATTTCGCACATGGAGGACTAGCATCCCACTTGATCTGAGGTCTGTCAGGCCTTTAGGGGGCAGACTGTCATACTTCTTTCAGGAGGCACGGAGGCTTATTGAGATAGATGCAAATCTCATGCAAGATGTCATTCGGTGCCTCTCACAAGAAGGAGGTCTAAAACGTATCCAGGAACTCATTGAATGGGGATTCGACAATATGTCAACAGCGGCAAAGACCTATGCATTCACGTATCAGATCATACCATTCTTCCAGACTATTTCACATCCTGATGTCCTGGGTTCTCTTGTTCTTGAACAGGCAGTGGGAACAATCTACAATTTCCTCTTCGGAATCGGCGGCCGGCGAACGATCCTTCTCTTTACCTATATCCTAGACGTCTTAACAGCTGCCAACAAAACAGAAGAGGCAACCATTACACATTTGGAGCTGTCCCTTGCTGTCCTTTCGCACATTCTCGACATCAATTCTGCCGCTTTTGTTCAAGAATCCCTTGGGCCGTTGGCGAAGAGGTTTGAAGATATTTCCATTGCTCTACACGCATCTCAAGGGGCGAACCAGCTTCACCTGGCTCGAACATATCTCGAACGGATTCAACGCCGTCTTGAAATTGGTAGCTCTCTGCCGGCGGCGCATCCTGCGACCACGAAACCAGTCGAACAAAAATCTGTGGCCACCTTTGTCACGTATCGCGAACCTCCAGGTGGTCGGCATGACAATGATCACAGGGATATTTGCAAAATAAACATAATGCCCACCTTTGAAGAGATCATGAGTCCGCGGTCTGAGTATCTACCTGTCAAAGATCCTGCGCAATGGCATGTTGCCGGTATTGATGGACTCCTGGATAGGAATTTTCGTCTGTTGAGAGAGGACACCGTCGGTCAGCTCAGAGATGCAATACAGCTGGAACTGCACAGGCTACTCAAACTCAGTCCCCCCAATCGTAAGGATGGGAGATCGAATCAAATGCGAACTCACATATACAAGAATGCCAGGGTGCTTAGCCTGGATTTTGACCGACTCTCCGGTTTCCAATTCGAAGTCCAATTTTCTCAGATACACCACATCCGTTTAATGCCTGAAAATAAACGCAGAGAGTGGTGGCAAACCTCAAAACGCTTACAGGCCGATGCCCTTGTTTGTCTTGCGGATTCAACAGGCTACGCTATATTCTGCACAGTAATCGGGCATGAGAAGGTAGACAGGAAGGACACGGATCAAAAGAAGGATCTTTCCGGGCTTTGGACGAAGGAGAAAACAGCTTCGAGATTCCTGAGTTTGGTGGAGTCGAACGATGAAAATGTGCAACATATACTAAACCACTACCATGCGAGAGATGGGTCATCTACTCTCTCCTTGGTTGAGTTTCCTGGAGTGCTTCTTCCTTCCTTCCAATCAACGTTACGGGCTCTTCAGAACATGAAGGATACCGGCTATCTACCGTTCTCCGAGTTTCTCGCTCCTACAGATCCTAATATGTCTGGTCCCGTTGACGTACCACCGCCTGCATACGCACTGAAACCTGGGTTCAGCTTTAGCCTTCGATGCTTGACGAAGGACGAAGTTGATCTGGAGTTCAGACCTGGCAAACCATTTGATATTCGAGAATTTCAAGAACATTCAATCCTTGACGACGCACAGGCCGTAGCACTGGTCAACACGCTTCAGCGCAAAATTGGATTGATTCAAGGGCCACCAGGCACCGGCAAGAGTTTCACCGGTGTGGCACTCATCAAAGTGCTGTTGGAAAACAAGACACGCGCGGATATTGGGCCTGTAATATGTGTATGCTACACCAACCATGCACTCGACCAGTTATTGGAGGATCTACTTGAAAAGAAAATCACTTCGCGGATCATCCGTATCGGTTCTCAATCAAAATCTGAAAAGCTTGAACCATTCAATCTCAAAGTTGTTGCCAGAGATGCTGAAAAGACAAAAATGGAGAAGTATCAGCACCGGATGCTAGGCCGTGAGCTCGATCAGTATGAAAGGGACTTCCATCGTCTTATCCTCAGGCTTCGCACAGCAGACTCGGAGATCCATATGAAGAATCATCTTCAAAAATATTACGAGAGGCATTATAGACAACTCTTTGCCGTTGACCATGAGGGGTTTCAGAAGCGAAGCGAGAAGCCACGTGCAATAATTGGCGAATGGCTTCGTTCAGGTGTGCCCGGAAACAGCACACCGCGCCACTTGACACAGCTCCAAGAAGCAGATCTCCATGAATTATCAGCGCAGGAGCGGAGACTTTTATACCAGCATTGGCTTGCGGAGATTAGAACAAATCTTCACGATGAAGCAAAACGGGTCCTTTCCTCGTACCGTGATACGAAAGATCGGTATGACAATGTTCGGAGTGAGCAAGATCTTAGATGTCTTCGCAAGGCCGATGTGATTGGGATTACCACTACTGGATTAGCTCGCAACTTGAATATGCTCCGTAGGGTTAGATCGAAAGTCATCATATGCGAAGAAGCAGGGGAAGTCCTCGAAGCTCATCTTCTCACGGCTCTATTGCCGTCCATCGAACACGCAATTCTCATTGGCGACCATCTCCAACTTCGACCACAAATTCAGAATTACGAGCTTTCGCGCGAGAACCCGAGAGGTGGCGAACAATATTCGTTAGATGTCTCACTATTTGAAAGGCTTGTAGAGGCCGAAAGCGGAACAGGCGTCCAGGTACCCTACAGCACGCTTGAGACACAGAGACGAATGCATCCGTCGATCGCGCAGCTGCTTCGCGATACATTATACCCGCAACTGAAGGATGCCCCGAGCGTCTTTGAATATCCGGAGGTCTCAGGAATGAGGAAGAGATTGTTTTGGTTGGACCACAGAAAGCCTGAGGCAAACACATCGGGCGACGATGCCATGGCTACTTCACACTGGAATGATTATGAGATAGACATGACAACGGCTTTAGTAAACCACCTTATCCGGCAGGGGACGTATGAGAGTGGTGAGATTGCTGTGCTTACGCCGTACCTTGCTCAGCTACACAAGCTCCGTCATCGGCTAGGCCAATCCTTTGCTATCGTTCTCGGGGAACGTGATCAAGATGATTTAGATAAGGCCGGTTTCGAGACTGATGAGACCGGGACAAGGACCACTGTAGCCAAGACAACTTTATTGCAGACCCTCAGAGTCGCGACCATTGACAACTTTCAGGGCGAAGAGGCAAAGGTTGTGGTTATTTCGCTAGTTCGAAGCAATGAGCAGAACAGGTGCGGTTTCCTGCGGACGTCAAATCGCATCAATGTCCTCCTCTCTCGGGCAAAACATGGCATGTACATTATCGGAAACTCTGCCACCTCAATTCATGTTCCAATGTGGGCTCAAGTCATCGACATCCTTCAAAAGTCTGGCAACATTGGAACGAGTTTGGAGCTTCGATGCCCTAGGCATCCTGATACTCCAATCGAAGTCTCAAAACCGGACCATTTCCTACAGTTTTCACCGGAGGGAGGCTGCAATCTGCGCTGTGTAAACCGCTTGCCTTGCGGCCACGCTTGTGTTCAGAAATGTCATTCGGAGATTCTGCACAATGCGGTTCACTGCTTGGAACCTTGCCCTAGGCCGCAAAAGGGGTGCAACCATCCTTGCCCGAGGCGTTGCGGCGATCCATGTCCGCCCCGATGTGAGACCAATGTTTTTAAGGAGGATAGAAGCCTTCCCTGTGGCCATTTAGCGCAGAACCTTCCCTGCTGGCAAACTCGAGACCTTGCCACCGTTCGCTGTACTACGGTTGTCAAGAGGGTCGTGCCCGGCTGTGAACACGAGATTAGCATACACTGCTCTATTAATGTTTCTGATCCGGCTTACAAGTGCACAGCTCCATGTCGAGCTAACTTGTCGTGCGGGCACACCTGCACGCGGAAGTGCCTGGAGTGCATAGTACGTGATGGCACAATCATCAGCCGGACTGATCATGGAATTTGCAAACAGAAATGTGGTAGGAAGTATTCGACGTGTGCTCATACTTGCCAAGCCAGCTGTCATGGTCAGGAACCCTGCCCTCCTTGCAAGGCTCCCTGTGATATCCGTTGCGGTCACTCGAAGTGTGTCAAGAAATGCCATGAGCCGTGCACGCCCTGTGCCGAGGAGAAATGCTTGTCTGCCTGCCCGCATAGCGCGTGCTCTATGCCTTGCGCGGCCCCATGCGATCATATACCATGCTCTAGGCGCTGCGAGAAGAAGCTCGCCTGTGGTCATCAATGTCCGTCTGTCTGTGGAGAGAGGTGTCCCGACGAACGATTCTGCCAGACTTGCGGGAGTGAGGAGGTCAAGAACCACGAGGTTGATTTCATCTTGGGCCAACCTTACCGGGACATCAATTTGGATGAGAATCCGTGCATCTTCCCCCAGTGCGGTCATTTCCTGACAATGGAAAGCATGGATGGGCAGATGGATATCAAGAAGTACTATGATGTTGATGCAGACGAGAAACCTGTTGCAATCGCTTCCTCGTCAGAACCATTCTCTATGAGCGACATAAAAACTTGTGCGACATGTCGAGGCTCTCTGAGGGATATCGCAAGGTACGGGCGCCTTGTCCGCCGAGCTCTTCTTGATGAATCAACCAAGAAATTCATTGTGTATCTGAATCGGGAGTATGTCCCACTCGTGCATGACATGGCAGAACAAATCCGACAGCTCAAAGATAAGGATGGAGATGCCGCGCTGAAAAGATTCTACAACTTAGCAGCTATGATCCAAATTGAAGGTCCTCGTGACCATCAGATCAAGTTGATGCACGAGCTACTCAGAAAGCACGACAAGTCGAGATGGAGCGATGTGATGAAGTTGCGCAGTCGTATTGTCAACTACCGTGCAAACGTCAAAGTCGATGAGCAGCCGTTCAATCGAGTCCGTGACATGGTAGACAACGCTCGCAGGCGTAAAGGACTTGTAGCTAAATTTGACTTTGATGAGAATATCCTTCAAACCAAGGGCGTTTTCTTGGCTACGGCGCTCCTCCTCCGGTTGGACATTGCGCTCCTCGCGGACTTCCTATCTATGATGACGAAGGTCAAAAATGTAGCCAATGGAATCACGTTGAAACTGAACCTCAAATCCAACAAAGAAGAATGCCTCGCGCTCATCAACAAAGCAGCCAGCTCACAGCAGATCGCGCAACAGGTCGAGGGCTATATCTTCCTGGCCCAGCTCTATGCCCTTGAGCGCTCTTACGGCGCCAGAACGCCTGATAAATCAAATGAATGCCTCAAGGAAGGCCGTACCGCCATCGAAGCCGCTCGACAGCTCTGCACTGAATACCCCAGCCAGACAAGAGGCCTGTCCGACGAAGTCGACGCGGCAGAGAAGATGCTCAACGGATCGACGTTCTACACCGCCGTCACGAATGAGGAGCGCATGGCCGTCATCGCAGCGATGGCGCGCGAGTTCAGAGGCACTGGGCACTGGTATTACTGCCGCAACGGACACCCGTTCACGATCGGGGAGTGCGGGATGCCGATGCAGCTGGCGACATGTCCGGAGTGTGGCGCGCCGGTTGGCGGCGAACATCATCAGGCTGTTGAGGGGGTTCAGCGTGCGACTGATCTGGAAGATGGCTTGAGGAATATGAGGATTGGGTAAGATTGGGAGAGAGACGTTGTTTGGACTTTCACAATGGAATTGTTGATGTCTGCGGATACGGCTTTTGATTGCCAAATTTCACCTCTAATCAAAAGCCAATGTTTGTATCCCAGCCATAACATTTTTGTCTACTTCCTGTCTGCACAGTATGAAAGATTGATAGAGAGCAGTCGGGACATTTCTATGCTGTTTTCATAACAAGTTCTTGATGTCGTGGAAGCGGTTGTTTATTTGGCGGATGTCCAAGGAATTGATATTATGTACAGTAACGAGATTACAAGTCCAATTTAGGTAGCTAGTGAAATTGAATGTTCGATATAACAAATTTCGGTCTTTGCAGGATTTAAGAACAGCATTCAATGTAGTACTGGGCACAATGAAAATGCATTATGTTGGAGCTTTCGAGTCAATCGAGGTTTTGTGAAATACTTTACGGCCAGTTGAAATGGCATATGACAACAGGTTCCCTAACATTATTTTCCTTTAGTCCCTTTCAGCACCGGCCCCAAGTAGCAGTTCCATTACTCCCTTATGCCCTCTGCTCTTAGCCAGTGAGAATGGCGTATGACCATCTTCATCTTTAGAGTCCACATCAGCACCAGCATCAAGTAGCAATTTCACCACATCTGTATGTCCATACTTTGCAGCATACGAGAGTGGTGTTTGACCATCCCAATTGACAATGTTCGGGTCAGTACCCGGTGCAAGAAGATGTCGGACAATGTGGCTGTGGCCATGAGCCGCAGCCGCAGCAAGGCATTATCATTGATGTCTGCACCATTATCCAATAGAAGCTGGAAAATATCCTTATGGCCTGCAGATGAAGCTGCCTGTAGTGTAGTGCCATACTTACCGCCTCGAATATTGGCATCTGCACCATTATTCAGCAGGAGCTGGACAATATCCTCATGACCTGCAGCTGAAGCTGCATACAATGCACTACCATACTGGCCACCTTGAGCATTGACATCAACGCCTTCCTGCAGAAGAAGTTTGACAATATTTTGTTTTCCTCCATATGAAGCATCTTGCAGTGAGCTGCCATGTTCAGCACTCTGCGGATGTGACCCATGTTTTTTTGACTGAGAGCCAAGATGAGAACCACTGATAAGAGGTTCAGATTGGGTTGATGTAGCTCTGGCTTGATCTGTCCATTTCAAAAGGACTGGGTCCTCGGTTGGTTCCGGAAAACGCGAGTGCTTCACCTGTTGAAAGACATCATTCCAGTCCTCTTCGTAATCTAGAACTGGTGGAGCGGCACGATCCAAATTCGAATCAGAATCAACTGTCCGCAGCTGATTCTCCTTGCTCGGGTACTCGTCGAAGAGAGCGGGGGGCAGATCAACAACATCCTGGATAATGCTTTTTCTGTCGTCACTTGACTGCGGAATGTCGGACTCCGCGACGGCGTCGTCTTCTCGTTCCGGCAGTGAGAGCAACACGATTTATTCCAAGTGTGCTAGAATATGATCTTTCTGGCTGCACGTCTGTCTTCGGACCTGTCCCTGAGGATTGTGGTGGGAAGTTGCGGCAGATCGGACATAGATAAGGCTGGCTTCCAGGAGGTTCCGTCAGATTATAAGAATACGCAAGGGCAGCAAAGGTATCGGCAAGTTGCTGTGCACCTTGTTTGACCAGATGTGGAAGCTGGCTTTCCGTGAAGGAACGCGGATGTTCCAATCGAATATGCTCCTCCAGCTCTTCCTGAGAATCGTAGATGTTTTGTTCATGGCCGGGAGCTTGGCAAGACCAGACGATTGTATGTTGCCATTTCATATGACTGAGCCATTCGTCGGGAGTCTTGAAGAGAACATCTCCTTCATTACACTCTTCGAAAAGACATACATACGGGTCAATGTCCTTTAATATGTGTCGCCTGTCTTTGTCAGACAATGCTTGAAATTGAAGAGCAATTGACTTACGTCCAACGTGGTTCCTGCATCTCTTCTTTGTTGATTATTCGAAAGTAGTAAGGACAAACAAAGTGATTTTTGTCAGTGGTCCTCGGAGGAGGAGGAACGTCGAGCTGCTGTCTTCTTGTGACCGCAGCTCGCGTAATACTGGAAAAAGAGGACTTTGCGTAATTCGCAAACTTGGGGCGATTTATCGAGGAAGCATTTGTTGCAGACAATATGCTGCGAGGAGGCCCAGGTCTCTGGCTCTCGTTGACAGAGCTTTGAGCCCGAAGACCCGAGGGAACAAATGAAATCGTCCTTCCTCCGACAGGCAGGTTCGTGGGCTGCTCAGAAGGCTGCAGAGGTCCTTGACTGAGCTTTTCCTGATGGCGTTGCCTATATCGTAATTTCATTCTGCGGAACACTACTGCAGCAACTAACCGATCAACAAGGACCTTTGGGGCTTTTTCAAAACGTGCCTGCATATAACCTCGAGCATGGTCTTATACATCTTCATACTCTTCAATATCCCCTTTAGATTTCAGTTTGTCGATGAAATCTCTGACTCTTGAGTTCTCAGTAGAGGAAACGGGCTTTCTGAGGACCGAGGCGAGTCTGTAAAGATGATTGATCACGTTATTCGCTTTTCGGACGGGAGCATTATGATTTGCATCGTTCTGTGACTCTCTATCTGGATCTTGTACCGTTTCATCCAAGTCAAGACTAACGTAATCCACCACCGAGCGAGCCCAACCACCGAGCGAGCGGCGGTCTGAGCG
>ENA-UOXB01000672-UOXB01000672.1-bioreactor-metagenome-genome-assembly--contig:-NODE-672-length-19981-cov-13.385175_pt1 | contig 19981 bp, 19 predicted proteins | sample MGYA00238158_ERZ761615 | MGnify/ENA primary metagenome ERZ761615 (study PRJEB28904, sample SAMN06267902) | bioreactor metagenome | isolation source: Joint BioEnergy Institute, California, USA... | reverse complement strand
TCTATCTGAAAGGAGCGTCCTTATATACATGCTGTCTTCCTGGATCATAGTCTTCGATGGATCAAAATGGCCGATGGATCAAAACAGTAGATGGATCAAGATGGTAAATGGATCAAAATGAGCCTTCTTGATCTATGTCACATGATCTCCACGTGGCATACCCCTCCTTTATACCAACTCCGGCTATAACAAAAACATTCTGGAAGTTTTAGTATTCTTGCAGCACATTCTTCATCTTCTGAATAGGGGGTTTGGCTGTCTTCTGTTTTTTTGTCAGAGTGCCCACTTTCCTGACTTCTCTAGAGCAAATATATAGCATACCAACTTGTTCTTTCTGATACCACATATGCTTCAGTGCTTCCCCTGATATTTTCTGAATTTTAATAATCTTAAAGCACTAAAGTGCATATAATATCAGAAAGAGCAAATTAGCATTTTATATATCTGCCTCAAGAAAGTCAGGAAAGTAGAAACTCTGACAAAAGAATAGAAGACAGCCAAACCCTCTATTCAGAAAATAGAGAATGTGCCACAAGAATATTAAGATTTCTAAAATGTTTTTTAGAAAAGAAATAAGAAACAGCTGTCAGAACACCAATTATAAGACCATAAAATATTATTGAAATCAGAAGCACAGTCAGCATTTAAATTAATTTATCTTCTCTCAGAAAAGGAGCACAAGACACTACAGAAATATATTAACAAAAACCTGAAACAAGAATATATCAGGCCATTAACTTTGCCTGCAGAATATCCTATATTATTCATCTCTAAGAAGAATGAGAAGTTATGGCTCTATGTGAATTATTGTCAGCTCAATAATATTATTATTAAGAATTGCTATCTGCTGCTGCTTATTTCAGAGCTTTAGAATAGGCTTAGAAAGGCCAGATATTTCACCAAGCTGAATTTGCATGAAGGCTACTATCTAGTCCAAATAAAAAAAGAAGAGAAGTGGAAGACTGCCTTCAAAACCCAGCTAGAGCATTTTAAATATATAGTTATGCCATTTAGTCTTACTAATGTGCCTGCCACATTTCAGAGCCTAGTCAACAATATATTGCAGGATTATCTAGATATCTTTTGTATAGTCTATCTTAATGACATCTTCATCTATTTGGAGACTCTGAAAGAGCATAAAGAGCATGTGAAGAAGGTTCTAAAAGCTCTACAAAATAAAAAGCTCTCTATAGCTTCAGAGAAATATAAATGACATACTTAAAAAATAAAGTTTCTAGAATTTATTATCATCTCAGAATATATGGAGATGAATAAAAGAAAACTGACTATTATTAAAAAATGGCCTATTTCTACTTTGATTAAAGAAGTGCAATCCTTTCTTAAATTTATTAACTTTTACTAAAAATTTATCTGGAATTACTTCAAGATTGTGGAATCCTTAATACAGCTCACCAGAAAGAAGCAGAGCTTTAAATAAGAAAAAAAATAGTAAGCAGCATTTAAAAAGTTAAAGCAGAAGTTCTGTGAGAAACTTATTTTAAAGATCTTTAATCTAAAAAAGTCAGTTATACTGAAAATAAATATCTTAGATTATGCCATTGGAGCATATCTTAGTCAGTTAGATAAAAAAGAAAGACTACACTCTGTTATTTATTACTTCAGAAAGATGGTGCTCTCAGAGCTGAATTACAACATTTATAACAAGAAATTATTGGCCATTGTTGCAGCCCTGAAGAAATAAAGATATTACTTAAAAAAAGCCAAGTATTAAACTTTAATATACTGTAATCACAAGAACTTGATTTACTTTACTATCACCAAGAAGCTAATATAAAGACAAGCTAGATGGACTAAAAAATTGGTGCAGTATGATATTCAGATCATCTATAGAAAGAGAAAAGAGAATGTCAGAGTCAATACTCTTAGCTGAAAATCAAACTACAAGATAGAAAAGCCTGAAATTCAGTCAGCAATCTTTAGAATTAAGATAGACAGCATATTTATTTTAATCAGGCAGCTAACACTGGTTTTCTGAGTCACTAGCTCCTAGAAGAAAGAAATCAAGAAGGCCTATAAAAATAACTCTATAGCTCAGAAACTGATGAAGATCCTTAAAAAATCTGAGATACAGAAACCTACAGAAAGAAACTCTAACATAATCATAAAAAGAGAAGGCATTATTCTATACTGAGAATTAATCTATATATCTGTTAAACTCTAAGAGCAATTGATTAAGAATATCTATAAAATCTTAGTATATGGCCATCAGGGAATAGACAAAATTATTGAACAAACCACCAGAAATTTCTATTTTTCAGGGCTTAGAAGAACAATATAGAAAGTGGTCTTCTAATGCAACTTTTATATAAGGAGCAAAGCTGTGAGACACATTCTATATAGATATCTACAATCTCTGAAAGTGCCTAAAAGATCTTGGCAATCTATATTCTTGGACTTTATTATTGATTTATCAGAATCAGAGGAACCTCTGACCAAGATAAAATACAACTCAATTCTGATTATTATGGACAAACTAACCAAATATATCTACTTTCTATCTTATCAGAAGACAGCTAATATAGACAATCTAATATATATCTTCTTATAAATAATTGTGGGAAACCATAGCCTATCAAATAAAATTGTGTCAGACAGGGATAAGCTGATTATATTTAAGTTTTGACAATTCTTAACACAGCAATTAAGCTTTAAGCATAAGCTGTCTACAACAGCACACTCACAGATAGATAGACAGACTGAGCAGACTAATTAAACCCTGAAACAATATCTTTGCTGCTACATCAATTATTAATAGAACAACTGAGTTAAGTTGTTATCTTTAGCCCAGTTTGCATACAATAGTGTGAAGACTGAAGCCACCCAGAAATCACTATTCTATATTAACTATAGATTTGAATTTATAGCATATCAGAAGCTTATTTTTGATAAGATTTTGGCTCAAAAAGAAATCCTCAAAGCAGATCAATTAAAGAAGCTACACCAACAGCTGAGCTTGAATGTTCAATTTATCATCTACTGAGCAGCAATATATTACAATCAGCAGCATCAGGAGGCATCTAAATTTAAGAAAAGAAATAAAGTCTATCTTCTCAGAAAGAATATCAAGACATAGAGGTTTAGCAACAAATTAAATTTTAAGAAGATTGAACCTTTTAAAATTAAAGAACAGATTGGAAAAGTGAATTATAAACTCAGATTGCCAATGAATATATAAATATATTTTGTTTTTTATATTTTTTTGTTGGAACCAGCACTGACCCATGCAACAGTCATTACTAAAACTGAAGAAATACTACCTGAGAACCCAGAAGCAGACCAAGAATACAAAGTTAAGAAGATACTAAACAGTAAATATATAAATAATCAGTTCAGATATCTGATCAAATAAGCAGATTATAATAATTCAGAAAATACCTGAGAACCTCCTGAGAATTGTGAAGAATGCAAAGACCTTATTAAGAAGTTTCATCTCTAAAACCTGAATTATCTGAAGCCAGAGAATCCACCATCTTGGAAAAGAAGAGGTTGGCCAAGAAAAAATCTCAAAAAGAGAGGCAGAACAGGTTCACAAGCAAATTAGCCTTATCTGCTGAATCAGAAGTATTGGATGAACTGACATCAATGGCTGAATTGAAAGCCACTGCCTGATTATTTGAAGAAAAGGGGTTGGCATCTAAATCCTCATGACAAGGCCTTTTAGAACAGGAGCCTTTAGGATCTTCAGTTTCAGCCTCTAGACACTTCAATTTCTTAAGATCTTTGACTGTCTTTGCTTTCCTCTGGAGCATTAAGAAACCCTGGCAACAAAGAAGGTCTCACTGTTTTTAAGCTCAATAAAGATAACTCAGGCTTTTCTATAATAAATCAAGAGCCATTTGTTCCTTCTTCTCTGCCTTATCAATGGCTTGTTTTAATTGATCAACTAACTACATCAGCAAGGGGACAAATAAAGAAGCAAGAAATCTCACAGTCAGCCTTAGAGAGATCACTGCCATTATAAGCAGTCAACCCTCACTGGATGCACTCTCCACAGTGTGAATACCCAGAATGTATTTTGCAAATAATCTTGGGATCCCCATTCTTTCAGCAAGCTTGAAGAAGAAGACACAAACTGCAAGGAATAGACATCTCATTACCTAGTAAATCAATCTTGTCAGCCAGGACCAAGCACAAACGCGTAGTACAGATTAGCTCCGTCCATAATAATGAGGAAAATAATGTTTCTCCGGAGTATTCTATATACAAGGTCTACCGGTCCATAACTCCAGTCTGGTCTACCAGACCTGCAAAATAAACCCTGACCTGCGGATGCCGTAGCCGCCGTGTTCATGTACTGTACTGTACATAGAAGAAAGTTGACATTGCTTCCATTTCTGTCATTTACTGTTTTTGTGCCGTGTTATACTACAAATGCTCCACAGAATTAGTCGTTGAACTCCATTCGATGTCCCGCCGAACGGAGATGCCGTTTGTCGGGCCGTCCCCGCCCTTGTGTGGATCACCCATGTCGATCTCGTTGGTCAGACAGACCTCGTCGTCCCGAGAGGGGGTGAACTTCGTGCTATCCTGCAGCCGGTAGAACTCGCCATTCTGGGACTTGAAATTGAGGCTGGCGTCGTTGGTGTAGTTGGGAGTGGCAGCGGAGCGCTTGCTGCGGGTGAACCAGCGGGGAAAGCAGCGGCGCAGCAGTGGCCGCAGAGTGGGCAGGCAGGCCGAGACGATGCCAATACATGGCTCGACGCAGGACCAGACGAACGACTGTGCCATGTTCCAGGTCAGATCGGGAGACTTGACCATGAAGGTGAGGGAGTGCACGCGCACGACGCCCGCGATGCAGACGCTGCTGAGGTTAGCAGAAGCCGTCGAAAAGAAGAAAGGTGAAACGTACAATCCTCCCAGGAGGAAGATGCCGCAGACGGCCAGCTTCTGGACGATGGGCATCTTTAGCTGCCAGACAGAGGGAAGGGGAACCAGCAGGATGATGAAGTCTGTGACGACACTGGCGGAGGCGTTGCCGATGAAGAACTTGTAGATGTTGATGCATTCTCCCGGGGCTGTCGGGTCGACGTACTGCTCCCAGAAGTAGGAAACGGGGCGGCACTGGACGACGATGATGATGTACACGGCCAGCCACCAGCCAATGACGAGAAAGGCGCAGAAGTAGAGGGCGTAGGTGACGGGCCGGACGGGGAAGATACGGTGGTAGAACATGATGATAGAGAGCTTGGTGGTGGGCACCACGGCGCCATACGCCCACTCATACGCCCACAGCGTCTGGCGGGTGTCAGAACCGCATTCTGTGAGAGAGGGAAAGAGAAGGAGAGAGAGATTCGGGGATTCTCACTTGGACGACCCTCTTCACATTGACCGCGGGCGACCAGATGTGCCTGCCCACGCCATAGTGACAGGCTGGCTACGGCGTCAGCGTCTTTCTCCAAATCAACAATTTCCTTCCGCAAGAAGGGTTTTCTACCTATGATCGAGAGGACCCCCGTCCCGTACGCGAAGAACTGCCCACGGTTAGCAAAAGTGCCTCGCAACCAGATGAACACGACGCTGCTCACCAGCGCCAGCAGGATCAAATAGTCATCCCATTGCAGCTGCAACTTGCTAGTCAGGCGAGAAGTGATGCGCAGGGCCACGGAGATGGTCGCCAGCACCATCAGCGTCACGACAGGGCCGATGATAATGCTGCGAATGTCCACATCGAGGTCCAGGCCGGGCGGCGGAGGGGCGGCCATGGTGGTGAGGTCTTGTCAGGCGTCCGACGGGCAGGCCGGGACATGTCTATGCATATAATAATAATATAATGGAGGGGATCCTCGTTCTGATGAGCCGGAGCGGGAGCGAACCGACGCCATCCTGGTGGAACGGGCTGTCAGGGTCGACGGAGGAGAGTCTAGAGCGACGGCGAGGATATAGAGTCGCATGCCCCAAGCCTAGGGCTTGCCGCCGTCAGCTGATCGCACGACTTCATCCGCTGTCTCTTTTCCAATCTCCCTTTCCTTTTCCCTCTAGGGGAGACTGATAGCACAGGTGAGAACACAGTTCCAGCTTCTAACATTCACCAGACTAGACACTCAGCCCCAACGAACGGCTGCTGGCTGCTGCATCCTCGCACCAGCGCGACAACGTCCTCCTTGAACCCGCCCTCGCCCACGGCCCAGCAAAGCCTGTTCCAACTTCCCGCCAGGTCTGCCGTGATGTCTGCTGCTCGGCCAACCGGCTCGGAGCGCGGTTCTGGAGACACCAAGACATGGGGGCTGCTGTCAAGCTTCGCTCTGGAGATACGACCAGGCCAGACGGGAGTTCTCTTCCGTGGCGCACCGGCCAACCACGAGCCCACCGGTCTGGAACCGCCGTTACTAGGCTCATATCTCCTCCACTGCAACAGTGTTAACGGTCTGCGGCAAAACTCGGTTCCAACTTTGCGGTTTTTGACGGGGTGAGTTCTATGGTTGCTGAACACGGGAAATGAGGATGAGCAATTGCTGGTTCCGGTCTAGAGCGGATACATGATACAGTGCTAATTCTAGAATAGCAGATAGCCTATGAGATTATGGGATTAGATTGATATAACGGCCCCCAATCCTATGCCTCCCCCTTTCATCTTTGTACGCCATGGTCTCCCCCGCAGCCTGTCGGATTACCTTGACCACCGTCTCCGGCATGCTCAGCATGGGCGAGTGGCCGGCGCCGCAGACGTGCGTTGTGACGCCCTCACCCGCAATCTTAACCATGGCATGCTGCGCTGCGAACGGGATTGCCTGGTCGTTCTCGCACTGCAGGTATGTGACGGGGACGTGGTGGTACGCCGGGTAGGTAAGCGGCGTTTCGAAGCTGGGTGCCGCGTGGTAGAGCGTCTTGGAGGCCCACGACTCGGCCTCGTCCGCGGGCAGGTCGTTGTACATGATCGAGGGCGTCCGGTCCGCCGTCATGCGGTTGCCCTATACCTCGTCAGTGAGCCGCTGAACATAGAAATTCCCCTACTTGGGATGGACAACAGCAGAACCCCAGAACTGCTATACTTACGTTGTACTTCACCCAGTCGGGCATGCTGCCCAGGAAGGAGGCCAACGACTGCCCCGCAGGGAGCAGGAACGCGGCAAGATATACCAGGCCGATGATACCGCCCCTCTGGCCCTCTGCCGCCCGCTCCTTCTGTAGGAGGCCCTTGGCGCTCTGGGTGCCCGGGATGCCACCGTACGAATGCATCACCAGGATGATCTCCTTGCCCTCCGCCGCCAGGGCAGATGTCGTCTTCTGAATATAGGCCGCATCATCCGCCATGGTGCTGGTGTCATCCCCGCCCACGGAGGGCATACGCAGGGCGCGTACAGGGTAGCCGTGTGCCTTCAGCTGGGAGATGACCCCTTCGAAGTATTCGGGCGTGTGCCAGGCCCCAGGAATGAAGACGAGCGTGGGCTTCTCAGATGCCATGTCTGCAGGTGGAAGTTCTTGTCTCCGACTAAGAACAGGATTGGAAATGGGCAGGACTGGAAACCTCCGTATCAGAAGAGTAATGCAGTAGTCGAAGAGTATTTCACAAAAAGCAGAGAGCAAGAGAGCTCCGAGACACGACTCTTAAAAGGACAGCATGCTGGGGAGCTGGAGTACCCGTGACATCGATCCGAGATACCTGTCACTGGCCTCACAGTAAATCCGCCAAGCTAATCTCAACGAGCGGCCTTTCAACTAATTCTAATACCACTGACAAGCAGCTAATTCCTATCCAACGCCCTAATTACAAGGCAGCTGGAACTACCCCATATGGGAATGATCTTGACGCTGATTGTCGCTAACTCTTCAGCTGACCGAATCGAAGTCACCTAGCCTGCAACGGAGTAGAACTACTAATTGCCGGATTCCCCATTGATGCAGCTCAGTTTAGCGTGTTGAACCCTGGACTCCTGCAGGATGATAACGGTTGTGGCCCCCTCCTGAGTAACCGTCGCGGGCAACTTGGAAGTTAGGCTACTTGTCGGTCAACTCTATCCATACATCGCGTCCAGCTTAGGCAAATAGTAGGCTCGACGTTAGGGGCTTCCGCCTCAGGTACCCTGGTTGAAGTTCCCACCGCCCCGTTCCGAACGTCCAGACAGAACATGAGATGCTGTGCCGCGCCGCGCCGCGCCCCGGGTTAAAAGAGCAGCAAGCTTTGCTGCGCCGCAAAATCGCAGCCACACCCCCTGGCTGTTTCAAATTTCGTCTTGCGGGAGAAGAAAGACGGAAAAGAAAGGACTGAAAGGACAGACCTTTCTCTGTGTTTTCATGAGTAGTATGGGTCCGCGGATTCGATAAATCATTCCCGCTCTTTTCCCGTTCCCATGGACCACACAGCACACAACTACCGAGTGGGCAGATTTGCCGCGCGCGGGCGGCAATTTATTATTTTGTTGTCCACGGTCTAGCGCTCTTTCGCAGCGTGCAATTCAAAGGAGAACATGCAGTCCATGGAGTCTCTATTTAGTATTATTTTTTAAGCAACGTTTCATGCTCATGCCCTGTAAAGCTTGCGTTCCAACTTCTGTGTCCTGAGTGCCCCGTACTCATCGCGTACAGATTTCAGAGGCCACTGTCTGGTAAGTTCGCTACCCGGCGGCCCATGGACCCGTCCTGGAGGAAGTTTGTTTTTGTCAAGGCCTCCCATTCCGCGGTGGTCCCGACGTGTGTCTTACCGGCAGCAGTCAGATTATTTTGTTGCTGGCGACCTTGAACATTGTTGGCAGCCATTGCCGCTGTTGAGTCCTGTTGACTGGCGGAGATTCAGATACATTGAAAGTCTTTGAACATTTGAAGTTGCTCTCAAGAGGCTTCTAGGACACCTTACAGAAATTTCATGCAGTGAGGATGGCTGAAAGTAAGAGGCGCACAAAGTCTGCAAGATAGACCAGGGTGTGAATCCATCTGGAGATCACCAGTAGCAACTACCAATTGCTGTGTAGAGTACTCCATACACTGAATGGGTTTCTTCTGCAGAGAGGCAGTGACTGCTAAGCCAAGAGCCCTAGAAATCTCCGTGTAAACATTCGCACATGAGCTTATATATCTTATTTGATCGGCCCTTGGCCAATTATTTAGCGGTTGTCGATATAACTGTTTAATCTGGTGGTCAGAGCTCAACCATGGTCGCTGCAGCAGAGTCCAAAGGACTATGGACATAAACACCCAATTAATATGCTAGGAGGTTATCTTAAATGTGTTTCATGAAGATAGAATTGTAACAATGATAAGAACGGGCTTTAGTCAAAAACAATTGCTTCTAGAATTGGAAGAAGTGCCTGAGTTCTATAAATCAATGTCCCATGCTAATCTGCAACTACAAAAAAGGGAATCTAATAGAAAGGAAAAATTTCAAGCTATTCTGCTAATACTAAACATCACACCGTCCAGTTATGCGCGATATCTCATATATATACATTTGTGGAAGCCGAATATTGCAATCTATTTCATAACAATCAAGTACCTTACGTGAAGAAAGACTTCTGTGTTAGCAACTGAATGCTGTTCCACACATCCATCCATCCAGCAGCCCGGTAAGGATACTGCGGTTATGCTGTAGAAGCGTCATATATACCTAATGTGCGATTCAGATGATAGCTCTGGAAGCATCTTTGTAATGTCAACATAACAGGGAAGGTTCTCCGCGTTGTAGAACTTAGTTGGAGGTTAGACATTCAAGAAAGTAGTGGTAGTGCTGGATGTGAACATCAACGGCACAATGCCTTAATAGCTGCAGAGAACATTGAGCTATACCTGAAGAGAGTGTGTCGCTGAAGGCGACAGCCTCCCGAGAATTATAAAGATAAATACCCTGATACATAATAGCGCCCTATCCATCCCTGATTACACACAGCGGCTGTGGTGATGATGACGAATTTAAGCATAAAAAACAATCAAGTCGCTCCGGAAGCGAGTCAACAATTGATCAGAACTATCTAGATTATGGAATTAAGTTGAATAGTAGTGATGAAGGAAATCATTCTATAAGGGTGTCTTGTTGTCTTATTTAGGCAACTACATCTCGTTGATGGCTTCAAGATCTTCTTGAATATTTGAATAGTCCGTCTCTCTACATATTAGGTTTTAGAGGCTCCTGAGGCCTTAGAATACTTGTAAAGTTACTGACATGTTCTTTATGAAGAAACTATTCAAGATCATCCATTGCAGCATGTTCTAGCACCTCAGATCTAAGCAGATACAGGAGTTCAGTGCTCTAAGATCACCAGATTCAACATGTAAGAATGTTCACTGCATCATAGAAAATGTTCCACACATTTATGAAGTTAATAGATCTTAGTCTCAAGTAACTGGTGAGAGCTTCCTCACGCCAGCCCTGAAATCGAGGGTCTGTAGCAATAACAATAGACTGGGAAATTCTTCATGATTCTGAGGAATGGTTGCATTTTGTATTAGATTCTAGTATTGGCACTAGTTAGACTTCAGACCTTGCGATGATGAAAAATATAACTGCACTCAACTGCTTTTTCTCATTTTTCATCTTCATTAGTGAAGGCCAGCGCCAGTCCTCACCAGATCTTGCTGTTCTGTATCCACACCCATGTCCATATCCTTAATTGACTTCTTCGAATGATTTCTTGGAAAGAAATGGTTTCGAAAGGGGCATCTACGATGGATTCTTAATCGTCGACAGACATTGTACTATGTTGTGCAACCGGAAAATGATCAGGTGCCAACAGGCAAATCGCTGATAGAACCAAGACAGCAACCTACTGCTTCCACGCGGTATACTGCCGATCTACCACCATCTCCTTCACCGTCGGCCGGCAGGACATCCCCTTGCCGAACTCCAGTGCCATGGCCATGACCTCCCGCCACTGCAGCCCGGGGGCGATCTTCCCGGAGATTGTGTTTGCATCGTGTCGCTGTTGACTGGGACGAGGGTCGTGCGGTCCCAGGATCGCCTCCAGCGCCTGCTGTGCGAACGAGATGGCCTCCTTCCTATCCCAGTGGACGCCCATCTCGTCCAGTTTCAAGATCGCGATGTTGGGCAGCTGCTCGCGGAGGTAGTTGATGATGTTGAGGTTTCGGGAGCCGCTGCCGCACATGTAGATCTCAGAGATGTTGTCCACGTCGATGTTGTACCGGGGAAGGAAGGTGCGGTACTGCTTGATGATGTTTTGCGCTGTGATGCGCGTGATGGTGGCCACGGTATCATACTTGCTCATCCCGAACGCGATGCACTCGTCGATGAGGGCTTGGCCCTCGTTGTCGCCGAAGGTCTCGCGGCCGGTGGTCTTGGGAGGCGGACGCTGAGGGGAAGCGCATGGGAAAGTCGTGAGGCTTATATGTCGAGAATTTAATTCTCGCGAATACCAGAACGCGAAAAGAAAAGAAGTTTGCATGACTCTGACACCATTGGTGAAGTCGTCATGTCGTAGTATGGAAGTTGTCGTCTTAATATGCCCTTACCAGCCCTCTTGCTATGGCAGTCTCTATATCCGTACTTCCGTCTTCTGCCAAGCAGCCAATCTCCTCAAGATTATCGAAATACCTTTCAATATCTTCACCCATACCTGTCGCGTGCAAAATATTGCAAATTGCGAGGTGGAACGCGAGGATGGTCTGGTCAGGGGATTCGACAGAGTCCTTGGATTCGAATATCACTCTCCCATCCTTTGGCAGAAAAAAATTGTATCCATCCTGAAATCCTTTGAACGTCCTCACTATGAATGAATTCTGGTCACCCTGAAAAAAAATCAGCATGAAAACATCCTCGTTTTGTGAAGGATACATACAGGTACTTTTTCGAATCCCATAGTAAACGATCCAAGTGCGGCATGAAACGGTTGTATCAAAGTCATGGCATTACGAGGCTGATTGATGGCTGAGGCAGAGCGTACATCCAGCTTAGCCACAAGATCTGGAAAGTATCGGTAAACGAAGGCCCAATTCCTCGCAACTTCCTCTAGCTGTTGAAAAGTAAGTAAGATGGCTATACAATATGAACCAAGTAGCAACTACCTTTTCTGGGTCTATGTTTCCATCTGGAGATTCAGCAGAGGCAGAAAACGGAATGACATGGGCGCATTCCGTATTCGCTTTTGGATGCTCATTGTATTCTTCTTCTGAGAGTTTTTCTGCCCTCTTTACATCATAGAGACCACTAACAACGCATCGATTGTTATCTCGATCAAGGCATGCTTCCTTGAACTTACGCTGGCCGCTCCGATTCCTCCGCTGGTGTGATGTCGCTGGTCTTGTACCTTGACGACCCTCCGATGATGAAGCAGAGGATGATGAAGCAGCAGATAGTGCTGCTGACGGTGCAGGAGTTCTTCCTCCAGTTGCTTTCACTGTGAACTGATAAGAAAATGATTTCAAGACATTGAAAAGGCGGGCGGGTCAGGCGGGTCCATTGATAAACTTACATGGTACGATGATGTGCGCACGAAGTTGACGAATAAGCTGATGGAGATCCTCATCCTCCGGGCGAGTAACAATGTCAGTTATTAGGTTCTGTTGCCGTCCTTTGGCAGAAAGTCCAGGGACGCGTTCAGAACCAGAGGGGTTTTGTCCTTCTCGTTCTTTTCCTTGTAGTTCTCCAGTCTTCTTTTCGCATACTCTATTGCATCCTCCGGTCTGTCTGGAAGTGCAGCCCCTGAAATGGCGAGAGCGTTCAACTCACGATGGATGGGGTCTTCGCCGGACTCTACTGGATCTGCACTGGTAGGGGGTCCTGTGGCAGCGGTTTCTTCCGCCAACCTAAGCTGTCGAAGCCTTTTCCTCTCAACAGCGGCAGCAGCTGCTCCATAGAGCTTGCGTTTGGGACCCATGGTATCGCCATTAAGGGCCAAGAATGGCAATAAAGGCAGATCTGAAAGCCTCAGACAGCAAGGATGACCCAATAATGATGCCAATTGCTGATGCTTGGAGGTACCTTGCGTGGGATTGAAGGATCGCTCCCGTCCAAGATTCCAAGGCTCGCAACTCCGCGTGACCCCTGGGCGCTTCCGCCACGGCGCTCTTGCTCGGCTGCCGTGATTCGAACAGGATAGGTTTACACCATCTACGGAGATGTCCCAGGTCATCAATTGCTATTTGTGGGATCGACCTTTGCAAGCTTAAACAAAGGTTGTCGGAGCCAGGGTAATGTGTAGAGTAAATTCGAAGCGGAAATAAATATCCGATCTCGTTATTCGAGTGAGCCAGAAAGAGTACAGCACATACTCTATACAACTCAGAAACCAACTTGCATGCACTATAACTATGAATTCATTTGCTTTGCACAACCTGACATCATTAGTAATTCATGATATGGACGACGCAGGAAGAAACATTTTCTCGTGTCTCGTCACCTTCTCACCTTGCAAATTGGAATATGAAGGAATCCCGCACGATCGGCATCGATGAGGCCGGCTGGCCCAATGGTAAGGCGCTTGACTACGGATCAAGAGATTGCAGGTTCGAGTCCTGCGTCGGTCAGATCGTAAACCCTCCGAGCAATCGGAGGATCTCGTTTTTGAACTTTAATTTAAGTTTTGAGTTTTTGAACTTTGTACTATACCCACTAAATCGATGGTGGAGTGCCTGGTCATCTATCTTTACAAATATCTTTCCCTGCCACGCCAACTTCGTCGCAAAGATGTTCACTACTAGCAAGAATATATGACACCAACAGACGATGTTACATTATCTGCATCAATCGCATCGAGTTCAAACACTCTCCACACACTCGCTTCCTTTCTTCGCTATCCGAGGTATCTTGTTTGACCTCGATCTTCCGGATCCTGCTCGAACTGCGCCATGCGTTTCGCAAACTTCTTCTCCTCATCCCATGTGAATGGGCTCTTGTTGGGCAACAGGAAGTCCATCTGCTCCAGCGCGCGGCCGGCGGTCTCCGGGAAAAAGCAATATATGATTAGGATATACGCGAACATCGCGGCTCCGAAGACATAAAATGTCTGATGTTCCTGCGTTAGCAATCCTCTTTACGGATTCCCTTTTAAGCGAAAGTGGCAAAACGCCTTTTTATTGACTCCTTCAAACATGACTGGACAAGCAGCGAACCGCCGTCAAACCTGACAGCCCAACCCGCAACGCCAAAGGCATTGCCCTTGGCCCGCAGCCATGTGAGGAAGATCTCCGCCGGGCAGATGAAGGGCGTCATCAGCCACGACGAGTGCACGGCGCTATTTCATCACGAGGGTTTTATTTGATTCTGCATTCGGTTCGCATCGGGCATTGATAGCTCTTCTTTGGCGGTACCGAGTTCACTTCTTGTCTATCCGTCTTATTGCAGGCCTTGGCCAGAGCTGCGATCCTTGAGAGCGTGGAAAGCAAACTATTCCCATAGCGGTGGACAGTAGAGTTATACTGTGAAGATACGGGGTCGGTTTATCTGTCAGACCCCTACCTCTTCTCAGCGTTGGTGGCCTTAAAAGCTACTGCGCAGAAGTGCGGTTTGAGATATTCTGTCCAAACTTGGGTACAAAGCGTTAGGATTGCCTGGAAGACCCTAACAGAGAAGCCGGGATGTCGATTGGCTGTTCTCACCTTGCGGATTTTGATTTTTCGGTGTCGAGCAGAGCACCAAATTGTTGTTGGGTTGTGGTGCGTACTATCCATCCCGTTAGGCCTCCAGTCTCATCATCAGCACTATAAAATCCGGCGAACAGGTCAGCTTGATATCATCTCTCCGAAAGGAAGTATCTTTATGCAACACAACTATCGAAGATGGCTATCTCCCAACATCAAGAGTTCCATCCTCAGAAATAGCTGCTCCCCCATCCAATCGGTCATTGGGCTGAGGTCAAGCCGGACGCTCTCTATGCGGAGTATCCCGTTTCGACGTTCAGATGCGACGACGGCTATCACCAAATCACCTATTGTGGATTCGCCAATGCAATTAACAGAGAGGCCTGGTTGCTAACCGAGAAGCCAGGTCCAGGTAAAGACTTCAAGAGTTTGGCGTACATCGGTCCAAATGACCTGAGATACCGGCGACGCGGGTGCTTGCCTTCCATGTTGAAACCGCAATGGCCCAAAAAAGGTAAAGGCAAAAAAAGTTACATGCAAAAAGAGAACAAGACTTACAACAGACGGGATTCGCTGGTGGTCACCCACCCAACTACTAACCGCCCGGCGTGTGGCTTAAGTACGGCTGAGCGGACGGGAAGCCCTGTTTTCCACACCCTATGGTCGTAAGTACCAGGATAAATATTTTTCTGACTTATAGGGCGTCAGGGAACAATATTATTCCTCAACTCCCAAGGGATGACCAAAGAAAGGTACAATCTGGAAGCCGGTTGTCGGCGTGTTATGGATGAGACGGTGCGAACTCGACTATCCTTTCCCCTTTTCATAGAGTGAGTACCTAGAACATGCTTTTTATTTATTTCATGTATTCATCGAGGAAGGCTGTGAGAATAAGCGTATCACTTTGCCAGACACCAAGATAGGTCGTGGCTACCCGTCAGTGCGGCCGTAAATGAAAAGCATAAGCCAGAGCCATTTGTGGGAGTACAGTTGTGGGAACTCAGTGTTGGAAGCGAGAGGAAGAGACATCACATGCTCATTTTTGCTTGAGATATTGTTGTCCCACTGGAAAAAAAATCCATTTCTCATACCAAATTTCCACTCTCGAACTTCGCCTTACGTAACCGAAAGATATTCCTGACAGAGATCGTTAACGCACTGGCCTTAAACATCAGGATTACTGTCCTCCTTGTGAGGAGTAACTGGAGACTGCGAAGTTATAAGAAGCAAGGCCTGGGGAGAGGACCTATTGTCAAGGTATGTGTCAACATGGTATGATTATGTAAACAGAGGCAATAGGTGTTTAAAAGGCATTTCTTTTTCAATATATTGTCGGAGGACCGAGAGGCAGTGAGAAAGAAAACAATGGAAGGTACTCTTACATTTCGCCGAGGCCTCAGAGACGCATTTCAAGCATCAACCTGTTCCGGAGGTTTAACCGGACACACGCACAAGTCGCCTGTACCAATACAGTCTGGATTGCACATATCCTCACGTTTCTCCACGCGGAACCATTGCTCGGAGCTATCACGCTTTGAAATGGAGACTTCGCCATCGGTGTTCTCACCGGTAAGCTGTTCCAGCAGGATTTGAGGTGGAAATATACATGCGCACAAGTGACCTACAGGACGACAGAATTGCCCGCACTTTTTCGTGCGCTTTTCCATAAGAAACCAGTGCCCGGAGGAATCGCGCTTTGAGACGGCGGCTTCGCCAACGGTGCTCTCTGCTGGAAGCGCGTCAGTCCACGTTTTTCAACCTGGAACCACCACCGTCCGGAGGCGTCGCATTTCAACATAGGGAGTTTGGCAATCGGTACTCTCACCTGCAAGCTGTCCCGGCGGGCCCCAACCCGGTATGTATATGCACCAACACCAGGTTCCCATATCTTCGCACATATTGTGGCAATCTGCACGCTTTTCGACCTCGAACCCCCATTTCCCGGAGGCGTCGCGCTTCAATAACGGGAGTTTGGCATCTGCTGCAGGCAGTTCCGGCGGGATTCCCGGTGGGAACGGACAGTCACAATAAGTCCCCATATCAACGCATTGTGGCTTGCAAGTTTGGCGTTTTTCAACGCGAGCATTAACAGTCGCAGCGGGCTGCGGGGGGGCTGTAGTAATAGGACCTGGCGGGGGGGTATCGGGGCATGAGCACGCACCACCTCCGATATCCCAGCATGGTGGAGGGCAGTAATAATTTATGCCTTCTCCTGCGTTTGTCGACTCCTCTCCACGCTTTGAGACGGCGACTTTTGTATCGGCAGCTTCCTGAGAGCTCTCCGGACTAGAAAGAGAATCAAGTGGCGGAACATGCGGGCAACCGCACACGCCGTTCGAGTCACGACGACACGGTGGGAAGCAAATGCCTCGTTTCTCGGTGTGGATCGAACTCTCAGAGGCAGGAGAGATAAAACGTGGACATTTGCAAAGTCCATTGACGAGCTTACACAGTCCTGGACACCACCAAATTTCCTCAGTGCTGATCAACTTCTCGGAGGCAGCATCCCTGGAGCAGTAGCAAATTCAATTAATTAGCCTAGTACACGATGAGGGAGGGCATTGGGTTGACGGGCAGGTGCAAGTTTTATATCTAAGAAAACATGGGGGGTGGCACAGTTGGGTTGACTCCTCTCCACGCTTTGTCGGAGGGAGGATGCAATTTGGCGGGCACCTGACCAAGCTAGGGAGCGAACGTTCGGCCAGTTGGGCGTTGGATGGAGGAAGATGCTCGTGAGGCAAAGAATTGGCCACCTCTGCGAGGAGGATGGCTGCGGCGGCGGACACCGCAACCTTGAGGAAGGTTGTCTTCATTGCGTACCCGATATCAGATCGGCAAACGGTTCTGGTTCAAGGACGAAGGCAGGAAAAAAGTTGACATGATGGTGCCATGAGATGACGACGTTTCGAAGAGCTTATATATGTGAGTGCAATCCGAGATGTCAATTACTGCCTGCGGATTAGTACCAGAAGACAAAGACCAGAAGTTTGCAAGGATAGATGGAGTTACCTGCCAATTGTTGGAAGAAATTATTGCTGCCTGCGCAAATACTATACAGGATATCCAGGCCCGATTCTGTCTCGATGGTACAAATGACACGGGAGTCGAGATGCATTGACTACTTACGCAATACCGAATAATCATCAAGTCCCAATTCTGGAGATGGTTGCGGGGAACGGCTCTCAAAGCAATGCTGATCTGAAGTAAAGATATCCCTTCTCTTTGTTTCATCGACTTTATTTCTTTGTTCGAACCAGTTGACAGGTCATCAGAGCTGCTTCTATGCTGTTCCTCGCCGTCAATGAGGTCAAATAGGTACTGTACATATGTACTAATGTTGGTAGTCATGAGATCCATATGTGGAACTGGAGAGTGAAACCCGTCTGTAAGACAAAGATTGGTATTCGACAAATTGATTTGTTCAGCATGAATGGTGTATTATGTCGGGAATACAGCCTTGCGGCGCAGGCCAGCTTTTGGCTGTTGAACCTTTCTTTGTCTACTTAATCTAAACCCGGGTCAGGATATCCATGTAATCTGGATCCAGTCAAGTCAAAAGAGACATAGGAGTCGTGCGCAACAGTCTCCTATACCTTCTCACTGGCCCGGGAATTGGAGCTTTGACAGCCCGTCTGCCGCAGAATGCGGGTAATCTCTAGCTGCATTGTAGATCCCAGGGATGTCCAGCTCTATACTGTAAATGAAGATCCACATGCTGTGCCTTACCGTACAAAAGTACTCATATTGTGTAGTACATAGCTACATTGTCTGTCCAACTAATATAACTTAGGCTACGCCAGCTGTCCCCCCCCCCCCCCCCCCCCCAACTCCCAGTGAGGAACTTGCCGAGATAAGATGCAGGGAAATTGTTTTCATTGTGCATGAAAGGGCAGAAAATGGAATAAAGAACTTGCAGGCATCTATCATGCACAATTACATCAAACTACCACAAGTATGTAATAGGTAAGTCTTCTTGGTGGGAAATCAAAGACTTTGTTCACTCCAGCTTTATGTATCATGTCACTTCTGTCCCTGAACCTTATTAAGTTTACATTTGACTTCCACAAAGTACCAAGTGGATGTGTACAGTAGGTTGCCAAAATTTTGGTTACACTTACATCCCTGTCTAAGCCACATAGCTCGCTGCTATCAGATCTTGGCTGACTTTGCTTTGTTTGCCTAAGTCCTCTTACGGATCATAATGTTTGATTACTTTTCAAAGAACTCCAAAATCACGTGGGTTTAAAAGAACAATCTACCAAGCCGCTAGGCAGGGATGTAGGCGTAACAAAGATTTTGGCAAACTACTGTAGATTGTCAATTTGATTGGAAGACCAAATAGGTTCAAGTAATACAGAGGACAGAATCTACAAAGAGAGTTGTAGGAGCACTAGGGCAAGAACAAAAAGAACAAAAGAAAGAGAGATACAGAGACTGTTGCACATAGGGAGGATACAGTATCCAGTTATTCATTCTATATTCTGCTTTACTACATTCAGGGCATCAAGCTAAGTGCCTAGTGTAGAGGGATTTGAATGACTACTCTATACCTACATATTTTGAATGAGTTAATTAAATATACTTATTCGACATCTTATTACTACACTGTGAGAGGTTCAGCTTTGTTAAAGTCCTTGTAGTATGTTATCTGTCCATTTCCCCATCTAACAACTGGCAATTGTCTGTCTTGGGCCTGGCCTGAATCAAGACTCTGAAATAAGTTGTTTGAAAGCCGGCAATGAGTGCGTTTCTACAGATAATTAGCAATGATGTTTCAGAGAGGAGAGCAAATCAGAACCATGGCCTAGCTGTGCTTAAATCTGATGGCTGTGAAGAGGAATCACGACAAGATTTTATTTCAACAGATTTGAAATAAAGAGTGCCAATGAAAGGCCAATCATTGATGTTGACATCTGCCAGATAAACAAGTAGCAAGACCAGAATTTATATTCTGTTCTGTTATAACTAGGATGTTAACAATTACTATCTCCTAGTTGCTATCAACAATATGTTTTCTCAGTGGCGCCAATATTCTCTGGAAGCAATTCTATTAAGCTTATGAAGCTGCAGTAGCTGTGTGCGACAATTTTTACTCCCGCAAATTCTAGACATGGATACAAATGTTTAAAGATACTCTGGAGATACAATACCAGTAGCTTTGGAGAAGGTTGAACCATGGTCTAAGGTTAGACTCCTTGTGGGATTATTGTTATTCCACTGCAAAATGTTCGTGCTCAATTCCGTGATCACAGCGGCTTAGGAAGAATAGACACAACAATACTAATTACGCCAGAGATGTTCCTCCACGATTCCTGAAGACTTGCTTGCAGCCAAGGCCTATACTTTCTCATAAGCCCCACAACGTCCACAATGGCTACCACGAACCACATTTAAATGGATTCAGGTATTTCTGTGTAACGACAGGCCTAGATGACTAGACCAAAGGGGGTTGTTGGTTTATCTTGAGAACAGAAAACAAGGGGGTGAGCAATATAATAGT
>ENA-UOXB01000671-UOXB01000671.1-bioreactor-metagenome-genome-assembly--contig:-NODE-671-length-20012-cov-9.836949_pt1 | contig 20012 bp, 14 predicted proteins | sample MGYA00238158_ERZ761615 | MGnify/ENA primary metagenome ERZ761615 (study PRJEB28904, sample SAMN06267902) | bioreactor metagenome | isolation source: Joint BioEnergy Institute, California, USA | place... | reverse complement strand
CGTGGTCAACACAAATAACGGCTAGGAAACTATTATGCAGCCCTATTTTTATAGCGTGTCTGAATTTATTGCCATGGGTAAGCATGGGGTCTTTGTGTGGTCTTGTTGGGCAATCACGATTGGCGTAATACTGGTATTTATTATCTACAGCCGTCGCCAAAGACAAGCACTGATTAAGCAATTGACCATTCAGCAAGCGCGTCAAGCACAGCGTACCGCCAAAGTACCAACAACTGTGACAAAGACTTCACTCGAGTCTAACAAATAAGAAAATCTTCCTAATATCATAAAGATATGCTTTTTTAAGTCCTCATAAGGCTTATGGATTTGTGCGAAAAATGCTACCATATAGCCACCAGAAGAGTACGATTAGAAAGACATTTTTGGCACGTTTTTCTAATGGTAGTTTCTTCAATATTTTTTGTTTTATAGATTGGTAGTTTGTAAAACAATGAGTCATCAATGAGGTAGTGGTATGAACGCAGTTCGTCGCAAAAAACTGATGTGGGTTATGTTTACACTTGCAGGGGCGGCGATAGCCGTGGTGCTAGTGCTTTACGCCATTGGTCAGCAAACCGATTACTACTTTGACGCGACAGCCATTGCGCAAGGCGAAGCACCGCAAGACAAACGTATTCGCGCAGGGGGTATGGTGGTGGCAGGTAGCGTTCAGCGGGCGCCAAATGATCCACTGAGTATTGAGTTTGCGATTACAGATTTTAAATCGACTGTACCCGTGACTTATCAAGGTATCTTGCCTGATTTATTTGCTGAAAACTCAGGCGTTGTTGCCACTGGCAAAATGCAGGGCGATACGTTTGTTGCTGGAGAAGTATTGGCCAAGCATGATGAAAACTATATGCCACCTGAGGTTGCCAAATCAATGAAAGAAAACAACCGTAGTGGCGTTATTCCTTCTTCTGAACAATATAATCCTGCTGAAAAAGTACATGAGACTCAAACGCTCCAGCAATAAAGACAGAAAAATTGTTTCAATATAAAAAAGCCACCGATAGTATCGGTGGCTTTTTTAGGAATTATCATTTAATAGTAGCAATGCGCTATTAGTCATCCCAAACAGGGCTATAGTCAGGATGTTCAATTTTGCGGCCATCAGAACGCGCTAAGCTACCAAGCTTTTCTAGTTCGTCAGCACTCAGCTCTACCTTAATAGCGTCTAAGTTTCCTTGCAAGTGATCAGGGTTAGACGTTTTTGGAATAGCAACGCGATGCTTGTCAGACAAGATCCAAGCGAGCGATATCTGTGCAGGTGTTACGTTATGCTTATCGGCAATCTCTTTAATAATGTCATTATCAAAGACGTCGCCACGGGCTAATGGAGAATAAGCTTCTAACAAAATATGATGATTATTCAAAAAAGTCTGCAAAGTATTTTGTTTGATAAACGGATGAAACTCAACTTGGTTTACGACAATAGGGACGTCGGCATATTTTTCTGCTTCAATGATATCGGCAATATTAAAGTTAGAAACACCAATATGTCGAGTCAGGCCTTGTTTTTGTAGCTCACACAAGGCAGGAATCGTTTCAGACAATGGAACGCGGTCATCAGGCCAATGCAGTAGTAATAAGTCTACATAATCTGTATCTAGGTTTTCTAAAGAACGCTTAGCCGCTTCTGCCAATTTTTCTGGTTGAAACTTCATATCATCAGGAAAAATCTTAGTGGTCAAAAAGAATTTATCGCGAGCCACACCTGACTGTTTAATGCCTTGTCCGACTTCTTTTTCATTGTCATATGCTTGAGCGGTATCAATGTGCTCATAGCCCATCTCTAACGCTTTTTTTACAACGGCCACACAGTCTTGGCCTGTTGATTGCCAAGTACCTAAGCCAAGTACAGGGATGTTTGCTTTTCCAGCGGTACGCATATTATAAGTTTTAGCACTCATATTATTATCCTTATTTATTGTGGTTTTATCATGTCTTGTCTGCCTTAAAAAATCAACGGATCAAGTTTTTCAGCAATGGTTTAATATCATTAAGTCTTAATCTGACCAACGGTCAATATAGCTAAACTTAAGCACGATTAGATCGCTGTAAGCTTCATCCGTATATTCAGCTTGTCCACTATAAGAAAAACTCAGCCAAAGTGAAAGAGTAGGTGACGGTTTCCTACAAAGGACAAACAGGTTGTAACGTCATTTTTAGTATCGGGTTAGCTCTTTTGTAAATACAATGTCAAAATCCGCGCCATAAAAAACGCCCATCGCGTTACACAATGGGCGTTCAGAATCTAAAAGCTATGCTAGATTCTAGGAGGTTTTAACATAAAAACTTACTGTGCAGGGGCTTCTGCAGGCGCTGTACTTGCAGCAGTATCTGTATGGGCGCTATGATCCGTTCCCCACATTTTTGGATACTTATAACCTGGGAAAGTTTCGTGAGCATACTTTTTGAATGCTTCTGAGTTATAAGCGTTGGTCACGTCCTCAACCCACTTTTTGCCCACGTCAGCAGACTTGATGGCTGACCAGTTAACATAAGCAAAACTTGGCTCTTGGAATAGAGCGCTTGATAACTCGATACCAGAATCGGTTGCATAGTTACCATTGATAACAGCGAAGTCAACTTCATCACGAGCGCGCGGTAACTGAGCTGCTTCTAGCTCAACGATGTTGATCTCGTATTTACTGTTGTCAGCGATATCCGTTTTCGATGCCGTCAATGGATCGATATTGTCTTTTAGTTTGATCCAGCCAAGATCGTTCATCATAACAAGGGCGCGAGCAAAGTTACTTGGATCATTTGGTGCAGAAACACTCATGCCTTTATAGGCTTCATCAAGACTGGTTTTTTTACCAGAGTAGATACCAAGTGGCGCGGTTGGTACTTGGAATGCTTCGACCAGATCAAGATTGTTCTCTTTTTTGAAGTTATCAAGATACGGTTTGTGCTGGAAAATGTTGATATCCAAGTCACCCTCTGCCAAGGCAAGGTTCGGGCGCACATAGTCAGTAAAAGCGACTAACTCAACTTCATAACCTTGTGCTTCAAGTGAACTCTTAACTTGGTTACGTACCATATCAGCAAAGTCGCCTTCGGTCGTACCGATAACGATTTTTGTATGATCAGGATCGATATCGCTCGCAGCAGTTTCGGCGGTAGCGCCTTCTGTCACTGGCTCTTTGGTGGCTTCTGGTGCTGATGAGTTGCTGCAACCAACCAATACTAGGCCTGATACGCCAACGGCAGCAAAAGCAGTCGCCAACTGACGGCTGATATCTGTTAATTTCATGGAACTTCCTTAATAAGAGAGAGTAGAAAATAAAATCTGCCCATTAAAAAAGCAACATTATCATAATGCTGCTAAGTTAACGGATGTTAAATTAGTGACAAAATTAAAGGGTCTCAGTAACAAAGTCAAGCATTTTGCTTAGGACAAATGCGCATTAAACCCTCGTATTTATTCATAATAAGAGTATGTTATACCTTCTTATTATTTTTTATAAAGGAGGTTATCGTTTGTCCATGCGGTTAGCTAGCCAGTTGCCAGAAGCTTGAATCGAGATGACCATGATAGATAGCACCAGAACGATAAAAACCATTACTTCTGTTTGATAACGATAATAGCCATAACGAATTGCCAAGTCACCTAGACCGCCGCCACCAATCATACCCGCCGCTGCCGAATAAGATAGCAAGCTGATACAAAGAATCGTTACTGACAATATCAGACCAGAGCGCGCTTCATTCAATAAAACTTTGATGATAGTCAAAGGACGTGCGCCCATCGATTCGGTCGCCTCAATAATCCCGCGCGGTACTTCACGTAAGTTTTGTTCGACCAGACGGGCAAAATAAAACGAACCGGCGATGGCCAAGACTAAGGAGGCAGCGATTGGTCCGATACCAGTACCTACGATGGCTTTGGTAAAAGGACTCATGGCAATCATCAAGATGACAAAGGGGAAGGCACGCATAAAGTTGGTGATGCCGCCAAGTACACCGTATAAGGTTTTGTTTTGCAAAAACTGACGATCGCTTGATAAAAACAGAAACACGCCAAACAAACCACCGATGACGATAGCGACTGTCGTTGAAATGCCAAGCATAATGAACGTATCAATAAAAGCATCCACAATCTCTTTGCGCAGCGCAAACAACTTGTCTATAGAGGCGGATAATTCAGTACCAGTTAACATATTTATTTCTCCTGCCTCATTAGTCCTCAACGACTAAGCCTTTGCCAATCTGGGTATTTGCCTGTATCAAACCATCTCTTACTTCTGCCACTTCTAGCAATTTGCCTTGATGCAATAATGCAGCACGATCACACAACCTACGAATAACACTCATCTCGTGGGTCACAATCACAATGGTCACGCCAAGTTGTTCATTGATATCGCGTAGACAGGTCAATAGACTGCGGGTCGTCGATGGATCGAGTGCGCTGGTTGGCTCGTCAGCCAATAAGACTTTTGGGCTTGGTGCAATGGCTCGGGCAATACCAACGCGCTGCTTTTGTCCACCCGATAGCTGTGCAGGATAATGACCAGCACGATCTATCAAATCGACAATTTCAAGACATTCCATGACGCGCTTATGAATATCACGGCTGGGATAACCTGACACTGTTAAATTAAAAGCCACGTTATCAAAAACGGTGCGATTAGACATGAGGTTAAACTGCTGAAAAATCATACCAATATTGTGCCGAGCAATGCGTAAGTCTTTGGCAGACAACGTCGTCAAGTCAGTCCCATCAATGATGACTTGACCTGAATCTGGACGCTCAAGCATATTAATCAAGCGCAATAGGGTCGATTTACCTGCGCCCGAATAGCCCATTAGACCAAAGATTTCCCCTTGTTTTACAGCGAGAGACGTCGGCTCAACAGCAGTAAACCAATGCGGTTTGCCGTCTTCGTTTTTGATTGATCGGTCGCTTAAAAAACTTTTGGTCACATCGTTTAAGACAATCATGTCATTCATGGAGGGCTCAAAATTCAATAATTTTTTTAATAGTCATGAACGTATTGCCATGCCTCCTTAACAACGTAAAGAAGCCAATTCAATAACAATCGTCAATAACCCTATAATAAGGGGCGTTAATATAGCATATTATTCGGTGTTTTGGATATGCACATCCGTGACTGGCTTATGACTAATCGCTATTAGTGAGGGGTGTTTTGGAGAAGGTAAGTGACGATGATAGCGTTAAAGAATCATAGATTCGATAACGCCATCCGTTAGTTGTGCTGATGATAATGAGGGTCGTGTTTGACAGGTATGATAACCAAAAATCTAGTATGACCATTAACCGTATCGGTAAGAATGCGACCTTGATGGGCGGTCACGATTTGTGAAACCAATGATAAACCTAAGCCTGAGCCTTTGTTTTTTTGCTGCAACCGTACAAACGGACTGAACACTTCTTCACGTTTATCCTCAGGAATGCCTGTGCCTTCATCAATAACAGCCAGCACGGCATACTTAGGTAACGGACGTTCTGGTTCAGCTTTGGATTTTTTCAAATGTTTAGAAAATAAGCCTTCTTTGCGCGGTGCGCTAGACATTTCTTCGCCATTCTTAGTCTCATTTTTAGCCACCGCTGAATCAGCGACTGGTTTATTCGATTTGGGCGTAGTATCAATGTTTTGCGTTTTATCGTTACTTCTGACAGTACCATCTTTAGATGTAGTAATCATTTCACCATTTGTGGTAGTTGACATATGGTTGTTTTGAGAAGATATTTTTTCCTCAGGAACAGCTCTCCACATGACCTTCTTAATTTTACCCGTCAAATCGTTGGTGAAGCTATGATAGTCTGCAATCAGTGACGACGTACTATTGGATTTGAGTGAATTTTTCACTAAAGTTTTAGATAACTCTACATCAGATGCAGTGCCTTTAGTAGTAGCATCCGCTGAAACGGTACTGGCGTCAAGATTGTCAGCGCTGTTGTCTACACTCACATCAGTATTGCCATCCTCGTCTAACACAAGACTTTCACCATTTCTATAAAGAAGTGGCGCCGGTAACATCGCCATCGCCTCTGCTGTTTCAGCCTTCATTTTCTCAGACGTGCTAGACGCGTCATTTTGTTCTGCAAGCTCATCGATATGAGTGGGTTGCTCATAAGTATCAAAATCAGAACTGTTGTAATCCACAAAGCTGCTGCAAAGCACGGTTTGTAATAGATAGTCAGGAATAACATCCGCTTGATCGACGCTCTGAACGCCATACAGCAATACCGTGACTGGCGGTTTGCCATGGAGCATGGCATTGGTCAATAAGTTACGAATTAAATGAGTCAGCATCGATGGTTGACCATCGATCATAATGTGCTCACCAATCAAAGTGGCTTCAGGATAATGTTGACGCTCTTGGTTCATAAGGTCATACAAATCCAAGCGCTCCACTTGTTGCAAAGCATGACCGGCATCCAAGCGGCTAACCAGCAAAATGCTTTCTACCAAATCATTAAGCCCTGATAAATCCCGATTAATTGCTTGAGCGCGTTTATCAAACTTTGCTTTGATATCGACGGGTAATGGATCCGTCAGCATATCCATCATCTCTATCTGCAAGCGGATACGAGTGATGGGCGTACGCAATTCATGCGAAGCGTGCGCCAATAGTAAATTATTGGCATCGATAAGATGTTCGATCTTTTGAGCGGCTTGGTTGAAACCACGTGCTAGCGAAGCAATCTCATCATTACCTTGCGCGTTTACCCGCACTGTAAAATCACCATCTCCCAATTGTGCCATCTGCTGACTCATCTGATTGATACGCCAAGTAATGGTACGTGCAATCACCCACAGGACGCCTGCCATGATGATGAGTAAGAGCAGCGTACCCGTAAATAAATTTAGGGCAGCAGAAAGTACAGGTTTTTTGGGCGGTAAACGTGATTCATACAGAAGCGTATAACCAGTGCTGCTATATACTTGAGCTTGCTTGGTAGGGGAGGTATCTGCAAACGAAGGAAACACACGGGACAATAAAGAAGGTGGTGCTGGCAATTCAAGTGGTAGGTCACTGTTGTCGGTTTGCATCAACAAACGACCTTCACTGTCATACAAGCCCATCTTTGCTTGCAATGACTCATCAAAAATATCAAAGCTTTTTTTGACCACAGCCAACATAAAGCGTGACTGTAACCTATTGTCTTTGCTAACAGAGATATTCAGCTCATGCAAAAACGGATCGATTTGACCCAAAATCTGCGTGGCTAGGACTTCGGAGCGAATACCTGCATCTTTGTCATGGACAAGTTGTGTCAATAACACCATAGCAACGGCAAACAAGATAAGAGCCAGCATGACACTGGCAAATAGCTTGGCAAATACGGAACGAAATCCCAACTGCTGCATTAAACCATCTCTTTTATCAGATGCTTATACCTGATCTGTTGCAAATTGATAACCAACGCCGCGTACGGTAATGATTCGTTTTGGCTGACGTGGATTGTCTTCAATCAAAGCACGTAAGCGCGAAATATGTACGTCAATGGCACGATCAATATTGTCTGAGCTGTCGTCGTTTGGCATGGCTTGCCAAAGTTGCTCGCGATTCAGTACTTTACCAGAATGCGTGGCAAAGTAATGCAATAATTGAAACTGATGCGTCGTCAGACGAACAGGCTCATCATCGATGGTGACTTCATGGCTATCAGGGAACACGCTCAAACGACCAAACGTTAAGCTATCTGATTGGCTGTCTGCTTGATTGGGCTGTTCGTGCCGACGAATAACCGCACGAATACGTGCCAATAGTTCACGTGGCTCAAATGGCTTAGCGATATAATCATCAGCACCCATTTCAAGACCTAAAACGCGATCGGTCGTATCACCCTTAGCTGTCAACATGATAATTGGCACTTTATTGGTCATGTTGTTTTTGTTACCGCGGATCTTTTGACACACTTGCATACCGTCCATATCAGGCAGCATCAAATCAAGTACAACCAAATCAATTTCACGTTCTTTGGCATCTAATAAGTCAAGCCCTTCCTGACCGAGTCCTGCGTGATGGACGTCGTAATAATTCATGGTGAGATAGTCGCTGATTAGCTCAGCCAAATCAGGATCGTCTTCAATCAATAAAATTTGCTTGCTCATGGGTTATCCTCTAGTTGTTATAGTTACCAAAAGTGTAATACATCTAAATGCTTTATATATCAAATATTTCATATATAGATAGCTTTAACCAATCAATTGTGAGACTTCAAAACATTTAATAGGTTAAGTCATCTGATAGGTATCAAAACCTTAGATAAGCATCAAGATAGACAAAATATAAAATCTAAATACTCGGTTAATGACATATATAATACCGTTATATTGCCTAATTAGGCTGTTACAAAACAAGAGCGGGTTTGTTAATGTTTCTGTGTAATGTAACTGTCGGTGCTGTTAATTAGGAAACGATAACTTTTTTACCATTAGAATCAACAGGTAAGTCTGCCAAACAAATCAGACTGTCATTACTAATGCCTGCAATTAAATATTGTTTTGTTGTAGGATTATATTCTACTACCTCAATAGGCCGACGCATCAAGCGCTGATCTTGTCCAATAATCCATACATTGGCCGTCAAAGGCCTTAGTGGCTTGTATGGTGGCTTTTGTAATTCTGTCAAGTCAACATCGTGAAGCGCACGCTTGGGTACAATCGTACCCACATCTATTTGACCATAGTCCACACGTCCTATGACTTTCATGTTTGGTAATAATGTGGCACGACTGGCTTTGTTTTCAATCACATCCACATGTACTAAAAGCCTTTTTGGTTGACTCGTTGTGGTCAGCTTGCTGATTTGACCGGTAAAATTGTCTGATTGCCCATTCACTGAAAAATTGACAGTCTGACCAATCGAAAGCTGAGGCTTTGCCTGAATGGGTAACGATGAGACAAAGTACAACTGCGTCTCATCATTTAGCTGTAAAAGAGGTGTACGAGCTGCGAGCTGATCTTCTGCTTTGACCTGTAACCCTTCTACGCGCCCTGCAAAACTCGCGCGTATTGTGACCAAGTTATACGGTGATTTTGAATGCGTTTCTTGATCGGCACTATCGGTTACGTCGTCTTTGACAGAGACGTTGTCATCATTGGTGGATGAAGATCGTGAAGAGTCTTCTTCTTGTAGATCAGATATTTTGTCTTCAGCTGTTATAGATTTGACCGATTTATATTTATCGTGATTCTCCGGTAGCTTTGCACCACTGAACTCGCTTGTAAGCTCTTGCTCTTGAGTGCGTTTCGCTGATGTTGAAGTATTGCTTTCTAGAGTATCGGGTGAATTTGCTTCGCTGTTGTCTGAACGTACACGTCGAACGATGAGCAATGGCATATCTTTTTCTACCAGCTGACCTTCGGTGACCAATACCTCTTCGACAGTCACTGGATGTGCAGTCATGAGCTTGATTTGCTTGACAGGTTCAAGAGTGCCTTGTAGCCCAATACTAGGCTGATAACGCGATGGTTTTATACTTAATATATGGTCTGGAGCCATGGTGACGCTATCATCGGTAATAACAAGAGGTGTATCTACAGTACTACTATCATCGACCATCACAGATTCGTCGGTAGGTGCAGAGGGCTGACAGGCAGCTAGTATCAAAGCACTGATTAAGTAGGTGCTGGTCTTTAAAATTTGAGAAGCTGTCATCGCAGTCACCATCGTAGTCGTCATTGTATTATATAGTAAATAGCAATGAGGGAAAACGACTGCCAAACCCTTATGCCGCTTACGAAGATAGCGCTTTCAACACCGCGGCGCAATCAAAATAATTACGCTGATAGATAAGTTCTACTGCTTTTATTACTGAACAGTACGAATATTGGATCGTTAATATCTGGAAAAAAATTAATAACTGTGCTAAAACAAGCTTAATGAAATATTACGATACATTTGTATTACAAAATAAAATTATCCAGCAATGTATTTTTCGTTTCTATATAATGCAAAAATATCATAGAGTTGTCACTTTTCTGATGTAGGCTTGCAGTCTTTGATAAAAGTGATAGCAAGAAATGATAGTGGCTGAATACAAAATGCGTTAATAGATCTGAAAAAAATACGGCATTTAGAGGCATCGATCGAAGCGTTATTACTCATTTAATAAGCGGATAATCTGCTTTAATTTAGTAAGATTCTTGAGAAAAAAGTGCGTATAGTAACCTATGTTGAAGCCGTATTTGAGAGGCAGATACTGACAGAAGGTAAGTTGGCTGTCGTAACTCATGGTAATGCAAATTTAGCTGTCCATCGTTGTCTAATAATAAGTAGTAGGGCAGATGGAAATAACCGTTAAAATTTTGTATTGATAGATAGCATTAAGAATAAACAGTCGTTTATAGGACAATATGATGGAAAATAATTTTGATGGCTTAAAAGTAATGGTGATTGATGATTCAAAAACCATTCGCCGTACCGCAGAAACCTTGTTACAAAAAGCAGGTTGTGAAGTAGTGACCGCAATTGATGGTTTTGATGCTTTAGCGAAAATCGTTGATAACAATCCAGATATTATTTTTGTCGACATCATGATGCCGCGTTTAGATGGCTATCAAACATGTGCATTAATAAAGAACAATCCAGATTATGCCAACAAACCAGTCATTATGTTGTCGTCTAAAGATGGTTTGTTTGACAAAGCAAGAGGCCGTATTGTTGGATCTGATGAGTATTTGACCAAGCCATTTAGTAAAGATGAGTTGTTTGAGGCAATTAACCAGTACCGCTAGTTTGAATACCTGCAAGTACTGGTTCGACTGGATATTTGCAGATAGGTATGTAGATACCTGTTGATATTGATAAGGTTGTAGGGTCAAGTATTTGGTAGTACTTAACCTGACTCATGATTGCTTAGTATTTAGTCGCAACTGTAAAAAAATTACGTCGCCATTCATTTTTGGCCTGTTATTTCTATGCAGCTTGTCTCAATAAATCTATTAATATATCCCAAAGGATATCTTTGAAAACAAAGGAAATTCCCATGACTACTGTCTTAGTCATTGATGACTCACCATCTGAAATGGCAAAATTCCGCGACATGCTTGCCAGACATAATTTTAAAGTATTAGAAGCAATAAATGGCGAGCAGGGCTGTCAAATGGCGGCGGAACATTTACCAGATGTTATCTTAATGGATGTGGTCATGCCTGAGATGAATGGCTTTCAGGCAACTCGAAAAATAACTCGTGGTAAAACCACCGCTCATATTCCTGTAATTATGATCAGTACTAAAAACCAAGAGACCGATAGGGTTTGGGGTAAGCGTCAGGGTGCTAAAGAGTACATGGCGAAACCAATTGATGAGAATGGTTTGGTGAATATCATTCATAAAGTAATGGGGTAGCTTGTGGCTTCCAAAGGATTCATTGAGCTTCTGCGTCTAGCCGATCTGGCACGTGCTCGCAAAAGTAGCCGTCGCGGTGGACAAGAGTATGACTGGCAAGGTGTGGTCTTTGAGATTGGCGGGCAGCGTTTGGTCGCGCCAATGGGTCAAGTCTCAGAAGTATTGGCCATGCCAGAGTATACAAGCTTGCCTTTAGTCAAACCTTGGATGCTAGGTATCGCCAATATTCGTGGTCGTTTGTTACCCATAACAGATTTGTCTCAGTTTTTACAAGTGCCGAGCCGCTTAGCACAAATGAGCCAGCGTAAAGTCATGGTTATAGATCATGGTGATTTTTTCTCAGGGCTATTGGTAGATCAGGTTATTGGTATTGAGCAGTTTACTCAGGATCAATACCGCGCAGAAGCCATTGAATCAAGTTCGCCCTTTGCTCCTTATAATCATGGCAAATTTTTTAAAAATGAGCAGGACTGGTATGTCTTTATGCCAAGTCTGCTCGCGCAAGATCCGCAGTATGCTGATGCTGCAATATAGCCGTCGATGATAGCCTAATTGGCTATTATATTGATGACAAAATAATGGCGAATGACATGATACGCTTGGATGTCAGCATTCATACAGACTTTGTTGATCACTGTTTCTTTTATAACAGTAAGATTGTCAAAGTCACGATAAGACTTTGACAATTGTCTGAAAGGAATACGTACGATGAGTGATGTTATAAATAAATCTGCAACTGGTACGACCAAAACAGCAGTAGATAGCAAAGATGCGAATGGTATGTGGAGAGTGTTATTAGGCGTTTTTGTTCTAATAAGTGTGGCTTGTCTGATCTGGCTGGTCAATTCACTGTCGTCAGTGAGTCAGTATTTAGTAGATTTCAATCAAGCTGTGGTGTTACCTGTGGCGATATTTGTCGTAGGGGTGCTGGGAACCTTATTTGCTCTTTATAATTTGCTTAAGCAACGCGGTGGCTCGGAGCGGTTACTCATCGAAAAAGAAACCTTACGTCGTCGTCAAGAAGCAGAAGCAGAGTCTGAGCGTGCTCGTCAAATTCAAGAAGAGAACGAACGTAACCAGATAGCTATTCTACGTTTACTAGATGAGTTGGGAGATTTGGCAGAAGGGGATTTGACTGTCAATGCAACGGTATCAGAGGATTTTACAGGGGCGATTGCCGATTCTGTTAACTTCGCAATTGACCAGTTGCGTCAGTTGGTATTGGTTATCAACAATACGGCTGTTCGCGTCTCTCAATCTTCAGAGCAAACACAGATGAATGCAGTTGAACTTGCTGAAGCTTCTGAACACCAAGCTCAAGAAATCGCAGGTGTATCAGCAGCTATCAATGAGATGACAGTGTCGATTGACCAAGTTTCAAATAACGCGGCAGAATCTGCAACTGTTGCTCAGCGTTCAGTAGCTATCTCTCATAATGGCGCGGCGGTTGTACAGCGCTCTATTGAAGGTATGAATGTCATTCGAGATCAGATTCAAGAAACGTCTAAGCGTATCAAACGCCTTGGTGAGTCTTCACAAGAAATTGGCGATATCGTCGGCTTGATCAATGATATTGCTGATCAGACCAACGTTTTGGCATTGAACGCGGCTATTCAGGCCTCAATGGCTGGTGAAGCAGGTCGAGGCTTTGCCGTTGTTGCTGATGAAGTTCAACGTCTTGCTGAGCGTTCTGCCAATGCTACCAAGCAGATTGAAACACTGGTAAAAACGATTCAGGCTGATACCAATGAAGCGGTAATGTCGATGGAGTCAACCACGTCCGAAGTGGTACGTGGTGCGCGTTTGGCAAAAGATGCTGGTGAAGCACTAGAAGAAGTTCAGAGCGTTTCTAATACTCTAGCTGATTTGATTCAGAACATCTCAAATGCAGCAATGCAACAGGCCGAATCTGCTGGGCACATTTCACAAACCATGAATATCATTCAAGACATCACTTCACAAACCTCATCTGGTACGATGGCAACAGCACGTTCTATTGGTGAGTTAAGTGAAATGGCTGCTGCACTTCAAGAGTCAGTGACAGGCTTTAAAGTATCGAATGATGATGAGTTACTGGATACTGAGTTACTCGAGAGAGAGATGTTTTCAGAAAATGTTTGAGAATAAGTCTTCACCTAAGTATGTATAAGAGGGTAAGTGTTTTTCATACTAATGTATTCATCAGCAAGCTGTGCGAGTAAGAATAACGTGCAGCTACAAACATAGTAGGTGACGTGAATAATTTGACTCGACCAGACAGCTGCCTACCTGAAACATCAAAATCCGTATTGGCGAGAGCTTTAATGTCAGAAGACTATATTGATGTGCAGCAGTGGCAAAAATATATAGAACAAGAGATTGGCTTTGTTTTACCAGATGTCCAATTGCAGTGGCTGACCAATGCAATTAACCATACAGCGTCATTGCATGGGTTGAGCATTACAAAGCTTTGGGATCAACTACCAAATAATAGCGCAATACGTCAGCGCTTATTGGACAAAGTATTGATTCACGAAAGCCGTTTTTTTCGCCATATGCCGTCTATAGATTTTGTTATAAAGTGCGCTTTAGAGCATCAGCAGCAACTGCTTATTGATACCCATATTGATAGAGTTCCTAACGAATTGTTTCGAATTTGGAGTGTGGGGTGTGCTTGTGGGCAAGAAGCTTGGTCACTTGCAATGAGCTTGGCATCGGAGCAGCTGACGAACTACTCAATTTTGGGTACTGACGTCAGCCAGCAAGCAATTGCAAAAGCACGATTGGGGCGGTATGACAGTCGACAGCAGTTGTTGATACCACAGCGATACCAGCAGTTTATTCGGCCATCGAGTACTAAAATTACAACTGATACTCCAAATTCAACTGATTCTGCTATGATCAGAATAAACACCGAGTCCCAGTGGCAAGTTGCGCCAGTTTTACAGCAGCATGTAGATTTTGCTTTACACAATGTTATTGAACAACAACCACCCACCTCACATCTTCAACATGTGATTATCTGTCAAAATATGCTGCTCTACTTTCGTAAATTTGATCAGCGAGATATTTTAACCAGGCTATCAGAGCAGTGTGTGTTAGGTGGATATATTATATTGGCTCCCGGTGAGGCGTTATTTTGGCGTCCTTCAAATATGCGCCGCATTGCGCACCCGCAAGTGAATGTGTGGCAAAAAATCAGTGCCTAAATTAGCGCCTAAACGAGTTAGGATCAATCTATGAAAAACCAGCCCAATAACATAGTGACGCTTGAGTGGTTGTTACCACTGTTTAATCAACAATTATCACAGATATCTGATGGCTGGCAATCAGGGACTGATGACATTAATCAAGATCAAATAGTAGAGAGCTATCACCAAGTAAGTGGTGCTCTCACCATGGCTCGTCTTCCTCTACTTGCCAATCTTGCCAGTCATTTAGGTTTATTGGCACAATCCATCGGCCGTGAAGGCCTCTCTACTTATCACAGCCGTATTGGTCAGTTCTCTCATAAATTGTTGCAGCGCGAGCTAAACCAATATTCGCATACAGGTAGTTATCATAGTGATTTAATTCAGAAAACAGTGGAAGGGCTCGCCCAAGCGCTGTCGAAATTGGGTATAACGACAAACTTGCCTCTGCACTTCATTGGTAGTCAGTATGAGAAAGCATACAGTCACCTTATCGAAGATACTATTTTCGATAGTATTGAGGCCATAATACCAACAAATAGCATGACCGCTGATCTGACTGACCATCATTATCAACAGTTACTTCTAGTCTGGCGAAAGCAAGTACAAACCTTATTGGTGACCAATACCAATCAACCCTCTTTGTTGGCAGTTTTAGAAAAGGTTAGTCAGTACTTGTGGCAGACCACACAGAACAGAGAAGTAAAACACCTCTGGTATCTAACTGAAATATGGTTGAGAGATCTTGCACGCAATAATACGCCTCTACCTGAACACTATGCTGCATTATTAAATCAGCTTGAGCAAGCCATTGCGCCTTTCAATCAACACTCTGATGAAGTGTTGTCTAATTTTATCAAAAATTTGATCATAAACGTCTATATTGAGTTGAGTGGGCTGACAACAAGTAGCGAGCGTACTCAATCAGTATTGAGTCACTTGTCGCAGAATACATCGACAGCGTCACGCTTTTTACCGCGAATCCTCAGCGCCCTTGAAACCCTCATTTTTAATCTCGATGAACCTCAAACGCTCTTACCTTCTTTGCAAAAAATAAAGCATCAACTTGAAGGCCGAGGCTGGACGTATTATGGGTTACAAGTTGAGACACTCATTACAGAGATAGAGCAGGCTTTGTCCTCAGAGACAGGGTTCGTACAAGTACAGTGGCAAATTGAGCAAAAGCTGCAAGCGTTATATGACGCTATTTATAATACAGAACAGACGATATCTCTTAAAATAGGAGGTGCCGCCTCTTTTGTTTCGTCATCTGAATTGCCTTATCGTGTCGATACGCAAGCGCCAGATAGCTATGATGCCAACACTCCTGGTGAAAACTTACGTGAGCTGCGCATCGCGGTAGAAGAAGTAAAGCAAAGTTTTAATGATTACTTGCAACGTCAAAATATTCATTTATTGCCAAGTGAGGCTGAATTTGCTCGTATTGGCGAATCTTTTGCTGATATGGGTTTGCCAACCGTGCGTCAAACCATCGAGGACGTGGCCAGTATATTTACGCAATTGGTCACTCATAATATTGAGGTGCTCAGCTGGGATGTCACGCAGGCATTGGCGGAGGCATTGACTTCTATTGAGCTGTTGCTTGATTACCTTGCCCAACAAGTTTTTGACGAAACAGTATTAACACAAGCGAATGAATATGCCGCTCGAGCTGCACAGCTACTTGCGCTTTACATTGAGGCACCAGAGAAAATTGACGATACCTTTTTGACTCAAAAACCTGTCGCAACTGACGTCCTTCGTTATGATGATAGTGGTGAGATTTCTCCGGTTAGTCATCCGCACTTAACTGCGCAGATTTTAACCGATACAGACGATCAAAGTGTAAAAGAGCAAGACACGTCTGATATCCGCAATAAGACAGAGAGTGCAGCTTTAGCACAAGTTCGCGCAGCCATTAAAGCGGATAGTTTTGAGATGGACGCAGAGATTCGCGACATCTTTATTGAAGAAGTGACGGATGTCATCACTGACCTTACAGACTTTCTGCCTATCTGGCAGCAAGACAAACAAGATTTGACCCCACTTACTGAGGTGCGCCGAGGTTTTCATACCCTAAAAGGCTCAGGGCGTATGGTTGGTGCTTTTAGTATTAGTGAAATGGCTTGGTCAATTGAAAGTTTGCTCAACCGCTTGTTAGACCATACTTTGGCTGTCACAGATGACGTGGTTAATCTGGTCACAGAAACTGTAAGCAGTCTGCCTGTATTGCTCGCAGATTTTGAGGCACAGCGAGCGCCAAGCTTAGATCCAGCAGTCATCGTTTTAAAAAGTCAAAATCTAATCGCAAAGCAGCCCATCAATACGGGTCTTGCTATCTCTGATACCATTCTAATAGACCAACAAGTAGAATCAGATGACGCTCCTTTTGGACTAGAAGATGGCTTAGAGTTTGAAGTATCAAATCCAACTGACCATGTAGAAACATCTGAAATACTTAGTGCAGTTAGTGAGTCTCACCTAACAAAGCATGATGAAAGAGATGTGTTAAAACCTTTATCGATTTCTGAGATTCCAGCAGTACTCATGCCTTTTATGCAAGAAGCTGAGCAGTTGCCAGCCGATGCAAGCGATGCAGATCCTGATATTAAAGAAATATTTATAGAAGAAGCCAAGGAAGTATTGGCTGAAATACTTCCTTTGTATGAGTATTGGCAACTGTCTCCTACAGATTTAAGTGGGCTGACAGATATCCGCCGAGGGTTCCATACCTTAAAGGGATCAGGTCGCATGGTGGGTGCTCACTATACTGCTGAGCTGGCTTGGGCCATAGAAAATATGCTCAATCGTCTCTTAGATCGTAGTATCGCTGTGACAGATGATATGTGTCAGCTGGTTACAGAGGTATTAGCTGCTTACCCGACCATGCTAAATGTATTTGAAAACAACAAGCAAAATTATCCTGCTATGGTACCTCTATGGATTGCTTGTGCGAATGCCTACAGTAAACAGCAAGGTGATGCCTTTAGTTATGCTGAGTTATCTGCCAAGCAATGGGAACAAGCGACAAACGATCTTGAAGATAAAGACAGTAAAGATTCAATATTGTTGGATGAATTAGAAGAGGATAATGAAGAGATAGATATCGCATTGCAAAACATCAACTCTGTGAATGAAATGATCGCAGAAGCTCCCATTGTTCTAATCCCTCAAAGTGAGCAAGAAAAAGCATTTTTTGAGATTTTTATCGACGAGGCAGAAGGATTGTTACGCGATATCGATCGATTCGTTGATGTGCATCAAGATCAAACTCATATTGAAGTCACAGATGATATTGTACGGGCATTTCATACGTTGAGAGGAGCTTCTGGTTCTAGTGCACTGGCTGCTATTAGCGAAGTTAGTGCAACTATTGAGCAGAGCTTAGAGCAGTTGCAGCAACAAGATATAGCCATGAACACTCAGCATTTAGAGGCTTTGGCCAAATCGTCTACGTTGATGAATGGTTATTTGCATAGCTATGAACAAAACTTCCAGATGCAAGACATGCAGATGCAAGACACGCAAAGTCAGCAAGACATAGCATCATTGCAAGCCATGCTTGGCGAAAAAGACTCTGTTAAAGAGACGGAAGACATATCTGATAACAAACCGACGATAGCACAGCTATTAGACAACAATATTGACGAGTTGTTAGATGCTGAGTGGGAGTTGGACAATGCGCTCAATCATTCTGAAATAGAGCAAGTTCAAGATTATATAGAGCAACAAATATCGCAAATAAAGCATTTATCTGATAAGGCAAAAAACTTTCCAAAATTCATGGCCATCCTAACTGAGCTTGGTCATGCTTATGCCTATTTGCACGATCATCTTAATAAAGTAAAAGATACAGACACTCAAGCCATACTACATGCTGGACATGCTCAGTTAGTGGGATTGTTCGATGCATTGGCTGGTAGTACCTCATTAAAAATAGACAAACAAGTACTCGAAGATTTGCAAAGTATTTACCAAGCAGATGAGCACGATAATGAAGACGCTTTTATTGTTCGTACTGTGTCAGTACCAGACATACAACTTGAATCTATTGATACCGATGCTGAGCTACTAGAGATCTTTTTAGAAGAGGCGCAGGAGCTGGATACAGCGTTAGACGAAAGCTTTAATAAGTGGCGTGCAGATATTAGCAATATCAACGCATTAAAGGTCTTACAGCGACATTTGCACACCATCAAAGGTGGTGCACGAATGGCAGGTATCCGCAGTATTGGCGATCTGACGCATGAAGCGGAAAGTATCTATGAAGCCTTTGTAGAAAACAGAAAAGCGCCAACCGTGCAGTGGTTAGAGATCATGCAACGAGTGCAAGATACCATATCTTTGCAAGTAACGCATATGGTGAATCACAACAAATCATTCTTTACCTCAGAACTTATTGAGCAGCTCCAGCAGTTTGAAAAAGCAAAAGTATTGCCAGAGATAGTAGAACTCATCATACCAAACCCAAAAAACAATCTTGAAGCGGACACTCATAATACAGCTGCTAACCCCGTTCAAAGTATCGATGACGTGTCTGACACTATCAGCTTAGACAGAATGATTAAGCAGTCATGGGCGAATGGTTTGCCTGACCCTGACATTTTGGCGGTATTTTTAGAAGAAGCAGAAGAGTTAACCAACCGCAACAAATATCTGCCTATATTCTTAAAAGATACGAGCAATACCACTGTGATACAGGCACTCCAGCGTGACTTGCATACCATTAAGGGTGGTGCGCGAATGGTGACAGCGAGTGGTATTGCCGATTTGGCTCATGAAATGGAAGCGGTCTACAAGGATTTTGTAGATGGTCGCCGCCCTGCCACTAAAAAGGTGGTTGAATTGTTAGTGGCAAGCCATGATTGGCTTGCAGATGCAGTGTCTGTTCTTAGACAAAATGTCAATCCGCCCGTTCCAGGCTTGTTAATCGAAGCATTGCAGCTGTTTAGCAAAAATCCTGATGGGTTAAAGCATATCCCGAAAGAGTCATTACAAGCACAGCGAGAAGCAATTCTTATTGCTAAAGAAAAGCAAGACTCACAGTATTTGGCAAAAGATATTAGCGAGATGCCCTCCATGCTCAGTAGTAGTGTTACTGAGGACGATCAGAGTGTGAGCAGTAATGAGATGATTCGTATCTCAGGCGGTCTAATTGAGCATATGATCAATCTATCTGGAGAGTCAGCGATTAACCGCGCTCGTATCGATATGGGTATCAGTAGTTTGACCAACAGTATTGAGGATATGGGCATCACTGTACAGCGACTGGCTGATCAGTTACGCCGAATGGAGATTGAGCTAGAAGCACAAATACTATCGCAAATCGATGATGAGCTGATTAATAATGAAGATTTTGACCCGCTAGAAATGGATCAATATTCGTCTTTGAATCAGCTATCAAAATCTTTGACAGAATCTGCCTCAGATTTGATTGATATTAATCACACATTATTAGAAAAGACCCGTGATAGCGAAAGTTTGCTATTACAGCTATCGCGTACGCAAAC
>ENA-UOXB01000670-UOXB01000670.1-bioreactor-metagenome-genome-assembly--contig:-NODE-670-length-20042-cov-25.491069_pt1 | contig 20042 bp, 19 predicted proteins | sample MGYA00238158_ERZ761615 | MGnify/ENA primary metagenome ERZ761615 (study PRJEB28904, sample SAMN06267902) | bioreactor metagenome | isolation source: Joint BioEnergy Institute, California, USA... | reverse complement strand
CGTCGTTGAATTCGCTGTAGCACATGTGGGTGTGGATCTGGGTTTCGTCGCGCACCCCGCTGGCACACAGGCGGAACGACTCGGTCGCCCAATCCAGGTAGGTCTGCCACTCGGCCTGGCGCAGCGGCAGGCCCTCGCGGAACGCCGCCTCGTCGATCTGGATGATCTTGATGCCGGCCGCTTCCAGGTCCAGCACTTCGTCGCGCAGCGCCAGGGCCAGTTGCCGGGCCTGCACCTCACGGCTGACGTCTTCACGGGGGAATGACCACATCAGCATGGTCACCGGGCCGGTGAGCATGCCCTTCATCACCTTGCCGGTGAGGCTCTGGGCATAGCGGATCCACTCCACGGTCATGGCTTTCGGGCGGCTCAGGTCGCCATAGATGATCGCCGGTTTGACGCAGCGCGAGCCGTAGCTCTGCACCCAGCCGAAGCGAGTGAACAGGTAGCCGTCGAGCTGCTCGGCGAAGTACTCGACCATGTCGTTGCGCTCGGCCTCGCCGTGCACCAGCACGTCCAGGCCCAGGCGCTCCTGAATCTCCACCGCATGGCGGATCTCGCTGTGCATGGCGTCGGTGTAGTCGCCCAGCGACAGCTTGCCCTGCTTGAACGCCTGGCGCGCCAGGCGGATCGCCGAGGTCTGCGGGAAGGAGCCGATGGTGGTGGTCGGGAATGGCGGCAGGGCCAGGCCGACACGCTGCCTGGCGATGCGCTTGGCGAACGGCGAGCGGCGTTGGCTATCGCTGGCTTGCACCGCGGCCAGGCGTGCCTGCACCTGTGGCTTGTGGATGCGTGGCGAGGCTGCCCGGCTGGCCTGCACGGCGCGGCTTTCAGCCAGTGCGGTGCGTACTTCGGGGGCATCCGGCTGATTGACGGCGCGCGCCAGCAGCGCCACTTCGGCGCACTTCTGGGTAGCGAAGGCCAGCCAGCTTTTCAGCTCGGCATCCAGCCCCTCTTCACGGGCCAGGTCGACCGGGCTGTGCAGCAACGAGCAGGACGGCGCCACCCACAGGCGTTCGCCAAGGCGGCTGTGGGCATGGCCGATCACCGCCAGGGCCTTTTCCAGATCGCAGCGCCACACGTTGCGGCCGTTGACCACGCCGAGGGACAGCACCTTGTAGGCCGGCAGGCGATCGAGGATGGTCGGGTACTGCTGCGGGGCGCGCACCAGGTCGATATGCAGCCCGTCCACCGGCAGGTTGGCAGCCAGGCCGAGGTTCTCTTCGAGACCACCGAAGTAGGTGGCAATCAACTTCTTCAGCGGCTCACGCTGCAAAATGTTGTAGGCGCGCTCGAAGGCGTTCTTCCAGTCCTGGGGCAGGTCGAGCACCAGAATCGGCTCGTCGATCTGCACCCACTCCACGCCCTGCGCGGCCAGGCGCTGGAAGATCTGCCCGTAGAGCGGCAGCAGGCGTTCGAGCAGCTCCAGTTTGTCGAAGCCCTGGGCGTCGCCCTTGAGCTTGCCCAGCCACAGGTAGGTCAGCGGGCCGATCACCACCGGTTTGACGCTATGACCGAGCGCATGGGCTTCGGCGACTTCCTCGAACAATTGCTCCCAGCTGAGGGCGAACTGCTGATCCACGGTGAACTCGGGCACCAGGTAGTGGTAGTTGGTATCGAACCACTTGGTTAGCTCCAGTGCATGAAGGGGTTGCGCATGGGCACCGCCGCAGCAGGCGTCACCGCTGACGCCACGGGCCATGGCGAACAGGGTGTCCAGGGTTGGCTTGCCATCCGCCGGGCGAAAACGCTCGGGAATCACCCCGAAGGTCAGCGAGTGAGCCAGCACCCCGTCATACCAGGCGAAGTCGCCGACCGGCAGCAGGTCGATGCCGGCATCCTTCTGCACCTGCCAGTGGCGAGCCCGCAGCTCGCGGCCCACGGCACGCAGGCCGGCTTCGTCCAGCTCACCTTTCCAGAACGCCTCCTGGGCTTTCTTCAGTTCGCGGTCACGTCCGATTCGGGGGAATCCGAGGCTGTGTGCCAGGGCCATGGCGATATCTCCACTGCATAAATGATGGCGTGCATTGTCGAGGCAGCACCCGAGTGAAACAAACTCAACCTTTTAACGTTAAAAACAAGTTTCCCTCATGTTCCGAAAATCCGCCTCATGAGCTCCGCTACTCGGCTTGAGGTGGCTGGCGCAGTCGGGCAAGCTGGCCGCAGCCCTCTGGACCCAACCGGCATGCCTGAGCTTCCCGACGACCCCACCCAGACCGAACGCACCCGCGAAACCGTGCTGCGTTATCACTACAGCTGGAAGTACCGCGACCTGGACGCGGTGATGGCGCTCTATCACCCCGAGGTCGAGTACCACGACTTCTTCCTCAACCGTGCCATGGGCCTGGCCGAGCTGCGCGACTACGTACTGAGCACCATGCCGCGCCACCCGGACGAGGCGCTGGAGCACACCGACCGCATCCGCATCGACGGCCACACCGCGTTCATCCAGTACCGCACCACGCTGCATGGCGGCGAAGGCCTGGTGTCGTTTCGTACCGCCGAGGCCATCACCGTGCGCGACGGGCTGATCTGGCGGGTCAACGAATACGCCTCGCTGGTGCACGAAGGGCCGGATGCCCGGGCGCCGATGCAGAGCAGCGCGGCGATCAGCAAGCTGGGCCTGTCGACCCGCCAGCTGGGCTTCATGGCCCAGGATCTGCAGGATTACTTCCAGCGCCGCCAGCCCTTTCTCGACCCGGCGCTGAGCCTGCAGCAGGTGGCCAGCGCCACCGGCTACAGCCGTAACCAGATTTCCTACCTGCTCAATCAGGTGCTCGGCCAGAGCTTCTACCGCTACGTCAACCAGGCGCGCCTGCAGCACCTGCTCGAACGCCTGCAGGCCGGCAACGACCTGCGGCGCATGGACGAACTGGCCTTCGAGGCCGGCTTCAACTCCCTGACCGCCTTCTACAGCACCTTCCGCCGGCATACCGGAATGACGCCCAAGGCCTACCTGAAAGACCTTTACGCGCGGGCACGCACGCAAGACAACCGCTGAGCCGGCCTCTAGGCTTGCCCCATACATCTTGTGTGGAAGCGGTTCATGAACGACTGGCGCAATATCAGCCTGTGGATGGATCAACTCGATGAGCCGCTGACGCCGCGCCCGTCGCTGCCCGGCGACCTGCAGGCCGACGTGGCGATCATCGGTGCCGGTTATACCGGGCTGTGGACGGCCTACTACCTCAAGCGCCAGGCACCCGAGCTGCGCATCGTCATCCTCGAGGCGAAGATCGCCGGCTTCGGCGCCTCCGGGCGCAATGGCGGCTGGCTGATGGGCAACCTGCTCGGCGAGGATCGCCTGCTCGCCGGCCTCACCGCCGAGGCGCGGCGCGAATCCTACGACCTGCTGCACGGCATTCCCGATGAGGTCGGCCAGGTGCTGCAACGCGAAGCGATCGACTGCGACTACCGCAAGGGCGGCGTGCTGTATTGCGCGGCCCGTTACCCGGAACAGGAGCTGCGCCTGCGCGAGTACCTGCGCGGCTACCGCGATGAGGGGCTGAACGAGGACGACTACCGCTGGCTGCCCGCCGAAGAACTGGCCCAGCAGCTGCGTATTCCCGGCGCCTACGGGGCGATTCACAGCCCGCATTGCGCGACCATCCAGCCGGCCCGCCTGGTGCGCGGCCTGGCGCGCTGCGTCGAAGCCATGGGCGTGAGCATCTATGAAAGCACCCCAGCCCTGAGCTGGCAGGCCGGCAGCGTGCGCTGCGAGGCCGGCGAAGTACGTGCCGACTGGATCGTTCCGGCCGTCGAGGGTTACTCGCCGAACCTGCCGCCGCTGGGGCGCCACCAGATTCCGGTGCAGAGCCTGATCGTCGCCAGCGAACCGCTACCAGCCTCGACCTGGGCGGAGATCGGCCTGGAGCGCGGCCAGGCATTTTGCGAAGCCAGCCGCCAGGTCACCTACGGCCAGCGCAGCCTTGATGACCGGCTGATCTTCGGCGCCCGCGGCGGCTATCGCTTCGGCAGCCGCCTGCGCAGCGACTTCAACCTCAACGATGAGGAACGCGGCCTGCGCCGTTACCTGTTCAGCGAGCTGTTCCCGCAGCTGCGCAACGTGCGCATCACCCACGCCTGGGGCGGCAACCTGGGCATGGCGCGGCGCTTCCACCCGCACATGCTGTGCGACCGCGGCAACGGCATCGCCCTGTCCGGCGGTTACGGCGGCGAAGGCGTGGGCGCCAGCAACCTCGGCGGGCGCACCCTGGCCGACCTGATTCTCGGCAACGACAGCCTGCTCACCCGCCAGCCCTGGGTGCGCCACGACACCCGCGTGCAGGACCTGCCGCGCTGGGAGCCGGAGCCCTGCCGCTGGCTGGGTTACAACGCGATCATCCGCAGCTTCGTGCGCGAAGACAAACTGCTCGCCGACCCATCCAGCCGGCCCTGGCAGCGCTACATGGCGCAGCGCATCGCCAGCCTGATGGAAGGCTTCATGAAGTGAACGCCCTCTTCTCAACGCAAGGTTGCAAGCCATGACCATCACCCACTTTCGCAATACCGCCAGCGTCGCCCTCGACGAACACAACCCGGTCGCCGTGCCGCTCAGCGAACCCGCGGCCATCACCTCGGTGACCTGCGTGGAGCGCGACGACGGCGTGGAAACCGGCATCTGGGAATGCACCCCCGGCCGCTGGCGCCGGCAGATCGTGCAACAGGAGTTCTGCCACTTCATCGCCGGGCGCTGCACCTTCATCCCCGACGTGGGCGAACCCATCGAAATCAAAGCCGGCGACGCACTGATGTTGCCGGCCAACACCACAGGCGTCTGGGACATACAAGAAACGCTGCGCAAGACCTATGTACTGATTTTCTGACTGCTGCCTCCACAACATCGACAACAACAGTTGAGGTCTCCCATGCTGAAAACGCTTATCCCGCTGATGCTCGTCGCCTCGGTCAGCCAGGCGGCGCAGGACGTGCGCATCTACAACTGGACCGACTACATCGCCCCCGACACGCTGAAGAACTTCCAGCAGGCCAGCGGCGTAACGCCCCACTACGACGTCTACGACAGCAACGAAACCCTCGACGCCAAGCTGATGGCCGGGCGCTCCGGCTATGACGTGGTGTTCCCCTCCAACCACTTCATGGCCCGGCAGATCCAGGGCGGCGCGCTCAAGGAGCTGGACAAGAGCCAGCTGCCGAACTGGAAGAACCTCAACCCGACGCTGCTCAAGGCCCTGGAGGGTAACGACCCGGGCAACCAGCACGGCTTCCCCTACCTGTGGGGCAGCACCGGCATCGGCTACAACGTCGAGAAGGTCAAGGCGGTGCTCGGCAACGACGTGCCCCTGGATTCCTGGGACCTGATCTTCAAGCCCGAGCTGATGGCCAAGCTGAGCAAGTGCGGCGTGGCGATTCTCGACAACGGCCCGGAGATGCTGCCCATCGCCCTGCACTACCTGGGCCTGCCGCACCACAGCCAGAAGCCCGAGGACTACAAGAAGGCCGAAGCGCTGCTGATGGAGATGCGCAAGAACGTCGCCTACTTCCACTCCTCCAAATACGTCGGTGAGCTGGCCAATGGCGACGTGTGCATGGCGGTCGGTTTCTCCGGCGACATCATGCAGGCCAGCGCCCGCGCCAAGGAGGCCGGCAACGGCGTGAACATCGCCTACGTGATTCCCAAGGAAGGCGCGCCGATGTGGTTCGACATGGTCGCCATGCCCAAGGATGCGCCGAACGAAAAGGCCGCCTACGCCTTCATGAACTACCTGCTCGAGCCAGAGGTGATCGCCGCCATCAGCGACCATGTGCACTACGCCAACGGCAACAGCCAGGCCGACGGCCTGGTCGACCCGGCGCTCAAGGCCGACGCCACCGTCTACCCGCCCGATGAGGTGATGGAAAAGCTCTACGCCCTGGAAGCCATGCCGCTGAACATCGACCGCATCCGCACGCGGATCTGGACCAAGGTGAAGAGCGGCACCTGACAGCACCGCGCAGGGCTGGCGTCCCTGAACGCCAGCCCGGCAGTCAGATCCACACATCGTTGAGCGCCGTGCGCTCGCCGCCCTCGGCCCCGGTATTCAGTACGCCGCGCGGCTCGATCAGCAGCAACTTCACTTCCTCTTCGGCATAGGGCTTGTGCTCCACGCCCTTGGGCACCACGTACAGCTCGCCACTGCCCAGGGTTACCGAGCCGTCACGAAAATCCAGGCGCAACTGGCCGTCGAGCACCAGAAAGGCTTCGTCGGTTTCGGCATGGGCATGCCAGATGAAATCGCCCTGCAGGCGCGCCACCTTGAACTGGTAGTCGTTCATTTCCGCGACCACACGAGGTTGCCATTGCTCGGCGAGCAGTTCGAGTTTGCGGATCAGGTTGACGGCTTGCTTGGTGGATGGAATTGGCTGGTTCACAAGAGGCTCCTCGGTTGGTTTTCACCACTCTAGCGAGGCACCCCGGGCGCTATCTTGTACGATCCTGCAACTTCACCATGCTCAGCCAGCGCGCCGGAGACAGGCCGAAGCTGGCCACGAAATGCCGGGTCATATGGCTCTGGTCGAAAAACCCGGCGATCAGCGCCGCATCGGCCAGGCCGATACCCGACAAGGCCAGTTCACGGCAGCGCGCCAGGCGGCGCATGGTCACGTAGCGATAGGGGCTGGTGCCGAACAGCGCACGAAAATCCCGCGACAGGCTCCAGCGATCACGCCCGCTGACCTGCTCCAGCTCCTCCAGGGTAATGCTCGCGCCGTTGCGACTGTGGATGTACTCGCGCGCCCGCTGCGTGGCGGGGTAATCGAAGGCGCGGCGACCGCGGGGCTTGCCGGCAACCGCCTGCAGGGCGTGGGCCAGGTCGAAGATCGCATCGTCTTCTTCCAGCGCCTCCAGCGGGTGGTCCATCGCCTGCATGAACGATTCGGTAGCGCCGCGCAGGCGTGCGTCATCGCTCAAACCGCCCTGGATGAACGGCAGCGGCTGGCCGCCGAGTACCTGCTGGATCAGCACCGGGTCGATATACAGCATGCGGTAATGAAAGCCGGCGTCGGTGCCGGCCATGCCGTCGTGCAGCTCATCCGGGTGCAGCACCAGGGTGCCGCCGGGCAGGCTGTGGCGCATGGCGCGCCGATAACGGAAGCTCTGTACGCCGGCCAAGGTGCGGCCGATGGCGTAGGCGTCGTGGCGATGCGGGTCGTAGCCGTGGCCGCTGAAATACGCCTCGATGCGCTCCACCCGCCCCTGCTCAGGGCTGCGCAGCACCCAGTCGCTGCGGCCTGTCGATTTTTCCATGTCGTGGTTCTCCGTGCCGCCACCCAGCAGGCGACACGGTAAACCCTCGGCGACAAAAAAGCTCGCCGCTCAGCCTCTCTCGAGGTGCCAAGCACCCTCTCCCCTCGGCCACTGCGCATTCAAGCTGAGCGCCGAGCGGCATGCCCCTTCGCTGCCGGCCTGGCCTCAGGCCGGGGAGTCCAGTGGCTTGCCGTGCACCTTGCGGCGCCCGAAGGTCAGCATGATCAGCACCAGCAGGCAGCCGACCAGGATGGCACCCGAGGACAGCACGAAGATGCTGTGCCGGTCGTTGCCTTCGATGAACAGGCTCAGCAAGGTCGGCGCCGCCGCGGCCGAGGCGACCTGCACCACGCCGACCAGCTTGGTCAGGCGGCCGTTCGGGTCGTGGCTCACCACCGAGGACATGTAGTAGGACAGCGCCAGGTTCCAGCCGAAGTTCATCAGGAACACCGCGATCATCAGGTCCGACGCCGTATGGATGCGCGTGGCCAGCATGTAGATGGCGGCGAGCACGGCCAGTGACCCGGTGAGGATCATCGGCATGCGCCCCAGGTGCCGACCGGCGATGCTCGGCAGCGCCGCACCCGGCAGGCCGCCGAGCAGGCCGATGCTGATCGCCCAGCCGATATCCACCGGCGCCACGCCGGCGTCGCTGGCGATGCCTTCGACGAAGCCCCACAGCGAGTAGATCGCCAGTTGCATGAACAGCATGCCGAGCAGCGAGCAGACGCCGATCAGGGTGAGCCCGAAGAGCCGCGGCTCACTGGCGCGCTGCTGCTCTTCCACCCCCTGCCTGACCGGCAGGCAGAAGCACACCAGGCAGACCAGCACGAACCAGGCAGCCAGGTAGTAGATCGCCCCCGAGAAACCCTGCCACTCGGCGACTATCGGCAGCAGCACGGCGCTGCTGGCGAACAGCGCGGTCTGCACGAACAGCAGGATGCCGAAGGAGCGATCCGGCCCCTTCATGCGGCCCAGGCAGTAGATGGCGTAGGAATACAGGATGCCCGAGCAGATGCCCGAGATGCAGCGCAGCACCAGCAGCATGTCGAGCTGAGTGACACTGGCGGTGGCGGCGTTGGCGAACAGCAGCACGAGGGCCGTGCTCAGGGCGATGGTGCGTGGCCCGAGAAAGCGGATCATCGGCAGGTACAACAGGGTACCGACGATGGAGCCGCACATCTCGGCGGACATGGTCCAGCTCTGTTGGACCAGGGTCATGCTCAGGCGCTCGGTCAACAGACCGATGAAGATCGGTTGCACGCCGATGACCAGAATCGAGGCCGCGGCAATGAAGATGCACGCAGCGCGTACCAGGTTTTGATTAGCGATGTTCATGGTCGTTACCCGCCGGCTCGGCCACGGGGTGGCCTGCCGCTTCAGTGGAATTCATTGATGGCGATAAGGGAAGCCGCTCAGGCGATTCGGTAGCAGTGAATGGCCACCTGATCGGCAGCGGGATAGCTCACCTTGCCGATCATCACGCTGCGGGTCAGCCAGTCGAGCCGCCCGCTGGCCACCTGAAAACGCGGCGAACAGCTGCAGCGGTAATGGTGTTCGGGAAGCGGCCAGATGCCCTGCGCTTGCAACTCGCGCCCGCTGTCGCTGAGCACGATCAGGCCGCTGTTGTGGATGTTGATCAGTTCGCCGCGGTCGCTGAGCAGGCTGTAGCGGGCGTCCAGCTCACCCACGCCGTCGCTGCGCTGCAGGTAGAAGTCGGCGCCGCCGGCGAGTACTTCGCCACGCACGTCCAGGCCCTGGAAATGCCCGCCGAGTATCCGGTAGTTGCTGCGCTCGCCGTCCGTGCAGACGCCCAACCTGTCTTGCGTGGCGATCGCCACGTGGATGCTCATCACCCACTCAAGACTCGGCACGCCGAGCCCGGTTTGCGCTGTGCTTGTCATCACCCACTCCCGCGCCCCGCAGGGCGCTGCTGGCTCGGTTTCAGTAGCGATAGGTCATGTACAGTTCGAGGGCGCTGAACCGCTCGTCGTCGCCGAAGAACTGCTTGGCCGCCGACTTGGCGGTCACCCAGTTGTAGGCCACCGAGCCGGTGAAACTCGGCGTGGGCGTCCAGTCGAGGAACACCACGGTCTCGTCGGCGAAGCGGCGATCATCCACGGCCTGGCCGTTGAAGTTCTTCTCGTCGAGCCAGAACTGGTAGTGGATGGTGCCCACGGCCACGGTGTCGGTCACCCGGCTCCTGAGCGAGAACTGCTGAACCCGTTCGTTGCTGTTGAACAGCAGGTAGTTGCCCACCACGTCGCCGACCAGCCAGTTGCTCCAGTCCACGAAACCCTTGTTGAGCGGGTCCCAGGCTTTCTGGGTGTTGTCAGCCAGGTTGTCGTCACCGGAAAACACGGCGTAGCGGTAGCCGAGCGTCGGGGTGAACGGCAGGTCCTGGAACTGGTAATCGGCTTGCGCGTACCAGGCCTTGGCAGCGAATTCACGCCCCGAGTCGCCACCGCGCTGCACCGCGTATTCGCCATTGAGGGTCAGGTTCGGCAGGCCCGGCAGCTGGCCACGCAGGGCTCGCACGTTGTAGACCTGCATGCCGTCGCGGCGCGCCGCATTGCTGCTCTTGCTGGCCAGGGTGTCGACCTTCATGGCCATGGCGCCGAGGGTCACCTGGCCGTCGAGGTCGTAGTCCAGGTTGGCACCGCTCAGGCGGTAGTCGCCGTAGTGGTCGTCGGTGCGCAGGGTGAAGGCCTGGGTTTTGACTGGGCCATGGCTCCAGTCGAGGATCGCCGAATCCTTGAAGGCGGTGCGCGGGCCGAGCCAGTAGGCACCGTCGCCGAACAGGTCGAGGTTGCCATCCATGACGATGAAGCCACTGCCGATGATGTAGTTCTGTCGGCCGGCGGTGAGCTTCCAGTCGCCGGCGCGCACGCCGACGTAGGCCTCTTCGCTGTTGATGCGGTTGTCGCCGCTGCGCGTGAACCCTCCCGCATCGCCGTCGCCGTAGGTAGCGGCGGCTATCGCCGAGGCGCCCGCCAGCAGGCTGACGGTGTCGCTGAGGGAATAGTCGAGGGTGATGCCCGGCTTGAAGAAGGCCTCCTGCCAGGCAACTTTGGAACCCTTGTTTTCAAGACTGCGGACGTCTACCGCACCGGCACCGAAGTTGGCGCCGCGGGTGGAGACGGAGGCGGCGCCAGCCGCCAGGTTGAATTCGCCTTTGAGATTCTCGTATTCGAACGGGTAACCCGCCAGGGCCGCTTGGCTGGCCAACGGAATGCCGAATGCGAGCAACACGCAGGGGATGCGCTTGGACCTGTACATATGAAGCTCCTGTGTATTTTTTTTGTATTACAGGGCAGCCAGTGGTGGCCAAATCGACCACCGATTACCTGACGCAGCAGGCTGGAGCGCTGGCCAACCAGCGCTCTTGGATCTTGTATTTGTCGAATCTGCGTTGAATCAGCCGCGCAGATGAGCGGCGATGGTCCTGAGCATTTGCACGGTGTCGATATCCAGCTCGGTGACCGCATCGGGCAGCGACGACTGCTTGACGATCACCACCTCGGCGTCGAAGTCGACGAACAGGTACTGGCCATGGATACCGCTGGCCATGATCGCCGGGCTGTGGTCGTTGAACACGTACCACTGGCTGCGGTAGGAGGCGCCCGGCGTCCAGTCGGAGAAGTCCTTGTGGACGCCGTAGATGGCCGGGTCCGAGCCCTTGGCGATGGCCTCGATCACCGCCTTGTCGATGACCTGGCGGCCGTCGACCTGGCCGCCGTTGCCGAGCATCAGGCCGAAGCGGCCCATGTCGCGCAGGGTGGCGTTGAAGCCGGCACCGGCAACGCTGCGGCCCCAGGGGTCGGCCATGAAGTAGGCGTCGCGCTCGCAACCCAGTTGCTGCCACACCGCCTGCAGCTGCTCGGCGCAGGCCACGCCGCTGGCGCGCTCCATCACCCAGGCCAGCACCTCGGTGGTGGCGGTCACGTAGTGGAACAGGCCGCCATGCTCGCAGCGCTTACGCAGCGACGGCAGGTACTGGTACAGCGACTCGTACTGGGCATATTCGGGCAGCGCCGGCTTGAAGCCGCAGGCGTAACCGTACTGGGAGCTTTCCGAGGCGGGATCGTCGTAGATCTCGCTGTAGTGAACGCCCACCGCCATGTCCAACAGCTGGCGCACGCTGGCATCGCCAAAGGCGCTGCCGGCCAGTTCCGGCACGTAGCGCTGGGTTTGCGCCTGGGGATCGAGCACGCCGTCGTGGATCAGCTGCTCACCGAGCACGCCGATCAGCGACTTGGTAACCGAGAACATGATGTGGCGGTCGCTGGCGACCTGGCCGTTGAAGTAGTTCTCGTAGACCACCCGGCCCTTGTGCAGCACCAGGAAGCCGTCGGTCTTGCTGGCACGCAGGTTGTCGAGCACGCTGACGGTGCGCCCGCAGGTGCTTGTGAAACTCAGACGCTCGAGCGCTACCGGGGCATGGGCGAGCACCGAACTCGGCCGCGAACCGGCGGCCACATCGATGCTGGGGCGCAGGCGCGCCAGGTTGCGAAAGCCCCAGCGATTGAACGGCGGCGACATCCAGTTGGCCCAGGTCACGCGCTGTTCCGGCTCGGCAGGGAAACCCTGCATCAGTACGGGCTCTTGTTGTTGTTGGTCGTACATCTCGCTGACTTCCGTATGACGGGAAACCAGGGAGCGGTCGAGAATCTGGTTCATCTGACTCATCCTGGAAATGGCCCTGCGTACGGCAGGTACGGGAAATAATTAATCCTATTAATTTCTTTAGTCAATAAAATATTTTCCCCATAAAACATAGCCAGCTATCATTGCCCTACCCCCCAATGCCCAGGAGCGACGGTGAGCGGATTACGCGAACGTCAGAAACAATTACGCCGCGCGGCCATCTCGGCAGCGGCCGTGGCACTGTTCCAGCGCCACGGCTTTCGCGACACCACGGTCGAGCAGATCGCCCGCGATGCCGGCGTCTCGGCGCCCACGGTGTTCAAGTATTTCGGCAGCAAGCACGAGATCATTCTGGAGATGATCAAGGAGTCCGATCACCGCGCCCTGGTCGATGTGCGCAAGCGCATCCGCGATTTCGACGACCCCGTCGACGCGCTCTGCCATCTGGAACACCTGCTGGTCAGCTACGCCCTGGAGGTGTTGCCCGCCGCGCTCTGGCGCGAGCTGCTGCCGCTGGTGCTGGTGGGCGGCGACAGCGGCCTGCCCGAGGCCTACCGCCAGATGAACCGCGGCCTGCAGGGCGAGATCGCCAAGCTGCTGCGCGAACTGCAGGAGGCCGGCAAGCTGCGCGCCGACCTCGACGTCGAGCTGGCCGCCTTCCTGCTCAACGACTACTCCCACCTGCAGCTGCTGCGCCTGACCGCCAGTGACCAGCTCGACCGCCAGGCCCACGCCGCCAACGTGCGCGCCACCACGCGGCTGATCTTCGAAGGGATGCGCGCGTTGCCGGCGTGATGGCCTTCAGACTTCATTAAGGTTCGGCCCCGATAGTGTCTCCATCGCCTAGTCGCTGGAGCGCTGCCAATGATCGATACCGAATGCAACCTTGCCCTTGCGCAGTCTGCTGGCCCGTACGCCGGGCGCAACCTGTCGCTGTCCCTGGTGCCGCAGCAACATGCCGATCGCGAATCGCTGGAGTGGTTCGTTCGCGAATGCTTCGCCACCGTGCATCACGCCGACATCCGCCATTTCATGCCCACCCTGCTGGCCCTGCGTGACCCGCACGGGGCGTTCTGCGCCGCTGCCGGCGTGCGCACCGCCGACAGCGGCGCGCTGTTTCTCGAGCAGTACCTGCCGCAGCCGATCGAGCGCGTGGTGTCGCGGCTCGCCGGCGCCCCGGTGGAGCGCCAGCAGATCGTCGAGGTCGGCAACCTGGCGGCACGCAGTGGCGGCAGCGCACGGCTGATCATCGTGGTGATGACCTGGCTGCTGGCCCAGCGCAAGCTCGACTGGGTGGTGTTCACCGGCGCGGCGTCGTTGATCAACAGCTTCCAGCGCCTGGGCCTCAACCCGCTGCTGCTCGGTGACGCCGACCCGCAGCGCCTGGGCGCCGAACAGCACCGCTGGGGCAGCTACTACGCGCAGCGCCCCCAGGTGTTCGCCGGCAGCATCCGCGCCGGCCTCGCCCATCTGCAGGTCAGTGGTATCGCGGCGCGCCTGGGCTTGCCGGCTTTCGACATGGAGCACAGCCATGCCGCCTGAGCTGAATGACTTCAAGGCGTTGTTGCTGCTCCACGCCCATCGCCAGCCGTCGCGCCCGGCACTGCGCGACGACACCGAGAGCATCGACTACGCCCAGCTGTGGAGCGAGATAGAAACGCGCAAGGCGCTATTGCTCGCCCAGCCCGGCAAGACCTTCGCGTTGATCATGGACAACGGCCCGCAGATGGCGCTCTGGGACCTGGCCGCGCTGTTCGCCGGCATCCCCTGCGTGACCCTGCCGCCGTTCTTCACCTGGGCGCAGACCGCCCATTGCCTGCAGCAGAGCGGCGTCGACCTGCTGCTGAGCGACGCCCCGCTGGCCGAGCAACTGGGCGAAGCGGGCTTTCGCCAGGCTGGCGGCTTCTGGGTGCGCGACGCCTCTGCTGGCGAGCCATTGCCGGCAGGCACCGCGAAAATCACCTATACCTCGGGCACCACTGGCGCTCCCAAGGGCGTGTGCCTGAGCGCCGAGGCCCTGTTGCGGGTCGCCCATGAGCTGCATGCAGCCAGCCGCCCGGCGGCGCCCAGGCAGTATCTGGCGGTGCTGCCACTGGCCGTGCTGCTGGAAAACCTTGGCGTATACGCTGCCCTGCTGGCCGGCGCCAGCGTCACCCTGCTGCCCCAGCAGAGCCTGGGTATCGAGGGTGCGACGCGGGTCGACTGGCCGCGCCTGCTCGGCCAGCTGGTACGCCAGCAGACCCAGAGCCTGATCCTGGTGCCGCAGCTGCTGCTCGGCCTGATCATCGCCCTGGAGCATGGGCAGCTGGACGCCAGCCAATTTCATTTCGTGGCCGTTGGTGGCGCGCGGGTCAGCGACGAGTTGCTCGAGCGCGCCGCGCAGTTGAACCTGCCGGTCTACCAGGGTTACGGGCTGTCCGAATGCGCCTCGGTGGTGTGCCTCAACACCCCGGCATACAACCGCCTTGGCAGCGTCGGCCGCCCGCTGCCCCACGTCGAGGTGCGCATCGCCGAAGACGGTGAAGTGTGGGTGCGCGGCTCGGCGCTGCTGGGTTACCTGGGCGAGGCACCGTTCGCCGACGACTGGCTGGCCACCGGCGATATCGGCGCGCTCGACGCCGACGGCTACCTGTTTCTCAAGGGCCGCAAGAAACACCAGTTCACCACCAGCTTCGGCCGCAACGTCAACCCCGACTGGGTCGAGGCCGAGCTCACCCAGCGCGGGGTGATCGCCCAGGCGTTCGTGTACGGCGAGGCCATGGAGCACAACATCGCCCTGCTCTGGCCCGTCGACCCGGACTGCAGCGACGAGGCCCTGGAGCACAGCGTCGCCTGGGCCAACATCGAGCTGCCCGACTACGCCCGGGTGCACCAATGGCAGCGCCTGTCCGAACCCTTCACCCCGGCCAACGGCCTGCTGACCAGCAATGGTCGCCTGCGCCGCGAGGCCATCCTGGCCCGCCATGCCTACCGTTTCTCAACCCCCGTTGCCCCCAAGGAGCAGCCATGAGTTTCTTCGACGAACTGCAGGACGCCACCGCCGCCGAGCGCCAGGCGCTGTTCGCCACCCCGGTGATCCGTGACGCGCTGGCCGGCCAGGTCAGCCTGCAGGCCTATCGCGCCTTCCTGACCCAGGCCTACTACCACGTGCGCCACACCGTGCCGCTGATGATGGCCTGCGGCGCCCGCCTGCCGGCACGGCTGGAATGGCTGCGCGCGGCGGTGTGCGAATACATCGACGAGGAATACGGCCACGAGAAGTGGATCCTCAACGACATCAGCGCCTGCGGCGGCGACGCCGAACAGGTACGTGACGGCCAGCCATCGCTGCCCATCGAGCTGATGGTGAGCTTTCTCTACGACCTGGTCGCCCGCGGCAACCCGGTCGGCCTGTTCGGCATGGTCAACGTGCTCGAAGGCACCAGCATCGCCCTGGCCACCCAGGCTGCCGAGGCGATCCGCCAGGGCCTGCAGTTGCCGCACACCGCGTTCAGCTACCTGTCCACCCACGGCTCGCTGGACCTCGGCCATATGGACACCTACCGCAGCCTGATGGACCGCCTCGACGACCGCGCCGACCAGTTGGCGGTAATCCACGCCAGCAAGGTGGTCTATCAGCTCTACGCCGACATGTTCCGCGGCCTGCCGCGCCTCGAAACGCAACAGCGCCGGGAGCTCAGCCATGCGGCTGTGTGATTGCCGTGTGGTGCTGACCGGCGCCAGCGGCGGCATTGGCCAGGCCCTGGCCGAACAACTGTGCGCCGAAGGTGCCCAGGTGATTGCGGTCACCCGCCAGCCACAAGCGCTGGAAGCCCTGCAGCACCTCTATCCCAACCGCCTTCATCCGCTACAGGCCGATTTGCGCAGCGCTGACGGCCGCCACGCGGTGCTCGACGCGGCGCGGCGCCTGGGCGGCATCAACCTGCTGCTCAACGCCGCCGGCGTCAACCGGTTCGCGCTGTTCGAGCAGGTCGATGATGAACAGATCGACGACCTCCTGGCGATCAATCTGGTGGCCACCCTGCAACTGACCCGCGCCCTGCTGCCGACCCTGCGCGACCAGCCCCACGCGCTGATCGTCAACGTCGGCTCCACCTATGGCTCCATCGGTTATCCGGGTTACGCCGTGTATTGCGCGAGCAAGTTCGCCCTGCGCGGTTTCTCCGAAGCCCTGCGCCGCGAGCTGGCCGACACCGAGGTCGACGTGCTCTACGTGGCCCCGCGGGCGACCCGCACCGGCATGAACAGCAGCGCCGCCATGGCCCTCAACGAGGCGCTCAACAGCAAGGTCGACGCCCCCCAGCGCGTGGCCTGGCAGGTGACCAGCGCCATCGAGCGCAACCTCGCCGAGCTGTACCTGGGCTGGCCGGAAAAACTCCTGGTACGCCTCAACGGCCTGCTGCCGGGCCTGGTCGACCGGGCGATCCGCAAGCAACTGCCGACCATTCGCCGTTTCACCCATGTATCCGAGACGCCTCCACGATGAAAAGATCCCTGATTCACCTCGCCGTTGCCCTGGCCGCCCTGGGCATCCACACCGGCGCCTGGGCACTGGATGCCGCCGCTACCCAGCAGTTGCAAACCATCCAGCAACGCTGGGCGCAGATCCAGTACGACACCCCGCAAGAGCGCAAGGTCGCCGAGTTCGAGAAACTGGCCGCCCAGGCCGAGGCGTTCACCACGGCCGAGCCGAAAGCCGCCGAGGCGTGGATCTGGAAAGGCATCGTCACCAGCAGCTGGGCCGGCGCCCAGGGCGGCCTCGGTGCATTGGGCAAGGCCAAGCAGTCGCGTAGCGACCTGGAAAAGGCCTTGCAGCTCGACCCCGACGCCCTGCAGGGTTCGGCCTACACCAGCCTGGCGGCGCTGTACGACCGGGTGCCCGGCTGGCCCATCGGTTTCGGCGATGCCAAGAAGGCCGACGAGCTGCTCAGGCAGGCGCTGCTGATCAACCCGAACGGCATCGACAGCCTGTACTTCTGGGGCGATCATCTGGCCCGCGAAGGCAAGTACGCCGAGGCCAAGGCAGCACTGCTCAAGGCCCAGCAGGCCGCGCCACGCCCCGGTCGCGAACTCGCCGACCAGGGCCGCAAGCGCGAAATCGCTGCTTTACTGGAGGAGGTCGAGCACAAGCTCGACTGATCGCCACCATTTGCTCGAGGACACCCATGCGACTGCTTCTGGTGGAGGATGACCTGCCGCTCGGCGAAGGCCTGCGCGCCGGCCTGCAGGCCGAGGGCTACACCGTCGACTGGCTGCACGACGGTGCCAGTGCGGTGCACGCGCTGCGCAGCGAAACCTTCGACCTGCTGGTGCTCGACCTCGGCCTGCCGCGGCTGAGCGGCATCGGCGTGCTGCAGCAACTGCGCAACAGCGGCTCGCACCTGCCGGTGCTGATCCTCACCGCCCGCGACGAAACCCGCGACCGGGTCGCCGGGCTGGATGCCGGCGCCGACGACTACCTGGCCAAGCCGTTCGATCTCAACGAACTCAAGGCGCGCATCCGTGCCCTGCTGCGCCGCAGCGCCGGCCGTGGCCGCGCGCTGATCGAGCATGCCGGCATCAGCCTCGACCCGGCCAACCAGCAGGTGCATTTTCAGGGCAACCTGGTAGCGCTGACGCCCAAGGAATACCTGCTGCTCCACGAGCTGCTTGCCCACCCGGGCAAGGTGTTCACCCGCGAGCGCCTGGTGCAGTTGCTCTACGGCTGGGACGAGGAAGCGGAAAGCAACACCCTGGAAGTGCACATCTCGCACCTGCGCAAGAAGCTGTTCAGCGAGCTGATCAGAACCGTGCGCGGCATCGGCTACCTGGTGGAGGCCTGAGATGACCTCACTGCGTCGCCGTACCCTGGTGCTGGTGCTGGGCCTGTTGCTGCTCGGCACCCTGACCATCAGCCTCTACAACTTCCACGACAGCCGCCACGAGATCGGCGAGATCTACGACGCCCAGCTGGCGCAAAGCGCCCGGCTGCTGCAGGGCGCCATCCATGCCCAGTTGCCGGACGAACAGCGCCAGGCGCTGTACCGGGCCTTCAATGCCGCGCTGAGCCAGGCGGGTAGCCACCGCATCGGCCACCCCTACGAAGGCAAGATGGCCTTCCAGGTGTGGGACAAGCAGGGTCACAGCCTGATCCGCTCCTCCAGCGCACCAGCCTTCGAGCAGCCGGTCACCACGCCCGGGTTTTCCGACCAGACCCTCTACGACGTCAACTGGCACGGCTTCCTGCTGCCCGATGAGCGCCACGGCCTGCTGATCTGGGTGGGTGAGCGCGAGGACGTGCGCCAGGATCTGGTCAACCGCATCGTGCGCCACACCCTGATTCCCAACCTGATCGGCATCGTGGTGCTGTCGGCGCTGATCTGGCTGGCCATCGGCTGGGGCCTGCGGCCGCTGCAGAACATGGCGCAGATCATTCGCAAGCGCCACGGCGGTTCCCTGGAGCCGCTGCAACTGACGCCCCTGCCCCGCGAGCTGGAGCCGATGCAGGCGGCGCTCAATCGCCTGCTCTCGCAGATCGAGCAGTTGCTGCAACGTGAACGGCGCTTTATCGGCGATGCGGCTCATGAGATGCGTACACCCCTGGCGACCCTGCGCATTCACGCCCAGAACGCCCTGCAGGCCAGCCAGGCCGAGCCCCGCGACAAGGCCCTGAACCATCTGGTCGGCGGCGTCGACCGCCTGACCCGGGTGGTCAACCAGTTGCTGACCCTGGCCCGTGTCGAGCCGGAAATCGCCCGCCAGGCCTGGCAGCCCGTCGACCTCGAGGCCACCGTACGCCAGGCCCTGGTGGAGCTGACCCCGTGGATGCTCGGCAAGGGGCTGGAGCTGGCCCTGGAAGTGCAGCCCGGCCGCTACCTGATCCACGGCGACGGGCCACTGGTGGAGATCGCCCTGCAGAACCTGGTCACCAATGCCGCCAACTTCTCGCCCGCGGGCGCCGAGGTCGAGGTGCGCCTCGGTGATGACGGCGAGCAGCACCTGACCCTCAGCGTGCGTGACCACGGGCCAGGTATCGACGAAGAAAAGATCGAACGCCTCTTCGAGCGTTTCTACAGCCGCGACAACCCGGGCGGCGCGGGCCTTGGCCTGTCCATCGTGGAGATGATCGCCAGCCATCTGGGCGGCAGCATCGCCCTGAGCAACCACCCCGACGGCGGCCTGCTCGCCACCCTGTCGCTACCACGCGCACCACAGCAGCAACCCTGAACGCCACTTAGCAATCCGGCCCCGGCCAGTCACCCACAGAGGTCAACGATGAGCAGCACAAACCCCCACCCCACCGCCGCGCCGGCAGCGTTCCGCTACAGCGCCACCAGCCGCCGCCTGCACTGGCTGATGGCCGCCCTGGTGGTGCTGGCCTACGTGCTGATCACCAGCCGCAGCTGGTTCGAGAAAGGCAGCGACCCGCGCCTGCTGGTGGTGCAGGGCCACTTCTGGGTCGGCATCGCGGTCTTCGCCCTGGTGCTGCCGCGCCTGCTGGCGCGCTTCGCAAGCCCGACGCCAGCAATCGTGCCGGCGCTCAATCCGCTGACCCGGCTGGCCTCGCAAGTTACCCATATCGCCCTGTACGCCTTCCTGCTGCTGCAACCGCTGATGGGCATGCTGGTGGTGTTTCTCGAACGCGGCGGCATTCCCCTGGGCGGGCTGATGCTGCCCTCGCCCTTCGAGCTGAACCCGCACCTGGCGCACCGCATCGAGGACCTGCACATCACGGTGGGCAGCGCGTTCTACTACGTGATCGGCCTGCATATCGCCGCGGTGCTCTGGCACCACTTCCTGCGCCGCGACAACGTGCTCAAACGCATGCTGTAGACGCGCTGCCACGGTCTGCCTGGCAGCCGAACGGCCCTGAGTCAGATCAAAAAAATATGAATTCTTTATGTGCCACCAGTTGTTTCCGGATCGATTTTCGCGGTAAATCGCGTCCAGATATTTCAGGCGGCAGGTTCGACGCCTGGGCCGGCAGCGCAAAAAGCAGGTTCGTGAGCCGATTCGGCTACCGCCCCGCAGGCGCATGCTGACCCTGGCCGCACCCTGCCCGGCGCGGCAATCGATCGCCTCCCGCAAGCGTTGCCCGGAACAACCCACCTCTCTCATGAGCCAGACGTAACCCCCCATGTTCGAACTATTCAGCGGGCTTGATGCCTGG
>ENA-UOXB01000666-UOXB01000666.1-bioreactor-metagenome-genome-assembly--contig:-NODE-666-length-20233-cov-14.450193_pt1 | contig 20233 bp, 7 predicted proteins | sample MGYA00238158_ERZ761615 | MGnify/ENA primary metagenome ERZ761615 (study PRJEB28904, sample SAMN06267902) | bioreactor metagenome | isolation source: Joint BioEnergy Institute, California, USA | place... | reverse complement strand
CGTAGTTTGGTGGGGTGTTTCGCTCGGTAATCTGTTTCGCTCGGTGATTGATTACATTAACGTAATCCGCAGGCGAGCGGACCACTTAAGCAAGCAGATCACCCATCCCAACACATTGTGTTCAACAGCTTCAATACTAAGATGCCATCAAAACAAGCAGATTTAAATGCTCATAAAGAAGGCAGATTTCTTCTAGCCATTAAAGCTATTCAAAAAGATCAAATATCAAGTATACAAGTAGCTGCACAAGCATATGATGTGCCTTATTTAACTCTTATTTATTGTTTTTATGAATATACTGCTTGAGCAGATTCAATATTAAATAATTAAAAATTCACTTCTACTGAAGAATTTACTCTTATAGAATGAATATTATCTATAGATTAATGATGATTTATCACTGCAGGCTGCCATTATATAACAAATAGCAAATTTATTATTAGCTAAATAATCAAAATCAATATCTGCTTTATTGTTGAAAAGAATTAGATGCAAAATTTTATTAACTGTTATAAAGAGCTTTAATCAAGATATAACTGCAAATATAACTGTCAACAGGCTTAATATAAAGATTTAAAGATCATCTATAAATGATTTTAATATGTGCAAGATGTCATTTAACAATATAATATAATTAATCAAGATATCTACAACTTTAATGAAATTGACTTTCAGTAAGTGTAATATCAATAGCAAAATTATTATAAGCTCAGATTAGTTATTTAGAATTTATATAATTAAGAATCACAAATAAATAACTGTGATTAAATCAATTAATTCATCCAAATAAGTTTGATCATATTTGCAGGAAAAATGCATTAAGCTTTATAATAAAATATACTATCTAACTGGATAATTGATATATATCAGTGAGAATAGCTGAATAAATAATCAGCTTAGCTTACTTTAGATAAAAGAAATATTTTATAAGCATACTTATGCAATTGATGAATATTGATTATTATAATATATTTAATAGCTATAAAATTATGTTATATCTAAATTTGATCAGTTTTGCACTTAGAATATGATTATTTTATAAATAGAACTTTCTAATTGCATATTAATATATAAGGAAGCTCTATCTATATTTAATATCAGATATACAGTAAATTTACAGCTACTAAATTAGTTTTATATTAGTTAAATTAAATATTTTTACAATTTTATATTCAGATAAAGATATCTATATTACTTTTTATATCTTACAGCAATTAATCAGCATTTTAAACCTCTAAAACTTCTTATAATATTAAGAAATTGAAGAATAGTCAGCAAAGCAAGTACTATCACAGTGCAGCATATATAGATTATAGTTTAATATTCTAACTGCTAAGCAATTAATATCTAGTGTATATAGCTTCATTTTGAATTTGTTGTCGCATAATTTATTATTTAATGTATTTAGTAGTGGTTGAGTGGCCCAATTGGTGGTGTAGCCCGCTTAATAGTTGATTACATTAACATGATCTTCAAGTGAGCAGATCACCTAAGCAAGTAGATCACTCACCTACTGTCTAGTATATTCAATAGCTAAATACCATACTTACAAATTTCTGTTAAGCATAGGGTTGCATAAAGGTTGTACTTGGTTGTATATAGCTGTAGATAATTATAATAGATTTTAAATAATTTTTCAACTATAAACTTGACTAGTAATAAACTAGTCAAAACTAAACTATTTAAACTATAAAATTCGAATTATTATTAACAACTCCTAAGATTATAAAACAGTTATTGATTATATAATAATTTATAACCATTCTGCTTGATGAGCACTAAATTTTTTTAAAATAATTTTGTTATTTTATTTAGATCTGATGAGATTCAAACATTTAGTCTACACAAGAATTTTATAGAATATAGTTTATATTGATTATATGATAATATTATTGAATACTTATCAAATAACTAGACTATCTGCATATTCTTACTAGTGCTTCTTTATTAAATGCCTAAGTCTAGTATATCTAGGAGCTCTCAGAGGTTTCAGTTGCATAGGCTGAGAAGCTTGAGGCTTTAGTTGCATAAATCTAGTATGCCAACTTTATCCTTTCTATATTCATGATTCTTTGTAAAACTAAATAAGAATTAAATCATTGTCTTCACATAAATCAGGGGATTAAAATAAGCCTATTTTATTAGATTTTATAAAGAATTCATGAAAATACAGAAGCTTATATTTTAATATATAGCTTGAGAGGAAATCTTGATTTTAAAATATATAAGGTTCTGCTGACAATCCCTTGCTTTTAAGGCTTTCATCTCTGAAAGTATTTAATCCTGCTAATCATCTATTATCTCAATTCTTTTTATCTGTAAGTTCCGTCTAATTATTCTTTTCTTTATCACTTCATAATTAATCATGTCTTTAAAATTGAGGCTCAAAAGAAGAAACTTCTTTAATATATTTAAGAGAAGAATTTCACAATGATTATCTCTTACACTTATTATATTTGTCTGAACAAATCTTATTATTAAATTGGAGGGCTCTTCTCAATGTGCTAAATGTATAAAAGCAGACAGAAATATATAGAATTAGAACATTCTTTTTTAGAATTGGAGTGGTATTATTTAATTTAGACACAATAAGAGCTCACTCTTTGCAAGAATTAAATTCAAGAGAAAATAAAAGTTCTTATAGATTATTCTTATTATATCTGCAAACAATAAGAACTTTGTTGTTGAGCTGATAACTTTATTATATGTGATATTAAAGAAATTAAAGAATTGAAGAGATTAGAGAAAAAATAAACAAAAACAAAGAGAATTAAGCTTCAAAGCATAAAAACAACACACTTTAAGCAGTTATTTTTTTATTGAAGGATTCTCTTCTTCTGCAGCTGTTGAACAGTTAAGTCAATAAAATCTTGAATTTTTTGTTTGCTTTTTCTGGTACTAAAATTTCTGGATCTTCTCTGAATAATTCAAATTCCTGATTGATTCTTAGGTACTTTTTTTAGTGGGTATTTTTTTCACTCAGTAAGATAATAGATTCTTTCTTTTTCTGATTTTTGTTTAGAATTTTCTCAACTTCTTATTCTTTCTCAGTAACTTTGTCTTAACTCAATTCTGTGTTGGACATTGATTCAAGTAGTGAGATATAGAATATTAAATGAATCTTCATTCTTGCTGATAGCTTAAGTTTATAATTATCATTTGGCAGTTTCCTCTTGGTTGTGAATGATTTATATTTGATAGTATCTAGTTTATTGCTTGGTTGCTTGCTTTTTAGATTGAAGTTTTTCTGATCTTTTACTTATTTTAAAAGGTAAACACTCTTTCTTAAACTTAATGTGTTCTTGCAGTATTAATTATAGTACTGTTTTATCTGATCTTCTGCTTACAGTATATCTTTAGCAATCTGTAAATGCAGTTGTTTCAATCTGATAATTATAACTATAGTTTTCTCAGATTTATGTTCTCTCTTAATTTGGTTTTAGATCATTCTCAGATGTCTTCTTAGATTTGTAAAATATGGTGTTTCATGAGTGGTCACATTTTTTCAAATCATTAATAATAAACTAGGCTATTAATAGAAGCTCTACTTAGTTATTCTGCTCATAATCAAGATAATATTGCAGATATTGTTCTATCATCTAAATTATTCTTTCTGATTGTTCATTGGTTTGTAGGTGATTTACTATTGATAGTTGTTAATCAATCTCAGTGGCCTTATAATTGTTCAAAATTTCAAAGAGAACAATATATTTTAGTCTAATATAAATTCTTCTAATAATGCTAGTTTATTCTGTTCTTTAAGCCTTTTTTCACATATTTTTTCTGGATTTTTTTGTCTTTTGCTGTTTCTTTAATTATTTTATTGTATGATTTATTCTCAGTCACCAAAATAGTTGCTATTAATATTATTTTATGATTGTATTGGAGTTCTTTCTTAGTTTCTTTCAAGATATTTGTTTCTGATGATTCAATCTTAATTCCATAATCAGATTGTTAGCTCAATATATTAGCAATGATATTTTTTCTTTGTGTTTAATTTAAAAGTTGAATCTTAATAATTTCTGCCCATTAAATTTGTTGTCCAACTAGTTTCTTGTTGTGTATTTTGCTTCTTGAAGGCAATGTCTTTATTTATCAAACACAGTCATAATTGCCAGTAATTCCTGGTCATGAACATTATAGTTCTGATCCAGTCAGTTATTAAGAATAAATTATATTTTCTTGATTGTCTGATTGTTTTAAGATAAGTTCAATAGCAAACTTGAACACATCTATCTGAATCATTATTGATTTTTTAGATTGAATAATATTAATATTAGTGCTTTCTGAATTGCTTTCTTCAACTATTTAAATGCTTGCTGCTGTTTTTTTTTTACTCAAAGGTTCTTTTTTCTTTGTCAGGAGTCTTGCAATTTCAGCATATTCTTTGATGAATTGTTAATAGTATTCAGTTGCTTTTAAGAATTCTTGAACTTGCTTCAGATTAGTTAGGATCAGCCAATTTAAAATTAAATCCATCTTTTCTTTGAGAATTTTCAATTCTTCTGGCAAAAAATCATCTTAAAATAGTTGATTTTAGTTGTATCAAATTCACTTTTTAATGTTTAAGATAATTTTAGCTTCTATAAACTTTATTGTTTTTCAGATATGCTCATCTTGTTTGGTGATATCTTTCAAAAAACTATAATGTCATTAAAGTAGACAGCAACAAAGTTGTTGATATATTCTTAAAGCACATGTGTTATGTATCTTACAAACTTTATCAATAGTTATTTTAGTTCTATAGATATGACAACTCATTTATATAGTCCTAAGTCTGTTAAGAACACAGTTTTTTATATGTCTTCTAATTTCATCCACAAGTTGTAATATCCTTATTTAATATTAAATATAGTTATAATCTTCGCTTCTTATAAAAGATCTCTTTTTTATTCCTGATATAATGTCTTGTTTACGTCATCTTCAGTTACATTATTTAATTGTTGATAATCAATTATTGTTCTTGATATTTTATTCTTTTTCAGCACAAATATCACTTGTAATAATATTGATGATTTTGATTCTCTAATATATTTAGTTTTTAAGAATTTCTCAATAACTCTGTCACTGTCCTTAGCTCATCCTGCAATATTTATTGCTGTTTTATCTGCAGTAACTTATATTCTTTTTTTGATGATATTTGTGTTTTGTATTCTTCATACTATAGTAACTGATAATCTTTTTTAATAAACAGCTTGAGGAACTCAAAGTATTTCTTAAACAGTTTGATAAAAACTTTCTGAACTTTCTGTTTATATATCTTTTTGTGTTTCTCTCAAATCTTTAACATCTTCTTTTTAGTCACCTTTTTTCTGGTGGTCTCTTTTATCTCTCTGGTTGTTTTATATTCTTGTTGCATAATGCTTTGATCTTGCCTTTCTTAGCTTTTTAGATTAGATATTATCTTCTATCTTTCTTGCTTTTTCTGGACTAATTTTTTAAAATTATTAATGTGTTTACTGAGAGTTCCCCTTAATCTCTTTAGTACACTTATAAAGCTTGCCCTTAACTCTTGACAGATGTTGTGACTAATTATTTATTAATTATCACACTGTCAGTTTTTTAGTTAATCTGAGGGTTCTGTTCTTGCAATATAATATTTCTAATACAGTATTGTACTGCTTTCTCAGAGACACAACTCCAAATATTAATATAAAAGCATAACTTCTTGATTATAACATCACTTCTTTTGTTCTGAGCTCTGGCTTATAATAGATTATTTCTTTATTTAATCCTTTAATCTGAACATTTATTTCTGCTTTTTGAATTTTTGGAATTTCTTAGCATATTCTTAGCTGATAAAGTTCCCAGATACTTTTAAGTTGATTATAATTCTGGCTGGCTTTTCCTCAATCTATTTTTGAATATAGATTGATGTTTTATTCTTGATGGCTACTAGCACAGTTATCTCTTAATATTAGTTATAAAATCTTTTTATATCTTTCTTCTCCTAAACTTAGGCATTCTTCTTCTGATTTATTTTTACAATTCCAGAAACAATACAGTATTGATATTCTTTAGAGTTTATTTTGTGATAGCTTAAATATTCTGATTCTTTTTTAGGCAGTTGCATATTAAATTATTTATTGGGCATTTAAGTTCCCAAGTTTCAACAATTTGTGATATTTAAGAATATTATCTATAGTAACTCTTTTCTCTATCATGAAGAGTGCATCAGTTATTATAACAGACTTATCAATTTCTTTTCTTAATAAAGGCTTCTCAAAAATCTTTAATAATAAATGCAACTGTAGTTCAACACATGTTTCACTAATTTATTGCAAAACTGGGTTCTTCGGGTTCTTAATGCTTATTTAATATCTTTGGCAATTTGAAAGTTCTGTTGTCCATATCTTAGATATTCTTGGAAGATCTATTTCCGGTATTGCTAGCAGATGTTGATGTTATAGCTGGAGTTGGCATAAAGAGGGCGTATGTCATGTGGAGGTCATGTGACAATAAGTTGAAATGATCTATCTGCCATCTTGATCCAGCGAGGCCTATGATCCAACACCTAAAATGATTTAAACAATCTATTGATTCAGACAGATGGGCATGTATATAATGACACTTCTTTCAGACAGATTCTGACCCTTGTGGTCAACTCATATAGCAACCTGTTATATAGGCATTGTTAGTAACACAGGCTTGTTCTTATCAATTATATTACTCACCCCCTTGTTTTCTGTCTTTAAGATAAACCTACAACTTCTTTGGTCTAGTTATTTAGGCCTGTTCTTACAGTTGATATATTCTTTTTATATTTTGCAGGATTCTTTTTAACAGTCTGCTTTTAAGAAAGTGCAGCTGCAGGATTTATTCTTCTAGAAATCTTTTTTTCTTAGTGAGGTTTTTATTTGTTGTTCTTAACTTGAATTCAGATAGCTCTATCTTCCATTTCTCTATGTTCTGAGTCATCAAACAGCTGTGGAATTAAATTATTATCATGCAGATTCTTGACTTTGTGATGATTTTTTCAGTCTTCTTAAGATATTCTGATAGATAAATTATTATTTTGAGCAGTTTGTCTTTTCTTAAGCTTTTTTTGAGTACTTATTTTTTTGTGCTGATTTTTTTCTTTGAAATAGTTAAAAGAACTTTTGACTGCAGCTTAAATTATAACTTTCATCTTCTTTATTCTTATCTCTATTTCTGTTGTAATTTTTTCATTGGTTTAGATATCTTGTTTAAGCTTTTTATTATTATAGGCTTCCTCATACATACTTTTATTTCAGATAGTAATCCTGAATCTTTTTTAATGCTTCAGGCTATTTTTTCAGTCAATTGCAAATTTCTTTGATTCTGAATCATTTAATAATTCTTTTAAATTATCTTAGATTCTGATTTGTTTCATAAAAACAGCAGCTAGCATCTTAATCTTTAATTTCTGGATGATTAGGCCAGTCCTCAGTTTTCTCAAACAACAAGCTTTTGTATAATATCCTGGTTTTCTATACTTAAAACAAGTATTTTTCCCTTGAGATTGTTTTCAATTCTTTCTTTTTAGTTGCATTCAACTTTATAATAATATTTTTATCTTGGTCTTGTTTTGCTTGTGAGTTTCATTGATGTTTAATTAGCTTTTAAGGCCTTTAATTGTTACATCAAGTCTTGAGCTTCTATATAAAGTTAATTATCAATATAAATAGCTTGTTTAATTATTTTATTCAATATTTCTGATTTGTTATTTATATATAGTATTCCAGTTTTAATCTTACTTTTCAAGCTCTGATAGAAGTGTGCCTTAAGAGTTGGTTTATTTCAATCTAGATAAGAAATAATCTGATGAAACTCAGATGCATAACTTGTCACTAAAGTTGTTTATAGAAGAGAATATAGCTTTTACTGAGTTTGTTCTTTGTTCAGATTTTAAAAGTTGCCGCAAGCTTCTTCTTGAACTTAATATAATTCTTAAACATCTCTTAAGTATTCTTCTTTTGTTTTTCTGATAAATACTTATTGAAGTCCTGTATATATGGCTTAAATTAATCAAACACTGCTTCTTAAAGATAGGTTCTTGCAAATATAACATTGTTGCTTTTCAAGTATTTGACAAATTGTTGGTCCTGATATACATATTCATTGATGTTAGATATCTTAGGAATGGAATACTTACTGTTAAACACTTTAGTGTCAGCAACCTTGATTCTCTCAAGCAACTATATAATCTGAATCTGGCTTATAAGCTGGACAATCTGCTTCTTCAACTCATTTACAATCTTCATGCTGACCTCAGAAGTAGTCAATGCCTTCAAAGCAGTAGCAGAAGCAGATGATTTAGCTAATTAACTTATTATAAATATGGTTGGTTTTATAGCTTCTCACCAGTTCTCATAATGAGGGTGTCTTATTGTCAAAATATAGGAATATCAACTGATTAAGAGTTGATATAAGCTTCTTAATGTGAGCAAAGTAGGTAGAAGCTATAGAAGAACTAATTGATTCTCTATAAGTTCTAAGATTTGCTTTATAAATAAGATACGGTAGACTAGATATATGCTTAGATATACAGCCTTATTTATGTCCATCCTGTTCTGTTTCTTCTCTAGATCTGCTCAGTTTGGTATTTCTTTTTTCCTCATGTCCCTGGATATGATCGGTTCGGGTTATCTTTTCTCCTTTAAGTTGCCTTGTTTTGTTTCAGCCCTTGTCCTGGGGTTCCGCTGACATTTATGAATGTACTACTCAGGCAAATTCAATATTAAAACTTACTTCTATTGAAGAATCTACTTTTATGGAACAGATATTATCTATAGATTAATAAGATCAATCACTGCAGACTGCCATTATACAATAAATAACAGACTATTATTAGCTGAATAATCAAAATCAATATCTGTTTTATCTACTGTTAGAAAGAATTAGATGCAAAATTCTATTAATTATCATAAAAGCTTTAATCAACTGCAAATATAATTACCAACAGACTTAATATAAAGATTCAAAGATCATCTGTAAATGGTTTCAACATGTGTGAGATATCATTTAATAATATGATGTGGTTAATCAAGATATTAGCAATCAATAAGTATCCTGAATCCCTGATCAAAAAATTAAGACTTCATATCTGGGCTCTTAAGCACCTCTTAAAGCATCATTCATGAAGCTCATCAAATCTATTAAAGCAAGCTCTTGATTAACTAGCTAAGGCTATCAGATTGCAATGCAGTTCTTCTTGCACAGAAAAATAGGGCAGCTGTTAAAATTAACATCAAAAAATGAAGTATCTAGATCATATATAGCTATTGAGGGGATTCTAACAGCTGCAGAGGGACTGCAACATGCACAGTAAGCTGATTAAGTGTATAAGACAGTTGAGCAGTTAAATTCACAGTCAGCAAAGCAGACACTACTGATGCAGCACATGCAATATACTAGATTATATCAGAGTTCAATATCTTAATTGCTAAGCAATTGATTGCTACTGTATATAGCTTCAATTTTTGGGGTTGCTGTTATATGATTAGTTATTGAATATACTAGGTGGTAGATAAGTGATCTACTTGCTTGTGGATAATATTAATCTAATAATATATTTTTATATTATAAAGCTTGACGTATCTTTTCTGTGACGGCACAGTGCTCCTTATATAGTGAGTGCAATTCTAGGACTCTGTCCTAGAATCCTGGTCTTTTTGCCCTTAGCGCAGCGGTTTAGCTCTTAGAATGCACCCTAGGTGCCAGGCCGTGACATTTTCTGTAAATATAATTATAAGAGATAAGACCTATTTAGATAAGTTGATTAATTTAATTATTAGTTATTTATAATTTTTTAACTATATAAATCTGGCACAGCTAGCTGATTAGTCTAAATTAATAATAATTTTGATAGTTGATATTATATTTAAAAATCTATCTCATCAAAGTTGTAAATATCTTAACTAATCATATTATATTGTTGAATAACATCTTGCATGTGTTAAAACTACTTATAGATTATCTTTAAATTTTTATATTAAGCTTATTGAAAATCATATTTGCAATTATATTTAGATTCAAGCTTATTAAATATATCAGCTGATAAGTTATAAATCTAATATTTATTAACAGTAGATAAATTGAATAATTTATATATTAAGCTAATAATAGATTAATTATTTACTGAATTGTATTAGCTCTAAATAGTAATCATATTAATTTCTTAATAGCATTTATTTTGAAAATATGTTTTTAGTAGAAGTTAGTTTCTAGCTATTAGATGTCAAATTAAATATATAGTGTGACTATGAAGATAATAAGCAATGGTTAAATATAAGATATTTATATGTTTACAGCAGCTCAGATATTAAAAATTAATCATTTTAAAAGTTTGAATGACTAAAAATTTTGTCTTCTTTTTAAAGTATCTTAATTATATTACAATGTTGATATTTTGATTTGAATTATTGAATGTGTTATAGGTTGAGGATCATGTGGCACTCAGTTATATGTGGCTCTTGCTTATGTTAGACAAACTATCCAAACTTTAGTAAGATTAATTTCATAAATGCTATTTAATCTATTTGTGAGATCTTTAAATTATTTATTATCTGTAAGAGATTTTACCAGACAGATCTAATACTATATATTCTTAAATTGTGTCATAAAAACTTTATAAATACAGCTCAGAATCAATTAATTCAGTCTTAATATTATATATATTTATAACTAGTTTAAGCACTTCTAGATCTTTTTAAATTATAAAGTAATATGCAAAAGATTTAAAGAGGATTCTTTATTTAAATCTAAATAAGATCACATTATTTAGATTTAATTTTAAAAGATATTATAGCTATAAGGCACTTAACAGAGCAAATTAAGAATTTTAATAAAGTTACAGTTAAAAAGAATTACAGTATACTATAAGATTTTGACAAAAGAATCTACAGACTGATAGTATTTTAAAAGATATCATCAAGCTCGTTACTATCTAAAAAATAGGATAAAGACAAACTCGGAGAGATAAAACAGGTCTCTAAGCAGTTAAAATAGACTGATTTAAAATATTATAAAAACAGATATTTTAGATTGTAAAGAACTGCAAGAAGTATAAAAGAGTTTTAATAATAAAATAAAAAGACCAATAAGCAGCTAGTTCAATAGATCTCACTATATATAGAGACTAAATTAAAGTTGAATTCAACTTATATAAAATTGATGTTGAGATGATAAGTGACATTGAAATGGGGAAACACACTAAAAACATGCACCTGGAATTGTGAAAGCAAGAGAGTGGTTAATCAACAGCCTCTAGATAGCATGCTATATTAATCTGAACTCACTCTACTAAAGCTGATTTTTCCAGTAGAAATAAGTTTTTGATTCTTAAAATATATATTGATGTAATAAGTGGCACTATAAACAATATAAAAGAATAGCTTAAAAAAGATTATATGTGTATCTGCAGCTTATATACTTGAAAAAAATCTAGTTATTTAACAGCACTACCTAAAATTGAAGCTATCTATCCTAGATATCAAATTTATAGGTCTTAAAGCATCCAATTCTTATACGTTCTATTATTCTGCATATGCTGCACTGCAGTGATATCTATTTTTTAAACTCTGAATTCTGCTATTTAATCATCTCTATCTGCATCTGCTTGGCTTTCCGAGCATGTTTCTGATTTTCAGCATCTATTAAAAATTTCTCTAATAGCGATATAGGATCTAGCTGTTTTTTACTTTTTTCTGATATTAATTAACTGCACAAAGCTCTTTAACTTCTTTTTTAAATAACTTTATTTGTTCTCATTTATTCTTTTACTAATTAATTGCCAGATTTAATAGACTCTATAAATAATAATTAATTAGATGCTTTATTAGCTGTATATGATGCTGTAAATTCTTTATTAAATATGATGTTTATATAGTTCAGCTAGCTGAGCTATTGCTATAAAATTAATAATATTAATATCTTCAATTGAATATAAGATGTGATAGCACTCTATCTAATTAATAGAATACTAAATTAACAGCAGGAAATCCACTTTGTATATTAAATATAAATAGCACCCGCATGTATGTATATGAATATATAATCAGAAAGTCTGACTTATTAATATAATTAATATTAAGGCTGCATGTCACTGAACTGAATTTACTGATTATATATTTATTTTAATAATGCAAAATAGTCACATTAAGAGACAATAGTCAATATAATAAATAAGGCAATATATAAAAATATGATTTGATGCTTGCAGAAATGATTAACTTTATTTGTATGATTTTATAACTATTTAGAATTAATAAATAATAACCTTCAACTATATATAACTGTAACGACAGGCCTAGATAACTAGACCTAAAGGGGTTATTGGTTTATCTTGAAGACAAGAAACAAGGGGGTGAGCAATATAATAGTTAGAACAAGCCTGTGTTACTAGCAATGTCTATATAACAGGTTGCTATGTGAGTTGACCACAAGGGTCAGAATCTGTCTGAAAGGAGCATCTTTATGTACATGCTGTCTTCCTGGATTCCTGAATCATAGAATGGGATCATAGTCTTGGATTATGGGTTTAGATCATGGGGTTGGATTGTGGAATTGGATCGTAGTGTTGGATCATGGAAATGGATTGTAGATGATCTATTATGTGACCTCCTTTCTAGTCCATAACACTACCCCTCCTCTTAGGGATCTTTGGCCTGAAGATCTGTCTGTGCCTTTAGCTTATAGCCCTTTTTATTCTAGATCTTTCCTTCATGTAAGTCTGTTGTTGCCATGCCTTTTAAACACAAGCATTCTGATCCTCAGTCCGTCAAACACCAGGAACACTTGATTCTGGCTGACAAGATTGATTTGCTAGATGATAAGATGCCTATTTCTTGCAGTTCATGTCTTCTTCTTCAAGCCTGTTGAAAGGATGGGGATTCTGAGATTGTTTGCAAAATAGATCTCAGGTATTTCTGCTGTAGAGAGTGTGTCCAGTAAGGGTTGAGTGCTTGTAATGACAGTAGTCTCTTTAAGACTGACTGTAAGATTTCTTATTTCTTCATTTATCCCCTTGCTGATGTAGTTAGTTGATCAGTTAAAACAAGCCATTGATAAGGCAGAGAAGGAGGAGCAGATAGCTCTTGATTTATTGCAAAAAAGTCTGAGTTGTCTTCAATAAGTCTGCAAACAGTGAGATCTTCTTTGTCACTGAGGTTCCTTAATGCTTCAGAGAAAGGCAAAGACAGTTGAAGATCTTGAAGAGTTAAAGCATTTAGAAGCTGAAGCTGAGGATTCTGAAGGCTCCTGTTTTAAAAGACTATGTTATAAAGGTTCAGATGCCAATCCTTCTTTTTCAAATACTCAGGCAGTGGCTTCCAACTTAGTTATTAGTGTCAGTTTATTTAATGTCTTAGGTAGGGGCTAAATTGTTTATGGATCTGTCTCATCTTTCTTTCTGGGATTTTTCTTTGGCTAATCTTTTTTCCTCCAAGGTGGTGAGTCCTCTGGCTTCAGGTAATCTAAGTTCCAGAGGTAGAATTCTTTAATAAGATTTTTGCATCTCTCACAGTTCTTAAGAGGTTCTTAGATATTTTCTGAATTATTATATTCTGCTCATTTTATCAGGTATTTAAACTGACCATCCACATATCTACTGTCCAGTATCTTTTCAACTTTGTATTCTTGGTCTATTTCTGGGTTTTCAGGCAGTATTTCTTTAGTTTTGGTAATGACTGTTACATGAATCAGTGCTGGTTCCAACAAGAAAACATAAAAAACAGGATGTATCCACATATTTTCTGATAGTCTAAGTTTATAGTTCACTTTCTTAATCTGTTCTTTAATTTTGAAGGGTCTGATCTTTTTAAAATCCAGTTTGTCACTAGGTCTCTGTGTTTTGATGTTTTTTTAAGGAGGTATATCTTATTCTCTTTCTTAAATTTAGGCACCTTCTGGTGCTGCTGATTGTAGTACATAACTGCTCAGTAGGTAATAAATTAAATATTTAAGCTCAGCTGTTGATATAGCTCTTTTAATTGGTCTGCCTTGAGGATTCCTTTTTGGGCCAAGATTTTGCCAGAAATAAACTCTTGATATGCTGTAGGCTTAAACCTATAGTTGGCATAGAATGGTGATTCCTGAGTGGCTTCAGTTTTTGCATTATTGTATGCAAACTGGGCTAAAGGCAATAATTTAATCCAGTTATTCTGTTGATAATTAATGTAGCAATAAAGATATTGTTTTAGGGTTTGATTAATCCACTTAGTCTGCTCATCTGTCTGTGGATGTGCTGTTGTAGACAGCTTATACTTGGAGCCTAATTATTAAGTCAAGAATTATTAAAACTTAAATGTGACTAGTTTATCCCTGTTTGACACAATTTTATTTGGTAGACTATGGTTCCCCACAATTATCTGTAGAAAAATATATACTAAGTCATCTATATTAGCTGTTTTCCAGTAGAGTAGAAAGTAGGCATATTTAATCAATCTGTTCACAATGACCAGAATTGAGTTATATTTTACCTTGATCAGGGGCTTCTTCAACTCTGACAAATTAATAATAAAGTCTAGAGATATAGATTATCAAGACTTTTTAAATACTTTTAAAAATTGTAGATATTTATATAGAGTATACCTAGTAGCCTTACTCCTTATATAAAGATTATATTAGGAGACTACTTTTTGTACTATCTTTCTGAGCCCCAGAAAGTAGAAATTCCTGGTGATTTATTCAATAATTTTGTTTATTTCTTGATAGCTATATGCTGGGGCTTTATAAATATTCTTAACCAGCTGTTCTCAGAGTTTAGCAGGCATATAGATTAATCTCTGGTATAAAATAATATCTTTTTTCTTTATAGTTATGTTGGGGTCCCTCTCTATAGGTTCCAATATTTTAGACCTTTCTAAATCTTTGTCAATTTCTGGATTATAAAGTTATTCTTATAAATTTCTTCCTCCTATGAGCCAGTGATTTGGAAAACTAGTGCTAGCTGCTTAACTACAACAAGTGTGCTGTCTGTCTTAGTTCTAAAAATTGCTAGCTGAATTCCCAGCTTTTCTGTCTTATAGTCTGGTCTTTAGTTAAAAGTATTAGCTCTAGCATTCTCCTTTCCCTTTCTGTAGATGATCTGAATCTTATACTGTATTAACTTCTTAGCTTATCTAGCTTGCCTTCAGGTCAGCTTTTTAATAGTAGTAAAATGAACCAAGTTCTTGTGGTCACAATATATTAAGGTCTGATGCTTAGCTTTTTTTAGGTAATGCCTTCATTCCTTCAGAGCTGCAACAATGGCTAATAATTCTTTGTCATGAATATTATAGTTTAGTTCTGAGGGTGTTATCTTTCTGAAGTAGTAAATAATAGAATATAGTCTTTCTTTCTTATCTGGCTGATTGAGGCATGCTCTAATAGTATAGTCTGAAGTATTTATTTTCAATATAGCCAGTTTCTCAGGATTATAGATCTTTAAAACAGATTCTTTACAGAATTTCTGCTTTAACTTTTTAAATGCTGCTTGCTGTTCTTTTTTTTTTATTCAAAGCTTTATTTCTTTCTGGTGAGCCATAACAAGGGTTCTGCAATCTTGAAGTAATTCCAGATGAATTTCCAGTAAAAGTTGGCAAATCCAAGAAAGAATTGCACTTTTTTGACCAAAGTAAAAGTAGATCATTTTTTAATGGCAGCCAGTTTTCTTTTATTTATCTCTACATGTTCTGGAGTAATGATAAATTCTAAATATTTGTCTGGAGCTATAGAGAGCTTTCTATTCTGCAGAGCTTTTAAAACCTTTACATGCTCTTTATGCTCTTCCAGGGTTTCTGAATAGATGAGAATATCATCAAAATAGGCTATATAAAAGATGTCTAAATAATCCTGCAGTATATTGTTGACTAGGCTCTAGAATGTGGCAGGCATGTTAGTAAGTCCAAATAATATAACTATATATTTAAAATATTTTAAACAGGTTTTAAAGGCAGTCTTCCATTCCTCTTCTTTTTTTATTCAGACCAGATAGTAGTCTTTATGTAGATTTAGTTTGGTGAAATATCTGGCCCTCCTAAGTCTATCCTGAAGCTCTGAAATGAGCAGCAGCAGATAGCAGTTCTTGATAGTGATGTTATTAAGCTGATAATAGTTTACACAGAGCTGTAACTTCTCATTCTTCTTAGAGACAAAGAGTATAGAGTATTCTGCAGGAGAAATAAATAGCCTAATATATTTTTATTTTAGATTCTTGTCAATATATTTCTATAGTGCCTCATGTTTCTTTTTTAAGAGAAAATAAATTAGTTTGAATACTAGCTGTATCCCTGATTTCAATAATATTTTATAGTTTTATAGCTGGTGTTCTAAGAGTTTTTTCTTACCTCTTTCCTGAAAAATATCCTGAAAGTTTCAGTACTTTTATGGCACATTCTCTATTTCTTGAATAGAGAGTTTAGTTATTTTCTGCTTTTTTGTTAGAGTTCCTACTTCCTTGACCTCTTTAGGACAGATATATAACATGCCAACTTGCTTTTTTTATTATTATATATACTTTAATGCTTCTCCTAATATCTCTTAGACTTTAACAATCTCTGATTGCTTTTCAGGCTGCCTCTTGAGCCTTACACTGCTTTTAAGTGTTTTTATAAACTGTATCTCTTCAGTTCTCCAGTCTATATAGAGGTTGTGTGTCTTTAGCCAAGGTATTCCTAGAATGATGTTATGTTTTAAGATTTAAGTAATATCCAGGTTGATCTGTTTGAAATGCTGTTCAATTGCCAAGATGGATTTCTTGGTTTTCATTTATATTTATCTATCTCTATAATTGCTGGGTGATTTATTTGCTATAATTAACTTATAGAGTTTCTTCTTTGCCTAATAAGAGATATAATTCTTGATGACAAAAATATTGCTAATAAAGTTTTCAGTTGCTCTATTATTAATTATGATTCTTGCTTATCTTCTGTTGATTTCACTGTTAACAATAAGCTGCTGATATAGTCTTTTTCTGGTGGTGCTTGTATTAAGATATAAAGACTTTAGCTATACTTTCTGCAAGTATTCCTTTCTGGCAGGGTGTAACAACAGGCCTAGATGACTAGACCTAATAGGGCTGTTGGGTTTATCTTGAGGACAAGAAACAAGGGGGTGAGCAATAGAATAGTAAGAATAAGCCTGTGTTACTAGCAATGTCTATATGACAAGTTGCTATGTGAGTTGACCACAAGGGTCGGATTCTGTCTGAAAGGAGCATTTTTATATACATGCTGTTTTCCTGAGTCTCTAGGATCATAGAATAGGATTATAGAGTTGGATTATAAAGTTAGATCATGGAAATGGATCATGAAAATGGATCATGGAAATAGATTATGTATAATCTATTATGTGACCTTTTTCCTAATCTGTCCTAATCTGTAACACAGGGCCAACTAGTTTTTTGACTTAAGTGGCTTTAAATACCAGCCTGTGGCATCCTTTTCTGACCAATAAATACTGCAGTTATCATCATAATAGGTGGTTTAGTGGCAGGCAGTGTGGTCTTCTTTTCTTTTCTGAGTAGAGGTAGCTTGCTTCTTTTCTTTTTTTTGAGCTTGTTGGGGTATTTCTATCCTATATAATTATTTTTTTTACAGTAAATATATAGTTTCTGCTTATAGTATTTTTTTGCTTTTTAGTTTAATTGGGGTTAGGTCCTCAAGGCTTTTTGTTAAATTGTTTGAGTTTATCCTTCTGGGAGTTTTTCTAGTTGGTGTTGTTTAATTTTATAGCATCTCCTCCATTCTTAGTATGCTGCTGGTTAGTCTGTTGTGGAGTATTAGCTTGATAGTAACACTTAAAGAGGTGGTTATCAATCTTAATAGCTAGATTAATAAGTGTATTTAGATTTTTAGAGTTTTTATAGATTATTAATCTGTTCTTGATTTTGTTCTTCAATCCTCAATAGTAGTATTTCATGAGAGATTTATCTGACCAATTATTTAAATATGCTGTAGCTTACTGGAATTCTGTGGTATAAGCAGCAACAGAGGTCTTTTGCCAGATTGTTATAATTATATAAGTAGTCTTTTTGATTTTATTGAGGTCTTCAAAGTTCTGCTTCATCTTTGCCATAAAAGTAGAAAATCTATTAAACACTTTATTAGTTTCTGGTTGATGTTCTTCAGGCGCTTTTTGCATTTAGTCTTGAAGGTAGGGTTCAAACCATTGAGCTGCTGTATTTTAAAAATAGATTGCTGCAAACATGACCTTTCTGTCTTCATCCAGAAAATCTGGTGTATTAAAAAAGAAGTAGAGTTTCAACTAGAAAATAAATATCTGGAGCTTCTTTCTTTCTCTATAAAAGAGGTCTGGTTTAGCCACCTTAGTCTGCTGGGTCAAATCTTGGTTGAGATCAATTGTCTATCTTGTGTTGCTTTTATTTAAGTGTGTTTAATATCTGAGGTATGTTACCTGCTCTTACAGCTATATATTTTTATTAACCTGTCTCTATAACTGTTTCTGTAACTGCTGAATTTGCTCCTATAGAGCTCTTACTGCTTGAGCTAGTTTCTGGGTGGAGATATATCCCTTCATGTTTTTAATCTCTTGAATGCTCACAACACACCTTGCTTCCTGCAAGAAGGGTGGTCAAAGTGTAACAACAGGCCTAGATAACTAGACCTAAAGAGGTCATTGGTTTATCTTGAAGACAAGAAACAAGGAGGTGAGCAATATAATAGTTAAAACAAGCCTGTGTTACTAGCAATGTTTATATGACAGATTGCTATGTGAGTCAACTATGAGAGTCAGAATCTGTCTGAAAAGAGTATCTTTATATACATGCTGTCTTCCTGGATTCCTGGATTATAGAATGAGATTATAGTCTTGAATTATAGATTTAGATTATAGGGTTGAATTATGAAATTGAATTATAAAATTGAATTATAGTATTGAATCATGAAAATAAATTGTAGATAATCTATCATGTGACCTCCTTTCTAGTTCATAACAATAACATAATCAACCACCAAGCAATAAATATTATTAAGCAACAAATTTTCCTCCACTACAACTTTCTTTTTTTAACACATTATTTTATCACCACCACTATCAAAAATACCTTTATCTCAAGAAAACCAAATTCAAATAGCTGTTGCAGCTTATAAAAATCAAAAAATCAAATTAATACTGAAGGCTGCAGAGATTTTGAGTGCCTGAGGCTACTCTTTGCACTTATCTTAAAGAAAGACAACCACACACAGAAACACATGCTAATGACCATAAATTAAAGACTATTGAAGAGAAAACACTTATTCAGCAATTACTAGAAGCAGATAAACAAGGTTTTTCAATTTAGCCAGAGTTTCTGTGTTCAATAACACAAATATTATTTTGTGAGTGTTTACCTACTACAGTCTTTAGCATCAACTGAGTTTATAAATTTGTCAAGCACTATCCTGAGCTGCATACAAGATATAATTAAAGGATTACATACCAGCATGCAAAGTTAAAAAAGATGTTTGAACCATATTCCAGACACTATACAACTGGTGCAAAGTGGTTGCTTATTCTTGATGGTCATAGTAGCCATTTAACTGCAGAGTTTGATACTTTCTGCAAGAAGAATGCAATTGTCTGTCTTTGCATGCCTGCACATGCCTCTCATCTCCTGCAACCACTTGATGTTGGTGTTTTTGGCCTGCTTAAGCGCGCGTACAGAAAACTGCTTGAAAAGAGAATGATTGCTGGCAACAACCATATTGACAAGGAAGACTTTCTATCCCTATATCCACCTGCTTGTGCAAAAGTGTTTACTCCAGACAATATATGCAAAGGCTTTGCAGGAGCTGGACTTAAGCCACTTGATAAAGAGTGGGTTCTTGCAAAGATTACCTTTCAGCTTTGTACACCAACACCACCAGCTTCAGTTGAAAGTTCAGTCTCCTCTGCTTTTCAAACTCCTCAGAATCCTTGCCAGCTGGATCACAAGGTTCGCAGCTTGCAAAAAAGCCTTAGTGCAAGAAAGCAAAAGCTTTCTAGCAGCCCAATGTCTCATATTCATCATCTTGAAAAGGCCGCGCAGATGGCAATGAATATGAACCTTCTTCTTTGAGATGAAATTAGGACTCTACAAGCTGAGACTGAGCAGAAAACTAGAAAGAAGGCAAGAAGATGTGCTATTCTAGATAATGATATCCTTTTATCTGTATAAGAAGGCCAAAATCGCATTCAGCAGCTTGATACACAGCTTAATGAGAAGCTTGATGAGCCTACATCTATGCCTTGACGGCGAGCTCCACAACACTGCAGTGGCTGTGGGACTATTGGACATACCATAAGGAATTGT
>ENA-UOXB01000665-UOXB01000665.1-bioreactor-metagenome-genome-assembly--contig:-NODE-665-length-20250-cov-5.531270_pt1 | contig 20250 bp, 20 predicted proteins | sample MGYA00238158_ERZ761615 | MGnify/ENA primary metagenome ERZ761615 (study PRJEB28904, sample SAMN06267902) | bioreactor metagenome | isolation source: Joint BioEnergy Institute, California, USA | place... | reverse complement strand
CCGCTACAGCACCTTGCACATCACCCGGCGCGGTGCGCAGGGCCATGTGCTCGACATCCAGATGAAGGCCCTCAACGGCAAGCTGCCCACCGCCGGGCACGACGGCCACCGCGAGCTGGCCGCCATCTGGCGCGACGTGGCCGACGACGACAGCGTGCGCTGCGCCGTGCTGCGCGGTGACGGCGCGGGCTTCTCGGGCGGTGGCGACCTGGCCATGGTGCAGGACATGACGCAGGACGACGCCGTGCGCCGGCGCATCTGGAAAGAAGCGCGCGAGCTGGTCTACCAACTGATCAACTGCGACAAGCCCGTCGTCTCGGCCATGCATGGGCCGGCGGTGGGCGCGGGCCTGGTCGCCGGCTTGCTCGCGGACATCTCCATCGCGGCGCGCAGCGCCAAGATCGTCGATGGACACACGCGCCTCGGGGTGGCCGCGGGCGACCATGCCGCGATCGTGTGGCCGCTGCTGTGCGGCATGGCCAAGGCCAAGTACCACCTGCTGCTGTGCGAGCCGCTCAGCGGCGAAGAGGCCGAGCGCATCGGCCTGGTATCGCTGGCCGTGCCGGACGAAGATCTGCTGCCGCGCGCCTACGCGGTCGCCGAGCGGCTGGCGGCCGGCGCGCAGACGGCCATCCGCGGGACCAAGTACGCGCTCAACAACTGGCTGCGGCAGGCCGGGCCGACTTTCGATGCCTCGCTGGCGCTGGAGTTCATGGGCTTTGCGGGCGATGAGGCGCGAGAAGGCGTGGCCGCGCTGCGCGAGAAGCGCCCGCCCCGCTTCTGACTTCTGACGCCAGAACGCCACCTTCTCCGACGGGAGGGCGGTCCTTTCGCGCAGCGCTTGGCGTTAAGCTGTGCGGACCCGTTGTCCACCTTGCCAGGAGCAGCCATGAGCGACACCTCTCCCTTCGGTTTCGGGCGCTTCGTCCCCGGATTCGACTTCCTGCAGAACCTTGCCAAAGGCTCCGCCGCCGGCATGCCCTCGATGTCCCATTGGGTGGCGCCCACGGTCAGCGTGGAGGAGCTGGAAAAACGCATCGAGGAACTCAAGGCCGTGCAGTTCTGGCTGGAGCAGAACAGCCGCGCGCTTGCGGCGACCATCCAGGCGCTGGAAGTGCAGAAGATGACGCTGGCCACGCTCAAAGGCATGAACGTGGCCATGGGCGACCTGGCGGGAGCTTTCGCAGGCAAAGGTGCGGAGGCGTTTGCCCCTCCGCCCGCGGCGGCACCCACAGATCCTCGGCCAGCGCAGCCTGCGTGGCGCGCGCACTCCGCACGCCTCCAGGCTCGGGCCCGTCGTTGGCTGCGGCCATCGAACGCGAGTTCACCGCCGCGGGGATCGACGCGGCCGCGCCTTACCGGCTGCTCCCGGAGGTGTCGGATGCCGCCTAGGCTGCCGCGGCTCCTCATCGGGATGTGCGCCTCTTCTGCCCTCATCTCGCTGCTGCCCGAACTCGCGCGGATGCGCGCAGCCGCTGCCGGCTGCGCCGTCGTGATGACGCCGTCGGCCGCGCGTCTCATGTCGCCCGCTTTGACCGGTTCGGTGATGAACTGCCCGGTCTACGTCGAGGTCGACGAGCCCACGGGCGGGGTCCCACGTCATCGCTCTCTCGCTGCCGACAGCGATATTGCGCTGGTCGCTCCCGCCACGCTGAACACCCTGAGCAGCCTTGCCGTCGCTTCGACGAGCAACCTCCTCACGCTGACCCTGGCGAACTTCGGCGGCCCGGTCGGCCTGCTCCCCGTTCTGAACGACGAGATGCGATCCCGACCCGCCGTGCAACGCGTTCTCGACCAGTTGGCGGCCGACGGGTTCGCGTTCCCTCCCGAAGAGCCCGGGGCGGCGCGAGACCTGAGCGGCCGAGCGCAGGCGGGGGTCAGCCGGCACGGTCTGAACAAGCTCGTCGCGCAGCTCGCGACGCGCGCCGAGGAGGCGAGCCGTGACGACTGAATCTCGAACGAGGGAGGAGCTCGCGCCAGCGCGACTGCTCGGTCCGGATCTGTTGCGCGGCGTCGGCATCATCCTGCTCCTGCTCACCAACGTTCCGCTGATCCTGACTCCGATCCGGTACGAACAGGTCGTGGGCGCGAGCCCGTTCACGGGTGTCCCCGTGGACGACGCCGCGATCATGCTGTTCCTCAGCGTCCCCACCATGACGGGCATGGGGATGTTCGTCCTCGCGATGGGGCATGGTCTCGCCCGGGCGGGGGCCGGGCGGCGAGAGTTCCGATACGCGATCATCCGGCTCGGCGCGATCGGGGTGGTCGGACTGCTCCACGGATTGTTGGTCTGGTGGGGTGACATCCTCTTCTACTACTTCATCGCCGGTGTGATCGCGTTGTACTTCCGGTTCCGCCAACCGATCGCTCAGATAGCGATCGGAGCGAGCATCACGATGTTCCCTCTCGTGCTCGTCGTCTCCGATCTGCTGGCGCGCATCGGAACCCGCGGCGACGGTGCCACCAACGCGATGTCCGCCGTCTCAGACGCCTATCGCGGTCTGCAGGCGGATGCGGCGAGCGCCTACGGTTCGCACGATGCGGGGGCGATTCTGCAGCAGCGGCTGACGGATTGGCTCGTCTACATGCAGGACTTCGCCCCGGTCGGACTGCCGCAGCTCGTCGGGCTTCTGTTGATCGGCATCGGGATCTCGCGCCTCCGGGCTGCGGGATCGACAGTGCTGAAGACCGGGCGGGCGCGCTCCGTCCTCGTGATCGCGGTGGTGGTCGCGGGTGCGGCCTACCTCTATCAGCTCGGGGTTCAGATTCTGCTGCCCCATGACACCGGCGTGCTGAGTGCGCTCTCGACATGGTGCCAGGTCATCGCGCCTCCCGTTCTCGCGGTCGCAATGTACGTGTTGATCCTCATGCGGGAGACGCGTCTGTCTGCGTCCCCGCTGGTTCGAGCCGTGGCCGCGATGGGGCGATACCCGTTGTCGATCTACATCTTCACGAGCATCATCTGCGCCGTCGCGGCGTACGGATTCGGCTACTACGGCCGCGTCTCGGCGAGCGGAGCGGTCGCCATCGGAGTGGTGCTGACGATCGTGTTCGCGCTCCTGTCGATCGCTATGGATCGTGCCGGAAAACAGGGGCCGATGGAGAGCCTCATCCGGCTCGTCGTGAAGCGGCGGCGACCGGATCAGGCACAGGCAACGAGCAGAGGAGAGGGCACGTGGAATCGATAGCGCGTTTCCGTTCGACGATGACCACCGCGGGACGAGTCGCGGCGACGGAGAAATCGCCGGTGAGTGCCGAGCACGTCGCGTTCGCGCTCGCATCGGAGAGCGCTGCCGAGCATCCGGTGGCCGGTCGCGTGCGCGAGTACGGCGACCTGCGGGGGTGGGGGTCGGGGGATGAGCGCCGCGGCCTCGCCGAGCGCATCGGACTGCGTCGCCGCCCCGCCTGCGAACCGACGCTTCAACGTGACATCGAACGAGCCGCCGCGGGAGGAGACCCGGACGTCCGTGCGGTCCTCCGTTCGATGCACCGGCGGGGGGAGCTGGTCGATCTTTCCGAATTCGTGTCGGCGTCGGGTCTTGATCTCGCCGGCTGGCTGGGGGCCGATGATGACTGATCCGACCCGGTCACGGACCGCCCTCACGCTGCGGGGCGTGACGAAGACGATCGACGCGTCGCGGATCCTCGACGGCGTCACCTTCGATGTCCCCGTCGGGCAGGTCGTCGGACTGATGGGGCCGAACGGTGCCGGCAAGACCACGCTCATGCGCAGTCTCGCCGGGCTGTACGAGCTCAGCTCGGGAAGCGCGCTCGTCGACGGTCACGCCGCGGGCAGTCCCGAGGCGCGACGCGCGCTGAGCCTGATGCCGGAAGACCCCGACCTCTATCCCGGGCTCAGCGTCATCGAACACGTGCGTCTGGTCGAAGGTCTGAACCGTGTCACGACGACCGCGCAAGCACGCGCGGCGCTGCTCGAGAGATACGACCTCGCCGACAAGCTCGACTCACTCCCGCACGAACTGTCGCAGGGCATGCGACGGAAGCTGGCGCTGATCCTCGCGCTCACGAAAGGATCACGAATCCTCCTTCTCGACGAACCGTTCAACGGTCTGGATCCCGTCTCGTCCCGCGAGCTGCGCGACGAAGTTCGCCGATTGTCTGAGCAAGGATGCACGGTTCTCATCTCCATGCACGGGCTCGGCGATCTGGAGAAGATCGCCGATCGGGCGCTGATGCTGTACGCCGGTCGCCTCGTCCACGACATGAGAGTGAGGCCGGCCGAGGGCGAGTCCGGAGAGTCGCTCGAGGACGCCTACCTCCGCGTCGTGGGGACGATGAGCCGTGGCTCCGCCTAGCGCTGCGCGCCGTTCCGCGACGACCGCCGCCGTCGCGCTCGTCACCGCCTATGCACGTATGCGGATCCGTGACCTGCGCGTGCTCCTCCTCAATCCGCTCGCTCTGGTGCTCTCGGCGGTCGGCGTGGTCGGCTACCTGTGGATCCTCGTCAGCCAGGGTGACGACATCTCTGGAGGAGACCAGACTCCCGGGGTGCGCTTGGCGGGTCTCGGCCTGGGCCTGATCTTGCCGCTCGTCGTATTGACGGCGCAGCGCGGCTCACCGCTGCGGCTGCGCCCCGGAGACGTGTCGTGGGTTCTGGCGAGCCGCGACGGTCCGGTCCTCGTGCTGCTGACCCACGCGCTCGGAACAGCGGCTATGGGATTCATCGGGGCATCGGCGGCTAGCGCGATCGCCCTCGTCCTGCGCGGCGAGCCACCTCAGCTGGGCCTGGTCTCGGGTGTGGCGCTCACGAGCATCCTCCTCCTCATCCGTTCGGTGTCGTTGTCGGCGCACGCTCTCGGGCACCGGGTCTCGAAGCATGGTCGAGCCGCGCTCGTCGGTGTTGCGAGTGCGTGGGCGATCCTGTGGGGAGTCCTGAACGCCGCGGCATACGCCGGTCTCGTGCCCGACGACGGCCCGTTCGCATGGGCACTGGCAGCGGTTGCCCAGCCGATCGCCGCGGTCGTGTCTCCGGAATCGGCGGATCTCACGGTGAGCGCGGGGTTCATCGTTCTCGCGGCGATCGCGGTGTCGGTGCTCGCCGCGAAGCCGCGGGTGTTCGTCGAACCGGCGGTCCAAGAGAGCATCCTCGCGAATCAGCTGTCGAAGGCTCTTTCGGGTGGACCATCGTCTGCCCTGCAGAGTAGGGGATATGCGGTCGGGATGAGGTCGTGGGACCGATGGCCGTCCCGCCCGATTCCGGCGGTTCTGGTGAGTCACCTCGCTCAGATTCGTCGCCGCCGGTGGCAGTACCCGGCCACCGCGGTCGTGCTGATCGCGGTGGTGTCACTGTGCATGCTCTCCGGGGGAGTCGTGCCGGTGACCGTCGGGGTGGTCATCGCGGTGCTCCTTCCCTGCGTGTCGGCGGCATCTCAGCTCGCCGCGGCGGATCTGGATCACCAGCATCTGCTTCTGGCCGATGTGTCCGTGGTCAGGACGGGCCTCGCCGGTGTGCTGCTGAACGCGTTCTTCGACCTGGTCGTGGCAGCGCCCGCGGTGATCCTGGGCGTGTCCATCCAATTCGGCCACGTGGGGTGGGGCATCGCCTACATGGTTCCGCTGGCGGCCTTCTTCGTGTGCTCATCGCTCGCCGGCGTGGGCGCGCGAGCGTTCTCGGAAGCGCCGATCGGGCGGGCGATCGCGGGGCTGCTCCTCAGCGCTGCCCCGCTCTTGATCGCGGTGTCGAGTGTTCTCGGCTACGGCGATGATCACGTCGCGTGCCGATCGTGGGTGACGATCGCCGGCACAGTGATCGTGGCCGCGGTCCTGTACCTCGGACTGGCGTTCGCGGTGTTCCGCTCGGCTCTGCCCGGGGCACGGCCGGGCGGGACGCCGGCGTCGACGGTCACCGAGCGGGTAGACGTGCGATGAGCGTCCATCCGTCGTCGGTCGGGCCAGACGTGAAGTCACCCCCGGACACGGCGACGCGCTCGCGCAGACGGTCGAGTCCGTAACCGGACGATGGGATGCCGTTCGTCATCGGCGCGGGACCGGTGGTGTTCGCCATCTCGAGCCGGACATCGTCGCCGAGGATCTCGAGAGTGATCCTCACCGAGGTGTTCTCGGGCGCGTGTTTGGCGATGTTCGTGGTCCCCTCGCGTATCAGGTGAACGAGGGTCTGCTCGATCGTCGACGACACCGAGCCTTCGGTGGATCGCACGCTGATCGTCGCTCCCAGCTGCACGAGCGCATCGCGGGCCTCGTCGAGTGCCGAGTCGATGCTCGCCGGCTGTTCGTCGACAGGCCCGGTGAGAGAGCCGTCATCGTCGCGCACGATCCTCAGCATCCTGCGGATGTCGGCGAGCGCCTGGTCTGCGCCGGCGCGGATCGCGCGAACGGACTGGTCGCGCAGGGCTTCGTCGTCGACGCGCTCGAGGACCCTCGCGTGCATCGAGACGAGCGTGATGTCGTGCGCGATGATGTCGTGCAACTCGTCTGCAATGCGATCTCTCTCAGCTTCGATCGCCGCCGAGCGTGCCTGCGCCAGAGCGGCGACGTCACCCGCCAGGCGCAGCTCGCGCCCGTGCGCCGCACGCAGCGCCCAGCCGATGGAGGCGGAGATCGCGACCACGAGCGCCAGCGCAGGCAGCGCCGTGTTCGCGAAGATCCCGAGGACGGTGCTCGCCAGGATCGTGAGGCTCAGCGTCGCGACGACGTAGATCGACACGAACCACACCGGGCTCGTGTAGACCACGAGGCCGGCAACGCCGGCGAGGTAGAGGACATCGCTGCCGTCCTGGCCCGCGGTGATCTGCACGAGCGCGATGAGCAGGAGGCTGGTCGCTGCTGCCGCGGGCCACCAGATGAACAGTGCCGTGGCGAGCATCGCGGGCAACCCGAACATCAGACCACGCCAGGCGACGCTCGGATCGGTGATGACCAGGACGACGTCGACGACGAGCATCATGGCCAGCACGAGGAGCAGGGCGATGCGTCCCCAGGAAGGCAGGGCGGTGAACCCACGCGTGTCCGCGCCCACGTGGGCCGGCGCGTGCCTGTGCCGCAGTCTCCTCTGGCGCTCCGTCACCCTCCCATCATGCCCGGAAGGGTGCTCGGGTCACTTGCAGATTCCGAGCAGGCGGCACAGCTCCCGCATGATCGGTCCCGCCGGTCGCATCTCCCCGGTGAACATGAAGAGTTCCGTGAACATCGATTCTCCTAACGAGGGTCCTCGGAGGAGGATGTCGGACGTGCATGCCGGTGCACTGCGGCCCGAGGTATCGGAATTCACATACTTAGGTATTAACCCCATTGTCGAGATGCTCCTTAGGATTGCGACGTGGGGGCCATGCGGGTGTTGATTGCCGATGACGAAGCGCTCGTCCGTCATGCTCTCCGCGTTTTCGTTGAAACCAGCGATGACATGAGCGTCGTCGGCGAAGCGGTCGACGGTGAGGGCGCGGTCGCTGCGACGGGGGAACTCCGGCCCGACGTCGTACTGATGGATCTGCAGATGCCCAAACTGTCGGGGATCGAAGCCACGCGTCAGATCACGACGGCGTTCCCGGATGTGCGCGTGCTCGCCGTCACGACGTTCTCGACCGAGCGGCACGTCGTGCCGGCCCTGCGCGCGGGGGCGTCCGGGTATCTCGTGAAAGACACCGACCCGGACGACATCCTGGCCGCGATCCGCGAGGTGCATGCCGGTCGTTCGGTGATGTCACCGCGCGTCACGCGCGACCTCATCCGCTCCGTCCGGGCCGACCCTGTCGCAGTCGGTGGCGCGCCGGTGCCGTCGCCGCTCACGGCGCGTGAGCTGTCGATCGTGAAAGCGCTCGCTCAAGGGCGGTCGAATTCCGAGATCGCACGTCAGCTGCATCTTGCCGAACCCACCGTCAAGGCTCACCTCGGTCGCATCATGACCAAATGGGGAGTGCGCGATCGCGTGCAAGTGCTCATTTACGCGATGACCAAACAGGTCATCGACGTCGACGCGCTCGATCTCCGACCTCCCGATTGATCGTTGGGGAGCCGGCTGAGGGGCGAAGTCGACACTGCTCGCGAATCCGCGGGTTCGATCGGGAGAGATCGGGGGGGATCGTATGGCATCGTCGGTGGCTGTTATCGGCGGGTCGGGATTCATCGGCCGCCACGTGACGGAGGAGCTCGCGCGGTCGGGATTCGAGCCGCTCATCCTCAGCCGAGGCCGAGGCGGAGGCGGGGAGCGTTCCGATCGGATGCGGCGCGTCGATATCACCGACGGCGTGCGGCCGCTGCGCGAGGCGATCTCGGGATCGGTCGCCGTGGTCAATGCAGCGAGTCACGTGGGCGATGACGAACGGGAGCAGCGCCGCGTGAACGTCGACGGCGTGGCGCATATCGTCGAGGCGACGACGTCGCTCGGCATCCCTCTCGTGCACGTCAGCACGGCGGGGATTTACGGGGGACTGGCGGTCTCAGGCGGCACCGAGGGGCAGTATCCGATCCACCCGGAGTCCGAGCTCAGCGTGACGCGAGCGCGCGGCGACGCGATCGCGTCCGCCGGCGGCGCGACGGTGCTGCGTCCCCTGTTCATCACCGGGGCGGGCGACGCGCACTTCCTTCTGCGACTGCTCGCCGCTCACATCGCGCTGGGCGCGTGGATCGAGGACGGCGCCGCGCGCTTGTCCGTGGCGTCTGCCGACCTGGTCGCCCGGGCGGCAGTCGCTGCGATGGGGCATCGCCTGGATGGTGGAACGGGCGGCGTGGTGCATGTCGTGCCCGACCGACCGGTCGCCGTGAGAGATCTCCTCTCGCCGATCCTCGCCGAGTGGGGGAGGCTTCCCTCGCGGTCGCTGAGCGCCGCCGATGCCGCCGCTGTGCTGGAAGCGCGCGGCATCCCGGCACGAAAGATCGCGCAGTTCGCTCACGACTACTTCCTGTCGTCCGAGCGTATCGGCGCTCTCGTGCCCGATGCGGGAAGCCGCAACGTCCACCTGACCGATGCCGCGCTTTCGTGGTACCTCCAGCACGGGCGATCGGCGCGCTGAACGCGTGAGCACCAGCCCCGCACCGGCCAGGGAATAATGGGCTCTCGTGCGCAAGGATGAAGCAAACCGCGAGACCCCGACGGCTGTACGGCGGACGCCGCAGCAGAGCCGCTCGCAGGAAACCCAGCGCGCGGTGGTCGAGGGTGCCGCAAGGGTGTTCGATCGGGAGGGATACGGCAAAGCCAGCCTCTCGATGATCGTCGAGGAATCGGGGATCTCCCAGGGCTCGATGTACTTCCACTTCAAATCGAAGGAGCAGATCGCGCTCGCGGTGATCAACGAGCAGCACGCCCGGTCTTTGCCGCTTCTGACGGATGCCGCTGACTCGTCACCCGGCGTCTTCGAGCGATTGGTTTCGGTGTCGCGCGCCATGGCGGACCAGCTGCGTGACGATGCCGTCGTGCGTGCCGGCATCCGGTTGGCGATGGAAGAAGGCGCCCTCGGTGCGCCGGCCGGCAACTTCTACCTCAACTGGGTGGAGATGACGAGTGCGATGCTGGCGCCTGCGCTGGAACGGGGGGAGCTCACGAGCGGGCTGTCTCCCGAGGCGCTGGCGAAGTCGCTGATCGGCTTCTTCACGGGAGTGCAGCTCATGTCGCAGGCGACGAGTGCTCGTGACGACCTGCTCACCGGTCTCCGCGACATGTGGCTTCTCGCCGTTGACGCGATGGTGCGTGCCGCCGATCGCGATGGTGCCGTTCACATCGTCGAGACGGCTTTCCGCGTCGACTCCGCTCAGCGGGAGTAAGCGAGCGAGGCTGAAGCCTGGAGGCCTCCGGTTCCTCGCGCGACGACGTCGAACACGTTCCATCGCACCGATCCGCGGTCGATCCGTTGCGTCCGGGCGATGCCGACCTCCAGCAGCAACGGTCCGCGCAGCTGTCGTCGCTCTCCGGCATCGAATGATGCGCTTCGCATCCAGATCGAGTTGGCGGACGCCCGGTCCAGTCCGTCGCTGCAGTAGATCAGGGCCTGTGCCTGCTGCGCGGAGAGACGCAGCAGATCGAGCACAGTGACGACCCCTCGGGAGGGGGAGTGGTCTGCAGCGGCGATCTCGTGCTGGAACTCGACCGAGCGCCCCACCTCGATGCGTGTCAGCCGGGAGTTCCACGCGTTCTCCGTCGTGCAGTCGGCGGCGAGCTCGACGGAGAGGGCGCTTCCGTCAGGCGGGGTCGCGTGAGCCAGGGCGGGCGGATGATCCAGCTGAGCGACCGTGCGCATACCGCCCAGGGTGAGACGTGCTTCGAAACCTGCGGTGGATGCCTGTGCATCGAGAGTGCCCGAGACCGGAATGCTCTCGAGCTCGACGTCCGCCGTCGTTCCCGCACGGAGACTGATGTTGCGTAAGCGCGCCGAGACGGGCGACGAGCGATCATCGATGCCTGCGGGGTGGGAGCACAGCGCCGCGGTGAGAACGATCGCATCGATGGAACTGAAATGCGGCGCGGGCGATTTCCCCGTCTTCACGGTCCACGTGCCGGGATACTTCAGGGCGGCGTGGCCTTCGACAGCGATCTGCCGATCGCTGGACCGCGTCGCAGAGCCGACGAATGCCCGGGCCACGCGTCGGAACCGGCTCGCGAGGTAGCGCTCGGAAGCGGGGCCGAGCAGGTCATCCAGACTCGCGCCGATCGCCTCCGAGATGGCGGCTGATCGATTCGAGTAAGCCATGCGGTCAGCTTATTTAAGGCGCCAACCTGGCGCCAGGGTGAGATGGATTTCTGTTCATGCCGTAACTAACATGGGTGAACGCCTTAGTAATCCAGGTGACGACGACCGACGCAGGGAGCGATGCGATGAGAGCACTCCGGAAGACGATCCTGGCCGTTGCCATCGTCGGTGGGCTGATAACGGGCGCGTCCGGATGCGGAGTGATCAACGACACCGTCGAGGGACTCACGGCCACGGGGCCGGCGACGCCTGACCCGCCTGCCGGGGGCAGTGGTTCTGACGGCGCCGGTGCCGACATCATCGTGACCGCCGTGGTGACGAGCGATGCGCCGCAGACCGGCGAGATCTCGGTCACCGTCGACGCGCCGCGTGACAGCCAGAGCTTCGCCGAAGACTCGGTCGAGCTTCCGTTCGAGCACGAGTTCACCGTGCCGACGGATGTCGCATTCCCGTTCCGCGGAAGTCGGATCGAGGTCGACGCAGGGCCGGGTGCCACGTGGATCGAATGTCGCATCCTCGTCGACGGCGAAGAGGTTGCGTCGCACCGTGCCGAGGGAGGCGCGTCGACCGCGGTGTGCGAACGCCGGCTCCAGCTCGGGCCGTCCTGATGGACTTCGGCACCCTCGGAACCCTCGTCGTCCTTGCGCTCGTCGACTCGACGAGCTTCGGCACCCTGCTGATTCCCGTCTGGCTTCTCACGGCTCCGGGGAGGCTGCGCTCCGGCCGCGTCGTCGGCTACCTGGCGACCGTGGCTGCCGCCTACCTCGTGGTGGGCGTTCTCCTCTACCTCGGCCTCTCCGCGATCGTCGCGCGTACCCGGGACCTCTGGGATTCGCCTGGCTTCCTGGTCGCCGTGCTCGTCCTCGGCATCGTGCTGATCGGGGTGAGCTGGCTGATGGACACGAAGAAGGCACGTGCCCGCGCGGCCGAGCGGGCGGCGGCCGGTGGCGGAAGAATCCTGAACTGGCGGAAGCGGATCATGGACGAGGAGCCCTCCCGCGGTGCCACGCTCGGGCTGGTGAGCCTGGCGATCGTGGCTGTAGCGCTCGAACTCGCCACGATGGTTCCCTATCTCGCCGCGATCGGCATCGTCGCCGCCGCAGACGTCGGTCCGGCCCTTTCGATCGCGACGATCGCGGGATACTGCGTCGTCATGATCCTGCCGGCCCTCATCCTCATGGTCGGGCGCCTGGTGGCGCATGACGCACTCGAGGGGCCGCTCACGCGGCTCGACCGGTGGCTGACGCGCAACGCTCAAGCCACCACAGCCTGGATCATCGGCATCGTGGGATTCCTGCTCGCGGTGAACGCCGTGGCGAATCTCGGCTGGGTCGACATCGGCACCGGAGCGTCATGACTCCCAGGGCGGCGCCACCGGATGGACGTCGAAGAACGTCGCCGCGGGTTGCGTGAGGTGCTTCTGTGCGCGGAGTTCCGCGGGCGTGCTCACGTTGACGCCGAGCGACGACAGCACGGCGGGCAGACGTCGGTTCCATGCGAACGTCGTGAGATCGGGGTCGGTTCTCGACAGGGACGGCCAGCCCATCCCGGAATTGCTCGACACGACGAAGGCGACCGGCCGGCGGTGCTCCACCGCGTCCGATACAGCGGCCAGATGCATGCGAAGGGTGGCGTCGCCGCAGATCACGAGCGTCTGCTGCGAGCGCTCCGCGCCGAGCGAGCCGCAGAGCGCGGCGCCCATGGCCGCCTGCTCCGCCGCCACGACGAGAGACGTCGACGGGGGGATCGTGAGGAAGCGCGGGTCGTAGCCCCACATGTCGGTGAGGCCGTTCTCGATGCAGACGACGTCGAAACTCCCGTCGACCACGATGGCCTCGATCTGAGCCCACGTCGCGACCATCTCGGATGCGCCCTGCCGTCTGGTCTGAGGGGCGCTCGGGATCCGGGGCGGAACCGGAACGCCCGTGAAGGCGTCGCGGGCGAGAGCCAGGAACGCCGCGGCGTCGGACATGACGTCGAGCCGTCGGCCATCGTGGGCCGGGCACCTGACCTCGGATTCGTCGACCACGATGAGCGTGGCGCCCGGCTTCGGCGCCCACCTCTCGCGCACGGTCTCCTCGAGCGCTGACCCGAGTGACACGACGACATCCGCCGACGCGAGCGCATCGAGGCCTTCCGGCGTCGCGTACAGCCCGGCGAGGCCGACGAAGCGCGCCCCCGACTCGTCGACCGCACCGCGGCCCGAAGCGGTCACCAGCGCTGACGCGTCGAGCCGAGTCACGAAGGCATCGAGATCCCCGGCGCCGGCATGCGCTCGCTTCGCGCCCCCACCGACGATCACCGCGATCCGCGCGCGTCGTGCCGCGGCGTCGCGGAGCTCGTCGATCGCCTGAGCCGCGGTAACCGACTCGCGCGTCTGTCGAATCGGTGGGCCCGGCGTGCGCGACCATCCGCGAGTGGTGCCGTTGCCACGCTCCCATTCCGACCCCGTGCGGGAGCGCACCACCACGACCGTGGGCGACCGGTGGCGGAACGTGCTCCGCGCGGCCGCGCTGATCTCGGCTACGAGGTCGTCGGACTGCTGGATCGTCCGTGTCGGCATCCCCAGGGCGCGGCAGATCTCCTCGACCGGCAGGTCCTGGAACGTGCCCCACCCTCGCCGCTCGGGAGCAGCCGCCTCGACGACGACCAGCATGGGGACGCGACCTGACGCCGCTTCGGACAGACCGAGGAGCGCGTTGACGAAGGAGGGCCCGGTCTCGAGGGCGAGCACCGTCAACGCGTCGGGCTGAAGAGTCGCGCGTCCGAACGCGGCCAACGCGGCGGTCCGCTCGTCGCTGAAGACCGACCGCTCCTCCGAGGCGCAAACATCGAGGAGGCCGGGTTCATCGAGCGGCAGACCGAACACCTGCAGGTCGCTCAGGTCGCGCAGGGCGGCTGCCACCGGGCCCCACGCGAGTCCCGTCGTCACGCCGCGTCTCCCGACAACGCCGAGGAGGTGACGTCCCAGGTGCCCGCGGGGGTCCGCCGAACGCTGATGATGAGCGCATCGCGCTCGCCGTCATGGGCGTTGGCGGCGATGCGCACGAGCGTCGGGTCGGTGGCGCCCACCGCGAAGGCGCTGCCGTCGAATCCCGCTTTCGCGAGCAGCCCGAATGCGCGGCAGGCATCCGCATTCATGAGCTCGGTGGGCACGACCCGGTAACCCGGACTGTATCGACGCTGCGGGTACTCGACGGAGATCCAGTCGAGAAGCGGGCCGCAGTCGAACCAGACATCGAAGTCGTCGTGGAGGTCAGGGCTGTGCTGACGGCACGCGGCGAGGACGATTTCGCCCATCGTCATATGCCATGACGGATAGTCCAGCGCGACGTCGGCCGCGACGGTGTGCTCAGTGGTCATGGCTGTCTCCGATCAGAAAGGAGTCGCTGCTCGCCAGCCTGACGTGCAGGGCGCTGCTCGTGGCATGCGGGTCGGGTCGCCAGGGCAGCTCGGCGGCTCCGCGAGCGACCTCTTCGCCGTCGCGCCGGAGACGCCAGTCGACGACGTAGTCGGGGCACACCGGATTCGTCTCGAGGGTCCGGTGCATCCGCACCTCGAGCACGTCCCCCGGGCGTACGGGTAGCTCGGTGCTGCCGAGGGGGACGACGACGGGCAGCCAGCTCGACCGGGCACTCAGACTGTCGACCGATTGCGTGCCGATCTTCACGTCCACCGACAACAGCAACGAATCCAGTGTCCCCGTCCGTGACACGGCCACCTCGGCCGGAATGGACGCGACGTCCGAGGCGGCGCCGGTGAAACGGGCCGTCTCGACGGCAGCGGGGCGAGACAGCAGGCCGAGCTGGACCTGCCGTCCCACCACGCACAGCCGGATGTCGCCGCTGCCGACGGTCTCCTCGAGTGCGCGGCGGTAACGATCGGCCTCTCGCGTGAACACGGGTTCGGCGCCCCTCAGCATCCGTCGCCAGCTGAAGGCGCTGACGCTCGTGATCCAGCCTTGCGGGAGCACCACCATTCCGGGGTCGCCGATACGTGCGACCTCTCGGCCCACGATCTGCTCGGCACCTTCGGAGCTGCCGATGGCGCCGACGATCTCGCTCACGAGGATCGTGGGTCGGATGCCCGATGCGACATAGTCGTCGTAAGAGAGGACGTCGATCGACGCATATCGGGGGTCGTTCGCCAGTTCGGAGATCACAGCCTCGCGGACGTGGTCCAGCTGCTCGACGGCGACCACGCGGCGCGCCCCGAGCCGTGCCGCGAGGCGCGCCCACGGGGCGTGCACGCCGCAGCCCAGCTCGACGACGACCGAGTCCGCGGTGACGGCGTCTGTCAGAGCCTGCTCGAAAGCGCGCACGCGAGGCTCGTCGTCCATCATGAACTGATAGGCGGCATCGTCGTAGATGGGGTACTCGCCGATCGACGGCAGGAAGTATGCGCCCGGTCCCGAATGTGCGCCGGGGAAAGCGGTTCGGGGAGCGTCGAGATCAAGAGTCATGCTGCACCCGGATGACGCGCGGCAGACGTTCGCCGCGTTCTGACCTCAGCGTCGCGTCGACCAGTCGGTCGGTGACCGTGGCGAGATCGACCCACCGGCCTGCCGCGACCAGACGCTCGACGGCTCCCGGATCGCGTCGGCGATAGATGGTGTGCGCGGTCGACGGAACGACGAGGTCCGCCACGACCGCTGTGAACGAACGGCATCCGCTCGATCCGTCGCTGACGTCCGCCAGCAACGACTCTCCCTCTCGTTTGGTTCGCGCTGTGAGGTCGTACATGTCGGGCTCCTCGTCGTCGGATCGATCCGGCAGGTGGTGGTGGGCGTCGGTCGATGTCACGTAGATCACTGCGAACGGGACGCGGTTCCCGTCCGCGATGGTGCGCACCAGATTCGCGGGCGCCGTGGCGTTGACGGTCCGAGCTGCGGTCGCATCGGGCTCGCTTTCGAGCCCCGCCGCAGCGCACAGGAGCACGGTCGAGATCTCGCCGCCCAGGGGCGCCAGGACCTCGGAGGTCTCGTGCCCGCCCAGGAGGTCCAGATGCCGCGCTCGCCAGCTCCGGCATCTCGCGGCCAGGCGCGTGGCGCGAGCTCCGCTCGATCGATAGGTGAACACGCCCCCGACTCCGCGGCGGTCGAGAGCGTTCACGAGGGACGCGCCGATGCCTCGGCCGCCGCCGACGACGAGGACCGTCATGCTGGTTCACTCGCCCCCACGCGGGAGGGGAGACGCGGGGGATACCGATCCCGAATGCGCGACAGGAGGATGTTGGCCGGCTCGAAATCCTCTTTCGTGACCATTCCCCATCGCGCGGTGCGCGACAGCGATCCCTCGCTGAGATACGACGGCGAGACCGCCGTCTGGCGAGCGACGCCCAGGCGGAACAGGCCATCGAGCGGTCTGTTGTCGACAGAAGTGATCACGGCGAGCGCGTACGCCTCACGGAAGTCGAACAGCCATGCACCCAAAGTGATGGCGGCGTCCAGCCCGGCGCCACTGGAAAGGGCCCGGTCTTCCAGCTCGATGCCGATCTGGAAGACGCGGGGGAACGTCTGCCGCGAATCGATGCGCCCGACCTGGTCGCCGTCGGACAGCCGATGGATGTCGAAACGGCTGTAATCCTGCGACGATCGCGTCTCGGCAGACCGCCGCAGGTAGGTCCATTTGCCGTGCAGATGGCTTCGCCAGCTGGTGTCGGGCTCCACGTCGGTCCTCTCCGCTGCGGCTAGGCGCGGACGGTCTCGGCGGAGTCGAGGAACCGGCGCAGGTCTCCCACGGTTTTGATCTCGGCTGCCACTTCGTCGGCCACAGCCACCCCGAACACCTCCTCGACTCGTATGCACAGCTCGAGCATCGCGAGCGAGTCGATGTCGAGGTCGTCGGCGAGGACGGTGTCGTCGGAGAGGACGACATCCGCGTAGCTCTCCTCGTTGATCCGGCCGGCCTCGACGCGGACGAAATCGTACAGTTCCGAGTCAGTCATGGTTCTCTCCTTCTCTTTCGATGATCAAAGCGACGTTGCTGCCTGAGAATCCGAACCCGTTGACCAGTGCCGCCTGGTGCCGGCCGGACAGATCGAGGCGGGCGTCGCCCTCCGCCTCCCGAAGAAGCCGGATGCTGCCGGGGGCTTCGAGCGGCTCTCGAAGTCCGAAGCTGCCGCCGACAGGCACGCCGGACAGAACCCGCACGGCGGTGACGATCGACGCGACTCCCGCGGCGAACACCGCATGTCCCACGGCGCCTTTGTTGGCGAGCACGTCGACCGCGACGTCGTGGGTGTCGGCGTACCGTGCGATCGCCTGCAGCTCGGCCTGGTCGCCTTGCTTCGTGCCCGTCGCGTGCGCGATCACGAGCCTGGGCGCTCTACCCGCCTTGCGGGCGGATTCGCTCATCACGAGGTATTCCTCGTCGGGGTCGGAGACGGTCTTGCCGCCGATGCTCCGCGCGTGCCACCCCGTGATGACCGGGTCATCGCCGATCGGCGCCGGGGCGGCTTGGACGACCAGTGCACCGGCGAAACCGTAGACGCGTGTGCCGGATGCCGCTTGATCGAAGGGGCGCACCTCGGGGGCCCATGCCCGTGCGTCTCGGAATGTGTCCTCCTCGAGGGAGCCGTCGATGGATGAGGAACACACCACGACCGTGTCGGCTGCCCCCGCACGGCAGAGATCCGCGGCCACGCCGGCAGCGACCCCCGTCGACGCGCATGCGTGCGAGAGCACGAGTGACGTGACCTCGGACTCGGGGAGCAGCGTCTGCACGTGCCGCACCGGGCTCTCCGGGTAGTAGCGCCGGGCGGCCGGGTCCGCCCCGATGCATTGCGCGCCGAGGATGACGACGACTCTTCGCCCGATGACGTAGCCCTTCGCCTGCGCAGCCGCGAGAGCTCGGCTGATGCAGGCGTCGCGGAGCTCGTGTGCGGCGGCATCCGGGGCCCACTCGACGTCGTCGCCCAGGTCGGCGAGTCCGACGCTGAATCGCTCGCTGCGGGGTGAGCTGACGCTGGTCGCCGTGATGACAGCCCGTAGCGGTGTGGACATCATGATGCCGCTCTCGTCTGGTCGCGCAACCGGCCGAGGGGGACGACCTCGCCGTCGACGATCCGAGCTCTGTCGCCCGTGCGCAGCCAGCCGTCGTCGTCCGTTCCGGACAGAGCCACGAGCTGGTGATCCACGACCTCTCCGACGGCGGTGAACGGTGAACGGACCATGAGCTCGCTATCGCGGATGGTGCATTCGACGCCGTCGAGCGGTCGACCGCAGCTGCCCTCCTTCGCCGACGGGCGCAGCCCGATCGCGACATTCGGGCCGGCCTGGGTCAAGCCGTACCCGTTGGCCAGCGGCGTCCCGTTCTGCCGGTAGTGCGCTTCGACCGAGGGAGGAAGCGGATCTCCGCCGACCCCGCGAACGGAGAGGTCGGCGAGGGCGTCGATGATGGCGGGGTTGCGCCGTGCTTTGACCGCGATGGTCTGCCAGAAGCGGACGCCGGCATCCAGGGTGTCGATCTGCCGCTCCAGGATCGCGCGGATCGCAGAATCGATGTCGAGCGGGTCGAAGACGACCAGCGCGTTGTCGTTGAACATCGACATCAGCACGACGCTGGTGTAATACGCCGTCCCTGCGCGGATCGCCATGGCGACGCGGTGTCCTGGCGGCACCTCCATGGCGCGCGCCGTAGCGGCGGCGTGTGCCTCGACGGCCGCACGCTCGAACGCGAACATCCTCGGTGCACCCGTGGTTCCGCTGGTGCGCTGGAGAAGTGCCACATCCGTGGAGCCGAGGTCGAGCCGGACCGCGCCGACCGGCGCTGACGCGGAGTCGACGAGGATCGTCTCGTGGCGGTCCCACCGTTCTCTGACCGACGCGATCAGCTCGGCGGCCGGGAGTGACGGGTCGATCGCGGTCACGCGGTGACCGTCGAGTCGGCGCTCAGCGGACAGTGACAGGGGCATAGCGCTCTCCATGGTGGGTTCGGTTGTCGATCAGACCGGTGAGCGAGAGGTCGCCGCTGTGTGCGGCGACCGCGACGGCAGCCCCGCCCGCACCCGTCGCCCCGTCGAGCGCGACCCGTCGGCCGAGGCCGCCCGGCGCCAGCGGGCCGTGGGGCGTCGGCACGAGCATCGACTGAAGGTCGGCGAGCAGCCCGGCGGAGTCGATCTGCCCGGGCAGGTGCCCGAGGCGCGCGTTGACGACGCTCGCGGCGAACAACAGCCCAGCGGCTCCGGTCATGAGACCGGGTGCCACTCCCAACGCCGTCTTCAGCCCGGCGGCGATCCGCTGCCAACGCGGATTCTCCAGTTCGTTCGCGGGCAGGATCGTCGACGCGGCGACGAGCAGTCCGGCGTTGCCCCGGTCGAGATACGGTCGGAACTTGTTGTCGCCGTCGACGAAGTAGAGCGCGCGCTTGACGACCTGATAGCGGCGGCGCTCGCTGTCGATGAGGTCGTACGAGGTGGCGGCATCGCCCCCGTGAGTCCTGGCCCAGAGCGCGAGCGCGAGGGCGATCCCCGGGCCTCCGCCCATCAGGCCCCGCTGATCGGCGTCTGGCGAGCGCCCGAGATGGTCGCGGAGCAGATGCCGGGCTCGAACGTCGAGTTCCCGCCCGACACGGTCGGCAACAGCAGCGGCACGTCCCGACGGTCGCCCGTCGGTACCGAGGAGGATGGCCGTCAAGATTCCCGACAGGCCGGTGTCCAACCGCGAGCTGAGCGCGTCGAACTCCGTTGCTTCGAGGCGGTCCAGATAGGCATCCGACCAGAGCGCCGCGCCCTCGTCGTCGCCCTGGCGTCGGAGAGCCGCCGGGAGCAGGCCGACTCCGCCCATGAGACCGAGGTCGGAGACGCGCAACGGCCGAGATGGGCCGTCCGCCACGACATCGAGCAGCCGCTGTTGCGCTGAACGCACCTCGTCGTCCTCGCCGGGTAGGAAGAGCAGGCTGAGCAGGCCGGACCCGAGGCTCGCGACGGAGCGGTTGTCGAGATTTCCCCGCGGAGAGCGCAGCGGATGCGGCAGACCGACCCCGGTTTCGAGGTAGTGGCGGCACGCTCGGGCGTATGCGCGATAGATGTCGGCCGCCGCAGGCGGCGCGGCCGACGGCTCGTCGAGGCCGCCGTTACGCGTGTGCGACATCGGCGCATGGCCGGAGAAGTAGCGCTGCACGCCCGATGCGAACCTCGATCTCCACGTCGGATCGAGATGCGCCGAGACGACGGGGGGCCAGTAGGCGTAGGCCGTGAGCTGGTCGACCGCGTCGACATCGCTCTGGATGGAGTACTCCCGGCGGGTGCCGTACACCCACGGCACCCCGCGGACACCCGACGGGCCCCCGCGGCTCGCCGCTTCGAAGTCGACGAGTGCGACGCCCTCGTCCGCGACGAGCACGTTCGCCGGCTGAAGGTCGTTGTGGGTGATCCCGGCCCGCGACAGATCGGCCACGAGCTCGCGCAGCTGATCACCGATCGTCGCGACGCGTCGGGAGTACGTCGCCGCGAGCGCCTGGTACTCGTCGGTGCCTCGGTCGACGCCCGCGTACACGGGGCTGTTCGACGCCACCCATTCGAACAGCGTCACCCCACCGATCCAGGTCTCGACGAGGAAACTACTCGTGCCGATCTCGAACGTGTCGACGAG
>ENA-UOXB01000663-UOXB01000663.1-bioreactor-metagenome-genome-assembly--contig:-NODE-663-length-20336-cov-10.461417_pt1 | contig 20336 bp, 16 predicted proteins | sample MGYA00238158_ERZ761615 | MGnify/ENA primary metagenome ERZ761615 (study PRJEB28904, sample SAMN06267902) | bioreactor metagenome | isolation source: Joint BioEnergy Institute, California, USA... | reverse complement strand
CCAGCAGTAATGCAGGCAGCGTTCGATGCTGGTGCAGACATTTGGAATGATGTGAGAGCACTCAAGCGTGAAGGCGCTGTAGCATTAGCTGCTAAGCTAGACATACCTGTGATGCTCATGCACATGCGCGGTGAGCCAACAACCATGAATGATCTTGCGCAATATACAGATGTGGTTCAAGAAGTAACGGTAGAGCTGGCGGCACGCATTGAAAAAGTAACTAGTCTTGGTGTGAAACGCGAAAATATCATTATCGATCCAGGCTTTGGCTTTGCTAAGGATTACGAGCATCATTGTGCACTGTTAAAACACCTCGATGAATTAAAGCCATTAGGGTTGCCTATGATGTTTGGTATTTCACGTAAGCGCTTTTTAGCGGAAGTATTGACCAAAAGTGGTGCTGGTTCAGTGATAACAACACAAGCGGTAGAGCGTGATGCTATTGGAACGGCAGCAGGAATTTTTGCGATACAACAAGGTGCCTGTATCATTCGTACTCACAACGTGTCTATGATGCAGCAAGCAGTAGCGTTGTGGCATCAGTTGTCCGAGTATCATGAAAGCTGACCTTACTTTTGATGCTGAATACTATTAGCCGATATCGTAAGTGTTTACTTTGCCTACGTGATGGTCAAAGTTCCTAACCAGCCCTGAGTTTTAATATTCTGTAAATATCCAACATCTTATTATAATTAATACCAATCATAACCTAAACAAACGAGAGTGCTTTGATGACCATACCATCTCAACCAGAACCCACCAACGAACAACGCCGTATTATTTATCAGGCACGTCGTGGCTTAAAAGAATTGGATTTTTATATTGATCCTTATGTGAAAGAACTATACCTAACAGCAGAGCCAGCTGAGCAAGAAATATTTGCACAAATGCTAACGCATGAAGATCCTGATTTATTGGATTATTTTACCAACCAAAATCGTCCAGACGATGATGCCATGTGGGCATTGGTAAATAAAATTAAAACCTGGCGTCATACCAAAGACTTAACGTAGTTATACGTCTTTTATTTATAATTAAATCGTGATGTACTATTGCCAGATTGCCAGATTGCCAGATTGCCAGATTGCCAGATTGCCAGATTGCCAGTGGTAAGTGCTACCTAGCTCATTGGCTTCACTTTTTATTAGCCCTTAATTATGACTTCGACACCTTCCTTACGCATTGATACAGCCATTCAGCCGACTAGCCCGTTGCGCTTTCTGCTATATGGTGGGTTAGGCAGTATAATGGGGCTGCTAGCATGGCTTGCCCCTTTAGTCTTATGGCAGTATGTGTGTCTACTAATAGTCACTACAGCCGTGACACTCTATCTGGCACTATCACGGCCTATACCACTGCATGTTAGCCAACCACCGCTTAGCCAACGTATTGATAAACACTGGCAATTGCTCATCAGGACAAGTCGTGGTGATGAGCTGTGGCAATCAAAATTGGTTGCTGTCCATGGTTATCGATGGGCCGTGAGTCTGGAGCTCATTATCGTAGAGCCTTATAAACGCCCGCTATCAATTACTATCTTTCGCGATCAAGTAAGCGCCAATCAATGGCGTGAGCTGGGTGTTTTAGCCACTATAAGTACTAATAAAACCTAACGCGCAACTCTTCTGTCTCTTTACAACTTCACTCCTTCTTGCGTGAGCTTACGAAGCCCTACATGTCATAACAAAATACCTATCTTGAAGTTAAAAGAGATTTGTTATATTGCATGAGAAGAATACAGCAGATAAACCAGCATTTTTAGTCGCTGATGAGCTAGTTATTGACTAGAGATGAATGTTGTAAAGCAAATTCATGGTTTGTCTGTAACAAATACTAGAATAAACAAAGGAGTAGAAAATGAGTTTATTAGGGAATTTAGTGAGCCAAGTTGCCCGCAGTGCGATGAACCCAGAAGACGCACAGCGTAACCCAGTCAACCAACATACCAACGCACGTCGTACTGGAGGTCTTGGTGATATATTGGGTAGTGTATTAGGAGGTGGCAGTCAAGCGGGTGGGTACAATCCTCGACAATACGATCGTCAACCTGATAATGGTTTTGGCTTGGACGATATCATAGGTAGTATTACTGGTAGTAATCAGCGCGGTGGCGTAAGCTCAGGTGCAGGTGGTCTGGGAGATATCTTAGGCAGTGTACTTGGTGGTCAACGCAATAGAGGCGGCTTTGGCGGCAAAGGGATGCTTATTGCTATGCTGATGCCGATGGTACTCACTTGGATTAAAAATAATGGCGGTGTGAGCGGTGCCTTATCAAAAATTACTGGTATGGGATACGATAATCAAGCGCGATCTTGGATGAGTAATCAAGAAGACAATGACAATCTTGATCCAAATGAGGTCAGTCGATTCTTCGATGAAGGTGAGATTCAACAAGTTGCTGCTAATACTGGTGCCAATGAGACAGAAGTGCGTCAAGGTCTTGCTGAGTTGCTTCCCGAGGTGATGAATCAGTTAACGCCTAATGGCAACTTGGATAACGAAACGGAAGCGAATGATGAAATTGATCAGATTATGAGCCAACTGTCTAATCGATTAGGTACTTTAAAATAGTTTCCTGTTTTTAAATCTATCAATATCAGTCAAAAATGCAATGAGAAGAGTACATCTGATGATGTGCTCTTTTTTATTGCTTATCTGCTTGTAGCTTATTTAGAAAAAATATCACTACATATTTATTTTATTCTAAATAAATATATTAAAATAGGTAAACAATAATACAAGAACTAGATAAATCTTATAATATGGTTAAGGAGAGTGCTCATTTCTTGATTTGTGGCCACAGTTATCTTGAGACCATGCTATTAATGGTAAAGGTGCGCTGATCTGATAATCCAATGATCTTATAAGGATACTTAATAATGCCATTCAAGCCCATCCAAGCCGCTATTGCTATCTTAGTTGGTCTGATCATTTGGTTTGTCATTCCAGTTCCGACTGGTGTTACACCAGAAGCATGGCATATGCTGGCACTATTTATTGCTACCATTGTGGCCATTATAGGCAAAGCATTACCCATTGGCGCAATTGCTATTATTGCTGTGACCCTAGTAGCACTGACAGGCGTAACGAGTGATAGTCCAAAACAAGCTATTAGCGATGCATTATCAAGCTATTCAAGTCCTTTAATTTGGCTAATTGGTATTGCCATCATGATATCGCGTGGCTTGATAAAAACTGGCTTGGGTCGGCGTATTGCTTATTATTTTATTTCTATTTTTGGTAAAAAAACCGTCGGAGTGGCTTACTCTTTAACAGCCGCTGAACTGATAGTAGCGCCCATTACACCCTCTAATACAGCACGAGGCGGCGGTATTATTCATCCCATTATGAAATCCATCGCACAGAGCTTTCATTCAACTCCCGAGGACGGCACGCAAAACAAGATTGGTCGCTACTTGGCTATGGTTAATTATCACGCCAATCCTATTACTTCTGGTATGTTTATTACCGCTACTGCCCCTAATCCATTAGTTGTAGAACTAGTGAATAAAGCCACAGGTGGTGATATTCAGCTATCTTGGACAACATGGGCGCTCGCGATGTTTGTACCTGGGATGCTCTGTTTGGTGGTGATGCCACTGGTTATCTATATTATCTATCCGCCCGATGTCAAAGTGACGCCTGATGCGAAAGACTTTGCAAAGGATAATTTAGCCGAAATGGGCCAAATAAGTACTCAAGAGAAAATCATGCTCGGGGTATTTGGTTTGATGCTGCTATTGTGGGCGAATATACCTGCGCTTATTTTGGGTGAGCAATATAGCGTCGATGCCACTACTACTGCCTTTATTGGATTAGTAGCATTAATCCTGACTGGTGTCCTGACTTGGGATGATATTCTAAAAGAAAAATCTGCATGGGATACCATCGTTTGGTTTGGCGCACTTATTATGATGGCGGCTTATCTTAATAAGCTTGGCTTGATAAGCTGGTTTTCAGGCAATATTGAGTCTCTAATTGGTACCACTGGAGTAGGTTGGGTAGGGGCAGTGACTATTTTGACCTTAGTTTACTTATATATTCATTACTTTTTTGCTAGTACCACGGCCCACATTACAGCGCTATTTGCCGCATTCTATGCAGTAGGACTGACATTAGGGGCGCCGCCGATGTTATATGCGCTAATATTAGCCGCAGCGGGTAATATTATGATGACACTTACTCATTATGCAACTGGTACCGCACCTGTTATTTTTAACTCTGGTTATGTGACATTAAAAGAATGGTGGGGTATTGGGGCAATTATGAGCGTGGTTAACTTAGTTATTTGGATAGGTGCTGGTCTCATTTGGTGGAAAGTACTCGGCTATTACTAACTTTGAAAGTTATTGGCTAAAACCGTTCATCTAATGTGTCTAATGTATAATTGAGCGCCTCAAAACAGACATCAGTATTGAATCCTCTGTATTGTAAAAACCGTAGCTGGCGCGCTTTGTCTTTTTGCTCAGTGGGTATGTCATTACCGTACTTCTTAGTACGTGCTATGACCGCCAATTTGAGCCAATCAACACCGTCAACCAAGTTATCTGCACTATCATCGACAAATTCACTGAATTCCTCAGATTCGCTATTTGCCATATCGATTAGCTCATCAATGTTGCCTGGCATAGCGATTTTTTTGCGATAAAATTCTTGTTTGATACGTCCACGCCCTCGGCCTTTGCGAATGTTCTCGCGTATCAGCATTAGCGTAGTGCGATAATCACTTTGGTAGCCTTTTTCTTCAAACTCATCGAGGAGCGCATCGATTTTTTCTGGGTTTTGCTCCTTATCAATCAGCTTTTGCTTGAGTTCAGCTTTGCCGTATTCACGGCGCGACAAATAATAAAATGCAAGCCAACGTAAGCGACTTTCCGCTTTAATGGCATCGATGTCTGCTTGACGTTGTTCCGGCGTACGCAAATAAGCCTTGAGGGCAGCCGGTAAGTTGTCGGTTTGATGGCTTGTTTCATCGTCACAAGTTGTTTTTGACGCAGTAGCGTATGAGTCGTCTGCTATATGCGACTCTTCACTAGTATCGAGAAGGGAGGCGGTTTCATTGTCAGTATCATGGACGTTGTGCTTGACCTCTGCGAGCATCTCTTTGATACTTTGTGCTTCAGGTGGCTTATAAGCAGGTATATCGCTAGGCTCCGCGATGAAGTTGGCAGCTGGATGAAAGCGTTTTTTACGTTTCTTAGAATTGGATGTTTTTTTGACATGATGAGAAAGGGCATCAACAGATTCTATCTCGACTGTAGACTTGCTAGTCAAGGAATTGTCTTTGTTTCTCTTATCTGTATAAGTAGGCCGCCTACCAACAGCACTTACTTTTTTATGTGTGTCTTCATCAAAGTGCTTAGAAGGTCTTTTGCGTGTGGCATCGACAGAACTCGCTGAATCGGTATCCGACTCAGCGAGTATTTCGGCCAGTGTTTTAATTTTCATAATACGTCATGACTGTTGATAGTAGAGAGTTATCAAAAGTCTATTGTACAGGCTCAGAAGCCAATTCTTCATTGGTTTCAACAGCATCAGCGACCTTACTGTCTTTTTTGGTGCCAAGCTTTTCGTCACGAATTTTATCTTCGATTTCTTTGGCAATGGCAGGGTTTTCTTTCAAAAATAGCACAGAGTTGGCTTTACCTTGGCCGATTTTTTCATCGCCATAGCTGTACCATGAGCCAGCTTTACCAACTGCACCAATCTCAACACCTAAATCAATAACTTCAGCTAAGTGGTTGGTACCTTCGCCATAAGTAATTTCGAACTCAGCTTGACGAAATGGTGGTGCCATTTTGTTTTTGATGACTTTAACGCGCGTTTGGTTACCAATGATTTCATCACCATTTTTAACTGCACCGATTCGGCGTATATCCATGCGTACTGACGCGTAGAACTTGAGAGCATTACCACCCGTTGTAGTCTCAGGGCTACCGAACATAACACCAATTTTCATACGAATCTGGTTGATAAACACGACCATGCAATTAGAGCGTTTAGCATTACCTGTAATTTTGCGTAGGGCTTGACTCATGAGACGCGCTTGTAGACCCATATGAGAATCACCCATCTCGCCTTCAATCTCTGCACGTGGCGTCAAAGCCGCAACGGAGTCAATGACAATCATGTCGATAGCACCTGAGCGAACCAACATATCGGTAATCTCAAGAGCTTGCTCACCATTATCAGGCTGTGAAAGTAGTAACTCATCCGTATTCACGCCTAGCTTACGCGCATAAACAGGATCAAGTGCATGTTCAGCATCAATAAAGGCACAAGTACCACCTTGCTTTTGGCACTCTGCAATAGCCTGCAACGTCATGGTAGTTTTACCAGAGCTTTCAGGTCCATAAATCTCAACGATACGGCCTTTTGGTAGTCCACCGATACCAAGAGCAATATCCAAGCCAAGAGAGCCTGTGGAGACTACATCAGCATCAAGGATGGCTGAGTCATCACCAAGGTGCATAATGGTGTTTTTACCGAATTGTTTCTCAATTTGACCTAGTGCCGCTTTAAGGGCTTTGGCTTTATTGTCGTCCATACTGGATTCCTTGTTTGCAATAATTGATTTGGAATTATCGATTTCTATGCTATAAATATAATATTCGTACTATTAAATATAATGCTTCAATAGAACAACAGCTAGTTGAGTTTTAGAGATAGCCAACACTTGGCTAAAGGAAGCGGATAATGATATCAATGGCATAGTTAACAATATCAGATATTTTGCTCTACTATACAGCAAAATCAAATTCTGATAAAAGTAAAACTAAGTTCATTAATAAGTGGAAACTCTCATTTATCATCCTATTGAATAGATGAGGTAATTATAACAAAATCCAAGGTAGTAGTAGGGTATCAAACCACGTTAAACGACATCAGCTGTCGTATAGTATGTGACTGAGATTTGGTATAAAATTACTATTGGATATTAAATGATTTTGGGTCTGATAATGGTACGGTTTGTCAACAGTTTTATAAGTTGTCCACAATAAATATGATGCCTTTATTTGATTACTGTGAAACATCCTCTAATGTAAAATTATTTTTTAAAAATATTGAAAATAATTTTTTATGATTAGATATTAAGTGTAAGTAGTTGATTTTAATTAATTTTTAAATTGTATAAAAAATGAACGATTTTACCTAGTCCTTTATGTTACCTAGGAGAAATCTTGTCAAGTGGTGACTTATACACAGGGTTATCCACAGCTTATGGGGAGAACTCACGAAGCCCTTATAGTGTCAATGTTTGCGCCGATGATGAATTATGAATGTCACGTACAGAGCTTATATTGCACGCTTGTAAAGCCATGTGTTCGTCAATAATTTGACGAATTTTTGCTATGTTTCACATATGACAGTTTGATGAATTTTTTTAGCTAAAAATATCTATGCCCCACAAATCAAAGGATAGAGCCGTCAAATACATCAATATTCTGCCAGAGAATAGTAACCAGATAGCCAATAAGACAAAAAAAGCGACTAAGTTACTTAGCCGCTCAATAAAACAAGGTCAAAAACACTTTATCAAGATCAGTCTTTGATATAAATTAAATCCCATACGCCATGTCCACGATCTAGACCACGACGCTCAAATTTTGTCATTGGACGAAAGTCAGGACGCTCGGTGAAATTGCCTGTACCGGCTTGATTGGTCAAACCTTCAAAACCATCCAAAACTTCAACCATCCAAAAAGCATAGTGCTCCCAATCGGTGGCAGTATGAAACCATCCGCCTTGCTTTAAACTACGCGTCACGATAGACATACGTTCTGGGCTGACGAAACGACGCTTATAATGACGCTTTTTTTGCCATGGATCAGGAAAATAAAGCTGAATACGATCGATATGGTTTTCTGGTAATTGCTTTAGTAATTGGATGGCGTCACCGTTGATGATTTTGACATTGGTTAAGCCTTGAGTACCAGCCATATAGGCGCATTTACCAATACCTGGCTCATGCACTTCGACGCCAACAAAATTGCGCGTCGGTTCAGCTGCTGCCATTTCAATGAATGAATCACCTAAACCAAAACCAATCTCTAAGGTAAGCGGAGCGTCGCTGCCATTCGGGCTATCAGCAAATAATGAGCGTAAATCATCGATACCCTCTAAGTTACCATCACCAAAGCTATTGTTGACCAAATACTCTGCAAACTCTGGAGCAGTTAGTGCCAACTCAGCGTTTTTATTCATGTGCGTGCGTCGCTTCATGAATGTGTTGACAATACGCAGGTGCTTATCGGAAGTAGGTTCTGCGTCAATATCGGCACTGGTATCAATATTGATAGGTTCGTTAGTGCTATTAAGGTTTTGCTCATCAGCTGGGTTGCTAATGGCGTTATCATTGATATCAGAATGTGGACTCATAGTATTAATAAGGCTTATTTAGGTGGGTAAGATACACTCATTATAAGTGAAATCCATACAAGTGTGAACGTACAATCCTATTGTAGCGTGTTTACAGTCAAACTGTCGCATTTCTCTATCCTATACATAGGTTGGAGCGTTATCATATAATAATCATTGTCAGAGCATTTTTTTAAAAGCTAATAGAGCATATTGCCATGCTATTTATTGAGACGGACTCGCCGCCCCCTTTTTATCAAGAACAATTGACGCCTAAAAAACGTCAGCAATTGGATCAATGGTTTATTGGCCATCGTAGCCAGCACTATTATCTCAAACGCTTTGAGCAGTTTGATCGGCAAGGGTATCTATCGCCACAATGGCATTGGGCAGCATTTTTTGTGACTTTTCCTTGGCTGCTCTATCGTAAGCGTTATATGGATGCCATCGTATATAGCGTAGCAGGGTGGTCATTTATTCAGCTTAATATTGCCATTGTGTTGGTCATGTTCGAGTTTGTGGCCATGCCTTATGTTCCTGAGATTTATCAGATGGCAGTACGTATAGGGATTGCCACGCTCATTTGGTTATTTTGGTCGTTTATGGTGGCACGATGGACGGATGCTTATTATTATCGAATGGCGCGACGTGAAATTGCTGATGCGCTCAATGACCATCCACAAGATGAAGCCATGCAGCAAGCACATTTGCGACGAGAAGGCGGGGTCAGTTTATTTGGTTTGGGATTGGGATTTGGGCTTTTCGCCTTTGCTTTAATAGTGATTAAGGTGCAGTTTTTGCCTCTAGTTGCTAAGCCAAAAGCAAATGAAGTATTGTTCGACGCTTATGATACAGTCAAAACTGCACAAAATCGGGTGGCATTAATTTATCAGCAAACAGGTCAATGTCCGGTTGATTTGCCTTTGACAATGGGTAGTCAGCAAATACGTATTGATATAGACACCAAAGCTGCAGGTGTTGCCAAAACAGATTGCGCCGTTATTGCAACCATCCAAAACGTGACATTTCCAATACGTTACCTAAATGATCAAACGCTGGTCTTTTATCACCTATCCGATAGTGATGATTGGCGCTGCATGAGTTCACTGAGTAAAAAACAAGCTCCTGAAAGTTGCAGCGCTGATTAGAGGATTCTGGCGATTAATTTTTAGAGTCGGTAGCGATGTCATTGCCGCTATCAGTAGGTGTCGCTTGACTCTTTAATGCATCATAAAACTCGCTTAAATCCATCTTACGAGCTTTATCAATGTCTTCATCAAACAAACTCTCAAGCTCTGCAATTGCTGATTGTGCTGATTCTATCATACTGGCCTCATCATCATAGATGGCTTGCTGGCGCTCAATCAAATCATCGTCATAATCACGGAAGGTTTTTACGGTTTCTCGCGCTTTTTCTGGTGAGATGCCAAGCAGCTGTAGTGACTCTCGCGACATGTCTAGAGATGATAAATAGGTCTCACGCCAAATGTGACGTACGCCAACCTCGCGTAAACGGTAATAATGCTGACGGTCACGAGCGCGTGCTAATACGATAATTTTGGGATAGTTTTTACGTAGGTATTGAGCCGTTGTAATGGAACGTTCTAAATCATCAATGGCGAGAATAAAGAGGCGGGCTTTTTTGATACCAGCTGCGCGCAATATTTCTGGATTTTTTGGGTCACCGTAATAAACCTGATTACCGAATTTACGGACAAAATCTACGCGATTTGCCGAGCGTTCAATCGCGGTAAACTCAATGTTATGCATACGTAGTACACGACCGATAATCTGACCAACTCGTCCAAAACCAGCAATGATGACCTGATGCTCATGGTCTGGAATAGCATCGTACTCTCGGCTTGGTTTACTCTTAGCAAATAAAGGCTCACCGATTTTTTCTAACAATAAAAATGCCAAGGGCGTTAGCGCCATAGAAATGGTGACGATGAGATTGAGCGTATTGGCAAGCTCTGGTCGCAAAACATTTTGAGCAGTTGCAACACTGAATAAGACAAAGGCAAATTCACCACCTTGAGCCAAGGTCACACCCAGTCTGATACTAGTCGGCCACCGATTGCCCAAAACCTTAGCAATTGCGGCAATGACACCAAACTTGATGACCATAAGTCCTACAGCACAGCCAATAATAAAGAGGGGCTCTGACAAAATGAGCTTGACGTCGGTTAACATACCAACCGACATAAAAAACAAGCCTAACAACAGTCCTTTGAAAGGTTCGATACTGGCTTCTAGCTCATGACGATACTCTGAATCTGCCAGCAACACCCCTGTCAAAAATGCGCCCAATGCCATCGATAGACCAATTTGCCCCATCAAAATAGACACACCCATCACGATAAATAATGCGACAGCTGTGAGTAATTCTGATGCACCGCTTGATGCGACAAACTTAAAAAATGGTCGAATGATATAACGACTAGCAAAGATGAGACCGGCAAAAACGGCAAAAACCTTACCAAAATAAATCAAATCATAGCTTTGTTCACGTACGCCTGATAAAAACGGAATGACAGCCAGTAGTGGAATGACAGCGATATCCTGGAATAATAAAATTGTAAATGCTTCACGGCCATGCGTACTTGAGAGCTGCTGTTTTTCGGTCAATATCTGAAGTACAAAAGCGGTAGAAGAAAGGGCAAGGCCAAAACCGACGATAAAAGCGGTGTCCAGTTGTAAGCCAAAAAACTGATGTAAAAGCCCCATTAGTAATGTGCCGGTAAGACCGACCTGTAGACCACCCAACACAAATATAGAGCGCCTCAATGCCCAAAGCCGTGATGGCTGAAGTTCAAGACCAATGATGAACAACAGCATGACCACGCCAAACTCAGAAAAGTGCAATAGGCTCTCAGCATCGCCCGCTACATCTAAAGCACTTGGTCCCAGTATCAACCCTGTGATGAGATAGCCTAATACAGTTGCAATACCGAAGCGTTTGCCAAGAGGTACAAAGAGCAGCGCTGCGCCCAAGAAAATCGTAGCTTGTAACATTAAATTTGGTGAGCCGGCGGCGGCAGCGAACATTTTGTATCCTTAAGGGTGACGATAAAATAAATAATATAGAATGGTAAAGCTTAAGTCGATGTTACGATAAGCCATCGAATTGAGTTATTTTTTACGGTAAATTTTCCAAATGCCATTATCCGCAAGTGGATTGCTATAAGCATCATTACGGCGCTTACGCGGCGTCTGCCGACTATCTACGATCTTAAAATCAGGTAGGGCATGTACGATAAGCCCTGTACGATAAAAGCGAACGCGCTCTGGCTCTAACATCTCACCTTTACTATCACGGCAAAAAACATACGCGCGCAAATCGATAAATTCACGGTGCGCAACCAAACGTGCTTCCTCATCATTATCAAACACGGCAGACATGCGCGCAATTTCATCAGGCGTATAATCACCGCATTTGTCAGTCAGTGCCCCTACCGAGCCGAAGCTTTTGGATTCTTTGGCGCGTGTCTTGGTCAGATGTAGGCGCTGAACATGATAGATAAACTGCGGTATTTCAAGGCTGGCAGGTAATGGCAGGTAATCAGGTGGCAGATTGGCAGCAGGATAAAAAGCCACTGCGCGTTCTAGTAAAGGCTGCCAATCCTGTTGATAAGCCTGCACTTCGGCTAAATTGCCTTCATAAATAGGCATGTCACGAATTTGACGCAAAATATCAGGTGGAAACTGCTCATTACGAAAACGGGCGATGTCTTCTTGTAGCGTTGACAGCAAAACTTTGGCGTGTTTTTTGCCGTCCTTTGACGTAGGGTCTTCGATATGGTCTGGGGCAACAAAGGGCGCTGAGCGTTTAGACATAATAGAAGGTCACCGTGATGATGAATAAAGCGTGTAAGCCTCAAGTATACAGAATTTATATAAAAAATATGACAATAAGACCGATTTTTTCAGCGTTTTTCATGTGCTATTGCAATGACAAAAATGAATGTAACGTGTGCTCAACTCAGATGACGTCTCTTGCAAATTTACTCTGTTTATTTTAATGATGATGACCCATATGGCTATCCATAATTTCTGTACGTTCTGATATATCACAAACCAGCGCACTGCTATGCGCTTGAGTTTGCGGATGTGACGAGCTTTCAACCTGAATGGTGGCATGATGAATATCAAGGGAAAGCAGTCTTTGCTCAAGATTGGCAATCAATATACTTGAGTCATGAATACTCATGTCTCCATCGACAGTCACATGACAGGATAAAGCATTTAAACCGCTAGTAATGCTCCAAACATGCAGATCATGGACTTCTTTTACTTGCGGGTGTTCTTGTAGTTTTTGCTCAATCTCGACTAAAGATATATGAGACGGCGTACCTTCCATGAGAATATGAACGGAGTTGCGTACAACACGATAACCACTGACTAATATCAGGACGGCGACGATCACTGAGGCGACTGCATCTGCCCAGACCCACCCAAATCCCATCATCAATAGAGCAGCAATGATGGCAGCAACTGAACCCATCAAATCACTCAATACATGCAAATAAGCACTATGCATATTGAGATTGACAGGTTGTTTTTTACTTGATGGTTGAGTGTCTTCTTTACCATGACTGTGTGTATGATCGTTGTCATTGTGTTGGCTTCGATGCATGAGCCACGCCACCAAGATATTGATCAACATGCCGACTATCGCCACAATCAGCATACCTTGAGTCGCAATTTCAGGAGGTGAGCTAAAGCGTTTGATGGCTTCATAGAAAATCATTAAAGCAATGACAATCAATGTTGCCCCATTTACCGTCGCAACTAAAATCTCAAAGCGCTTATAACCAAAGGTTTTTTGATGCGTGGCAGATTTTTCGCCAATTTTAAAAGCCATCAAGGTGACACCAAGTGCTATGGAATCACTCAGCATGTGACCTGCATCAGACAATAACGCTAAGCTTCCTGTAAGCCAGCCACCAATCGCTTCGATGAACATATAACTGGTAATAATAATAAAGCTAAAAAGTAACGTTCGCTGATAGCCTTTCGTATCTCGCGCTGCGACAGACCGTGTAGAGTGTGGCTCATGCTCATGACTGTCATGTGTATCGTATCCATCATGCGTATCATCAGAATGCGGCTGATGTGTATGAGCAGCACTTTGATGAGGATTGTTGGATGTAGAGTCTGACTTTTCTGGCGTCATAGCAACACTCAAATTCAGAAGGGTGGGAGGAACTAGTCTACACTGACTCTGCACCGTATAGCGATGCAGCTTTAAGTAGCAGCCTATATCGTGATTACAAATTTAACATAGCTAGGTATCAGAGGTTGTAGTGACGACGTAAAACTCACATCACCAGCCTATAGGGTCAATATCTAAAGTAAGCTTGAGGTATTTGGCGCTTGGAAGCGCGATTGCAGGTTGCCACCACTGGTTTAAGACGCGGTGTAATTGTTGTCGATCCTTAGCTAATAGTAGTACTTGCGCATGGTAGCGGCTGTTTTTTTTGCTCATTGGTGCATCGATAGGGCCAAGCACAGCCAGATTATGGGCAGTTGGTAACAGCTCAATGGCATCTTTTAGGGCTTGCGTGGTAGCTGCCATTGTTTTGCCTTCACAGCGTATAAGCGCGGCATGGCTATAAGGAGGCAGGCCCATTATTTTGCGTTCTTGTAGCAATTCACGAGCAAACGACAGATAACCGTCCTTGACTAGTTTTAATAATAGCTCATTGTCAGGTTGCAAGGTTTGAATCAGTACGCGTCCTGCTTTGTCACCACGTCCAGCGCGTCCAGCTACTTGAACCATCAATTGGGCAGTATGCTCAGGTGAGCGAAAATCTGCTGATAAAAACCCGCGATCGGCATTGGGCAAACAAACAAGGGTGACATTGGGGAAATGATGACCTTTGGCAACCATTTGTGTACCGACTAAGATAGCAGGCTTGCCTTCATTGATACGTTGATAAATATTTTCCCAGCTGTTCTTCAACCGTGTGGTGTCACGATCAATCTGAATAATAGGGTAGAGGTCTTTACTGGTTTGTGGGTTGGCAAAGATGGCATGTAGGTTTTCGCTCAGTCTGGTGGTCCCCATACCTTTAGCATCTAAGTTTTGACTGCCGCAATCAGGACAGGCAGCAGGGATGTAAGCTTGCCAATCGCAGTGATGACATTTTAAATAAGAATGGCTGTGCTGAGCTTGATTATTATAATGAACCGTTAAATGAGCATCGCAACGAGGACAGTCTGCCTGCCAGCCGCAGGCTTTGCAGAGCAAAACAGGCGCATAGCCACGACGGTTTAAAAAGATCAATACTTGATCGCCTGCCTCTAGCGTTTGACGTATGGCACCAATGAGTGCATCGGTCAGACCAGTGTCATAACGTGCGCCATCGTCAGTGGTTTGCTGATGAGTACTTTGTAGCCGAGCATCAATGAGCTGCATCGTCGCAGGGTTAGCATTACCAGGCCGAGTCAGCAGTTGATACTCTACTAGTTTACCTTCATCGACCAATTTTAGATGCTCAAGAGAAGGCGTGGCTGTACCAAGTACGACAGGTATGTTGTGCTGAAAGCCACGATATAGGGCAACGTCAGCGGCATGATAACGCAACGTGTCTTGCTGCTTATATGAGCCATCATGTGCTTCATCAACGACAATAAGTCCCAGATCTGCAAAAGAATATAAAAGAGCTGAGCGTGTACCAATGATGATTTGTGCATGACCAGTACGGCAGTCTTGCCATCCTTGTAAGCGGTGGGTGTTGTTCATTCCTGAATGTAGTAAGACGATGTGCGCTGCAAATCGACTGGCAAAGCGCGCACGTGTTTGCGGTGTCAAACCGATCTCTGGCACAAGAATCAAAACCTGCTTTCCAGCTTCTAATACCGCTTGCATCGCTTGCAAATAGACTTCCGTCTTACCACTACCTGTAATGCCATTTAACAAAATACCTGTGTAGCGCTTGGCTTCATGGGCTGCAATAATGGCATCAACGGCACGCTGTTGCTCCGCATTCAGATCCAACGGCATTTTTGCTAATTTGACAGGAGAAGGGGCCTGTTTTGACTCAATATAACGTTCGATGAGTCCTTTATCTTCGAGTGTCTTCAAGAACTCTCTTTGCATTCCTTCTAGTAACAGAATGTCCTCACTGGCGCCGCGTTCGCCATGCAGCTTTAGCATATCAAATTGCTGTTTTTGCTTTTTGGCATTGGCACGGAAATCATCATCCGTCACATGGGGCAAAATTCGCCAATGCGTGATCAGAAGATCTAAAGGCTTACCTTGGCGCACCAAGCTTGGCAAAATGACGGCTAAGACATCCCCTAATGGATAATGGTAATAGCGCGCCAGCCAATAGGCCAGCTTTAGCATGCTATCGTCTAAGATGGGGTCAGCATCCAAGCACTTATTAATAGGTTTTATCTTATTCAAAGGAACGCTACTGTCTGCCTCAGAAATATGGGCAATGACAATACCGATTAAGGTTTGGCGACCAAATGACACTTCGACACGAGTGCCAATTTTTGGTATCGATGCATTTGGCAACGCGCTCATCTCTGCTGGTAGACTATAGTCAAATACCCGATAAAGGGGGACGGGCAGAGCAACTTGTACCAACATAAAATACACCCATCGCCTTTAGGCAGTTAAATTTTAGACAATTGCATGATGATTGAGAAAAGATAATAGCAATAAGCCCAAATAGTGATATTTGGGCTTACGTTGAAAAAGGTTACGTAATCTTAAGTATTTGAGCATTTATACGGTAGTGATATCCGTATTAGTCAATGTATAGAATGGACTCAATCTCAACCACGCCACCTTTTGGCAATGCAGCTACTTGTACCGCAGCACGGGCTGGATATGGCTCGCTTAAATTGGCAACAAACACTTCATTTAAAACCGCAAAGTCGTTCAAATCGGTTAATGACACATTAAACTTAACCACATCATTCAAGCTACCGCCAGCAGCTTCGCAGATGGCTTTGATGTTTTCAAAAACTTGCTCAGCCTGCGCTTTAAAACCTTCTCTTAATTCCATAGTCTCAGGATCAAAACCGAGTTGTCCTGAGATATAGACGGTTTTGTCAACTTTTACGGCTTGTGAATAAGTGCCAACGGCGGCAGGGGCTTTGTCTGTCTGAATGGTTTGACGAGTCATATTATGTCCTTTTTACAGCTTTTGGGTTTATAGTTTTTGGTTTGATTTACAAAGACGCATTACATGTCTAAAGACGACACTATAAATAAAAACACGCTTTTCATCTATTTACTAGTAAGCAAAATAGTTTATCACTGTTTTACATCTTTCTAAACGGGTCTTAATTTAGGTTCAGTGTTTATGCCATTGAATAGTTAATAAAGCCAATCTTATCTTCTAGTTATAATTGGTATAGACGTATGATATTTGGGAAGCCAAGTAAGGAGCGCAGTTCACGAATACCCTGTGCTAAGTGATTGCGGCTACGTACAATGATGTGAACAATAGTGTCACTACTACGCACATCAATGGTTTCAACACCAATATTCAACTGGCGTAAATGATAAATAACTTCTGTAATTTGTTCATCGCTTAAAGAAATAGACAATTTCAAATAAGCTGGAAAACGAATCTTTCCTGTATTTTTTATGTCATGTTCACCCGGATCACCTTGCTTGACAGCTTTATCACTGCGCCAGCGCAGCTGTATCACTTGATAAGGGTTGTCTTTGCGAATGTCATCAATGGAGAAACATTTATGTCGATGCACAACCAGACCATGACGTGATAAATGACCAACAATAGGATCACCATAAATGGGATGACAACAATTGGCAAAATCAAGCTCAACGCCAGACGCGTTGACAATTAATTGCTGGGGCTGGGTCATATCTTCGTTATGTTCTTTTGCTTGCAGATCATTTACTTCATCACTAAACAAGCGCGTAACCACCAATTGCGGCAGCAAGGTACCAGAGCTGATTTGCTCGAATAAGGCGTCTTTTTCTGTCAATCCGCGCCATTCTGTAAGATTTTTCCAGTCATTCTCTGTTAAGTCGTCAAGGCTTTTTTGGTAGGTTCTAAGGGCACGATCCAGTGCTTGCTGACCATGATGGCGTTTATCATCAATAGATAAATCTTTAAACCACCGCAAAATCTCTTCACGAGCTTTGTTTGTCACGACAAAACCAAGCCACTCTGCTTTTGGTTCTGAGTGACTGTTTACCTCAATCTCAATGAGCTGTCCGTTTTTGACCACCGTGCCCAATTTTGCCGCTTTGTCATCGATATTAGCGCCGACTGCCACATTACCGACCATCGGTCCAACGGCATAAGCAAAATCTAGTGCGGTCGCGCCCTGTGGTAACTCATAAGCGCGACCTTGCGGACTGTAACAGATGATTTTACTAGAATGCAGGTAGTCCATCAGCTCATTAATAGTAGAAACAGCCGCTGAAAAATCAGGACTATTTTCATTCAAATTGTCTTCGTCGACCAAGTCTTTCATATTGCGTAATGAGGCTTGAATCACCGACTGACTGATATCGGATGCGTGCTCTGCACCAATAACACCAAGTCTGGCCGCGTTTTGCATTTGCTTGGTCAAAATGGTTACTTTTACAACATCATTGTCACGCTCATAAATTAATGTGAGCGACTGACTACCGCCTGGGAGCGGCCTGCGAATATTATCAGCGATATGACTGTCATCAATTTGATATTTTTTAATCAGATAATAAGCCAGCTTGTCACAAGATTCGATATTGTCGAGGACAATCTCAAACGCATAATGACGCAGTAAAGCATTGATCTCACCGCGATTGCGGAAAAACTGACGGTAGATGACCACGCGATTGTCTAAGACCTTGACCAGTCCATTCAATTCTAAATTGGTGAGAACAATATTTAAGTAGCGATGAATGGCTTCTTTTTGAAAGTTACGTCCAAGACCATGTTGCAAAAGCTTATCAGAGATCTTGTTATACATATCCGAGTTGAGATTGCGATAACAAAGCACTTCGATATAATCAGCAATGTCATTGAGACCCATTAGACGCGCAAACGGTACATAAAAGTCCAAGGTTTCTTGGGCAGTTGTACGCTGCTTTTCAGGGCGCACAGCATCAAGCGTGGACATATTGTGCAATCGGTCAGCAAGCTTAATAATCAAGACACGAGGATCGGCCAATGTGGCAGTCAAGATCTTATGAAAAGTCGCGGCTTTATTTTGTTGCTTGTTATGTGAAGATGATTTGAGTTTGGTCACCCCATCAACCAACCTTGCCACGGCCTTGCCATAGCGCTCTCTAAGCTGCTCATCGCTCACATCAGTATCTTCGACGGTATCATGCAAAATTGCTGCGATAATCGTATCTCGATCTAAGCGAAAACCGGCCAATATTTCAGCCACCGCAATGGGGTGAGTGATATAAGGCTCTCCTGATTTGCGCTTGTCTTTAATATGCGCAACATCACCGAACTCGCACGCATCAACAATATCACGCCGTTCAGCAGCAGTGAGATAACCTACTGAGCGCAGTAAGTTATATTGAGCTTCATCTACCAGATGATGACTGAGTTTGGGTAAGGTTTGACTCATAAAGCAACAATCCTATTTCCATTATCTATTTGTCTAACTGCTTATCAAAGTAATAAACTATCAAGATAAACAGTGACTTAATTGAATGCTGACTACTAAATAGAAGCCTAATGAAAAAGCTAAAGACAGTTAGACCATTCTCTAATTAATCGCAAATCGTATTCAAAGTCAACTGATAAGCGAGTAGGGATGATAAAAACTTAAAAATTCTGCCTCAAAGGTTTATTTTGAGGTATAAATGGCAATTACAACCATCAAAACGATGTCGTTACAACCAAAAAACCACAGCCTGTGCTGTGGTCTCTATCGTCACCATGTATATATCTATAAAACAATCACTTGCTTTATGATGCTATACAGTGGACGTTATCAAAGCGATTTATTAGAAGCTGTGATCGCCTGACAATGCCAAATCCAGTGAACTGGTTGCAAAGTGATGCTCTGGCTGATTTAAAATATCACGTGTGATTTTACCAGCAGCAATTTCACGCAATGCCAATACGGTAGGCTTGTCGTTATCGACGCTAACCAATGGCTCAGCGATACCTTTAGCCAATTGACGGGCGCGTTTGCTTGCCACTAAAATCAGTTCAAAGCGATTATCAACATTATCTAAGCAATCTTCAATCGTCACTCGTGCCATAAATAGCTACCTCGGTTGTTTTTACCAGTCACGGACACGGGCCGCCACTCAATAAAAATAATATCAAAAATATAAAAAAGTAATAGCCAGACATTATAGCATTTTTTGCGCAGTCGCGTAGTTGCTTTTTATATTCACTTCTCAAATGACTTATGAATAGTAAGCCATACTTTGCTTATTCGTCTGCTTTATCGCTCAGTAGATTGGTAATGGTACGATGATAGCGTTGTTGTTGGCGTTTGAGGGTTTGTCTATCAGCCACGATAATGGCTTTTAGTTCAGCCAAGGCCACCTCAAAGTTGTCATTAATAACCACATAGTCCGCATTTACGTATTGTGCCATCTCAGTGACTGCGCCAGCAAGGCGCTGCTCAATCACCTCTACGCTATCTTGTGCACGGGTTGAGAGACGTTGACGCAGTGTCGTCAGACTGGGCGGTAAAATAAAAACCATAATGGCATCGGCAAACATGTTTCTGATCTGCGTCGCTCCTTGCCAGTCAATCTCCAAAATCACGTCAATACCTGCCGCAAGCTGGGTGCGGACACTTTGCTCAGACGTGCCGTAATAATTGCCAAATACCTCAGCATGCTCCAAGAACTGGCCTGCAATGATACCGTTAGTAAAGCTGTCGACATCAGTGAAATGATAGTGCTGACCATCAATCTCGCCAGGACGTGGTGCGCGAGTGGTATGTGAAATACTGACGGTCAAATCATTGGTGGTGGCAAGCAGTTGTTTTACCAATGAGGTCTTGCCTGTACCCGAGGC
>ENA-UOXB01000661-UOXB01000661.1-bioreactor-metagenome-genome-assembly--contig:-NODE-661-length-20365-cov-28.403348_pt1 | contig 20365 bp, 15 predicted proteins | sample MGYA00238158_ERZ761615 | MGnify/ENA primary metagenome ERZ761615 (study PRJEB28904, sample SAMN06267902) | bioreactor metagenome | isolation source: Joint BioEnergy Institute, California, USA... | reverse complement strand
CGGCGCGGTCGCGCAGTTCCAGCACCATGCGCTCGGCGGTCTTCTTGCCGATGCCGGGAATACGGGTGAGCGCGGTGACATCGCCGGCCTGCACCATCCGCGCGAACTCGTCCACGCTGGCCGCCGACAACACCGCCAGGGCGATCTTGGCGCCGATGCCGCTGACCTTCTGCACATCGCGGAACAGCCGGCGTTCGCTGTCGCGCAGGAAGCCATACAGCGACACGCTGTCTTCCTTCTGCGCGTAATGGGTATGCAGGACGACCTCGCGGCCGACCTCCGGCAGGTCGTAGAACGTGCTCATCGGCGCTTCCAGCTCGTAGCCGACGCCGTTGACGTCCACCATCAGCCACGGCGGCGCCTTGTAGACGACGATGCCACGCAGGCGACCAATCATGCGGTGTTGCTCCTCATTTGCGGCTCCAGGCCTGGCGGGCATTGACCCCCAGGCGCTGCGCCGTCGCCCGGACATGGGCATGGGTGATGGCCACGGCCAACGCATCGGCGGCGTCGGCCTGCAGCTTGGTCTTCAGGTTGAGCATGAGCCCGACCATGTGTTGGACCTGTTGTTTTTCCGCCCCGCCCCGCCCGACCACGGCCAGCTTGATCTCGCTGGCGGCGTATTCGCTGACCGGCAGGTCACGCAGCACCACCGCGGAGATGGCCGCGCCGCGTGCCTGGCCCAGCTTCAGCGCCGAATCCGGGTTGCGGGCCATGAACACCTTCTCGATGGCCACTTCCTGCGGCTGGAACTGCTCGCACAGCCCGGCCAGGCCCAGCACCAGCAGCTTCATGCGCTGGGGGAAGTCGTCGGCCCCCAGCAGCACCAGCGGCTGGTGGTGCACATGGGTGATACGGCCGGCCGCATCGACGTCGATGATGCCGACCCCGGTACGCTGCGAACCGGGGTCGATGCCGAGGATGCGGGTCATCGGGCTCAGGCGTACGCGCCGGCGTCGAGTTCGGCGTTGGAGTACACGTCCTGCACGTCGTCGAGGTCTTCCAGCATGTCCAGCAGCTTCTTCACCTGCAGGGCGGTATCGCCTTCCACCTTGATGTCGTTGTCCGCACGGAAGGTGATTTCGGCATGGTCGGCGACATGGCCGGCCGCGACCATGGCGTCCTTGACGGCGTTGAAGGCCTCCGGGCTGGTGACCACGTCGATGGAGCCATCGTCCGGGTAGACCACGATGTCATCCGCGCCGGCCTCGATGGCCGCCTCGGTGATGGCGTCCTCATCGGCGCCCGGGGCGAAGCTGAGCACGCCCAGGCGCTTGAACATGAAGGCCACCGAGCCCTCGGTGCCCATGTTGCCGCCGCACTTGCTGAACGCGTGGCGCACATCGGCCACGGTACGCACGCGGTTGTCGGTCAGGCAGTCCACGATGACCGCCACCCCACCCGGGGCATAGCCTTCGTAGCGCACTTCCTCGTAGTCCACGCCTTCCAGCTCACCGGTGGCTTTCTTGATGGCGCGCTCGATCACGTCCTTGGACATGTTGACCGACAGCCCCTTGTCCATCGCCACGCGCAGGCGCGGGTTGTTGTTCGGGTCGCCTCCACCGCCGCGCGCGGCCACGCCGATCTCGCGGATGATCTTGGTGAAAATCTTGCCGCGTTTCGCGTCGGACGCGTTTTTGCGGTTCTCGATCGAGGGACCTCTACCCATGGGTGCTACCGTCTGGCTGCGTAGGAACAGGCCGCGGATTCTACCTGATCGGAGCCGGCCGCCGTGTCGACAGCCCCGCGGTGCGGGCGCTCAGGCCACCTGGCGGTCCTGGCCGTCGCGGTAGAAGCGCCCGTGGCGCAGGAACTGCGCGGTCTGCCGCGCCGCGTCCAGGGCGAACACCAGCCCGCTGTGGCTGCAGCGCACCTGGCAGTGGTCGGCCAGGCCGGGCAGGCGCGTTTCAGCCAGCGCCACGGTGCCGTCCGACTCGGCGTCGCAGGCTCCCAGCAGGCTGCCCAGCCCATGCGGGACGGTGCCTGCCACCAGGCCCACTTCCGCCCGCCCCTGCCAGTCCGGCAGCCCTTCCAGCAGCAGGTCGCTGCTGCGCCCCAGTGCGGCGCCCCAGCCATGCTCGGCCAGCGAGCGGGCGGTACCGCTGCCACGCAGCGGCGAGCCCAGGCAGACCACCCGCGACACCGGCAGATGCGGCGCCTGGCGCAGGGCCTCCAACGCCACCAGCCCGCCCAGGCTGTGGCCCACCAGCGACACCGGACCGGTGTCGCGCAGGCGCTGCAGCAGCTGCGGCACCGCCACCTCCGGACCGCCCAGCACACTGGCGTAGCCGAAGGTTTCCACCTGGAAACCGCGCGCACGCAGGCGCCAGGCCAGTGGCCCGACCCAGGCGCGTGCATTCCAGATGCCGTGCAGCAGCAGAACGGAGGGGGTCATCGACAACGGGGGTCCACCCTGGCAGCGTCGTGAAGGGAACAGTGGCCAGTGAACGCCATGCAGCGGCAAACGGCGGTGAACACGCTCAGCGCGGCGTCGGCGGGCGGCGCAGGATGAACTCCAGGTCGTTCACCGCACCGACCGGGAACAGGTACTCGCCGACCTTGCTGAAACCGTAGCGGGCGTAGAAGCGCTGGGCGCCGAAGTTCTCCGACCACACCCCCAGCCACAGCGTGCGGGGGCCCTCGCGCTCGAGCCACTGCAGCGCGGTTTCCAGCAACCGGCTGCCCCAGCCACAGTTCTGGTGCGATCGGGTCAGGTACAGGCGCTTGATCTCGCCATCGCCCGGCTGGACCTGCGGGTGCGGCAGCCCGCAGGGGCCGGCGGCGGTGTGCCCCACCGCCTCGCCGTCGCATTCCAGCAGCCATACCGCGTAATCCGGATGGGCCAGGATCACGCGCTGGCGCTCCTCGGCGTAGGCGGTCTGCAGGAACTGCTGCAGATCCTGCGGCGGGTAGGAGTCGCCGAAGGTCTCGGTGAAGGTGTGCGCGGCAAGCGCCGAAACAACCGGCGCATCGTCCACGGTGGCGCGGCGGATGCTGTACATGGGGAAAGTGGACGCCACCGCGGCGGCCAGGTCAAGCCCGCTGCGCGGGCTGGACGCTGCCGCGGCGGCCGTCACCGGCCGCTGCGTTTCACTGCGCGCGCGGGCGGACCTGCACGTGCACCTCGGCCAGCTGCGCATCGGCGATCGGCGAGGGCGCGTCGGTCATCAGGTCCTGCGCACCGGTGGTCTTCGGGAACGGAATCACGTCGCGGATGGACTCGGTGCCGGCCATCAGGGCGGCGATGCGATCGATACCGAAGGCGATGCCGCCATGCGGCGGCGCGCCGTAGTTCAGCGCATCGAGCAGGAAGCCGAACTTGGCACGCGCTTCCTCGGCGCCGATGCCCAGCAGCTCGAACACCGCGCTCTGCATGTCCGGGCGGTGGATACGGATCGAGCCGCCCCCGATCTCGTTGCCGTTGAGCACCATGTCATAGCCGCGCGAGACGGCGGTGCGGGCATTGGCGCGCAGGTCGGCGATATCGTCCACGGCCGGCGCGGTGAAGGGGTGATGCAGGGCGACGTAGCGCTGGTCCTCCTCGTCCCATTCGAACATCGGGAAGTCGGTGACCCACAGCGGCGCCCAGCCGTCGGCGACCAGGCCGAAGTCCTTGCCGGCCTTCAGGCGCAGCGCGCCCATGAAGTCGGACACCTTGTTGTAGCCACCGGCACCGAAGAACACGATGTCGCCGTTGCCGGCGCCGACGTGGGCGACCAGGGCGGCGAAGGCGTCTTCGCTGAAGAACTTCTGGATCGGCGAGCTGACTTCGCCGTTGTCGGCGATCTTGATGTAGGCCAGGCCCTTGGCACCGTACTTGGCGGCGTGCGCGGCGTACTCATCGATCTGCTTGCGCGACAGCGTGGCGCCACCGGGAATGCGCAGCGCGGCCACGCGGCCCTCGGCATCGTTGGCCGGGCCGGTGAACACCGCAAAGTCGCTGTCCTTGACCAGCTCGGCCACGTCCACCAGTTCCAGGGCGATGCGCAGGTCCGGCTTGTCCGACCCATAGCGACGCATCGCCTCGGCCCAGGTCATGCGCGGGAAGCTGGCTGCCAGCTCCACCTGCACCACCTCCTTGAAGATGGCGCGGATCATGTCCTCGACGAAATCCTGCACATCGCGCTCGCGCACGAAGGCGAACTCCATATCCAGCTGGGTGAACTCCAGCTGGCGGTCCGCCCGCAGGGCTTCGTCGCGGAAGCAGCGGGCGATCTGGTAGTAGCGGTCGAAGCCGGCCACCATCAGGATCTGCTTGAACAGCTGCGGGCTCTGCGGCAGGGCGTAGAACTCGCCCGGATGCATGCGCGCCGGCACCAGGAAGTCGCGCGCGCCTTCCGGGGTGGCCTTGGTCAGGATCGGGGTTTCGATGTCCTGGAAGCCGCGCTCGTCCAGGTGGCGGCGCAGGGCCTGCACCAGCTTGATGCGGGTGCGCTGCATGCGCTGCATTTCCGGGCGGCGCAGGTCCAGGTAGCGGTACTTCAGGCGGGTGTCCTCACCCGGATTCTCATGGGCGTGGAACGGCAGCGGGGCGGCCTTGTTGAGCACGGTGATCGCGGTGGCGATCACTTCCACCTTGCCGGTGGCCATCTTGTCGTTCACCGCGTGCCGGGCGCGCACCACGCCCTCCACCTGCAGCACGTCCTCGTAGCCCAGGCTGGCGGCCACGGCGAACACCGCGGCGTTGTCCACTTCCACCGTCACCTGCACGATGCCCTCATGATCGCGCAGATCGATGAAGCACACGCCGCCCTGGTTACGGGCCACGTCGGTCCAGCCGGCGAGGGTGACAGTCTGGCCAATCAGGGTCTCATCGACCAGGCCGCAGAAGTGGGTACGCATGGGGGGAAAGCTCCGCTGGAGAACGCCGGCCCCAGGTGGGGCAGGAAAGCCCCGTATTCTGCGGCCGAGGCCCCGGCCGGGGCAAATCCACCCCTGCCCCGCGCCGGCCCGGTGGGGCCGCCGGGGCGGGCCGGCCGCCCCTACACACCGTTTTGATCGGGCCCGTTCCTATAGTCGCGCACCATCACCCGTACGGGGTTCTGCCATGAAACGCTGGACCGCAGCCTGCCTGGCCGCCGCACTTGCCTGTACCGCTCCCCTCGCCTCCGCCCAGATGGGTACCCGGGCCTATGCCCCGGAAAACCTGTCCCAGCTGTCCGGCAACGATCGCGCCCGGGTGATCAGCCAGGAATACGCCGACCAGTCCAACGGCCGCCGCATTCCCGATGACCAGCTGCGGTTCTACCTGGACCAGGTGAACTCCGGCTGGGGCTTCTCGCGCATCAAGCAGGACATCGCCACGTCGCTGCGCGGCAACGGCGGTGGCAGCGGCTGGAACGGCGGCAATGGCGGCTGGAACGGCCCCGGCGAGCGCGGCACGGTGCGCTGCGAAAGCAATGACCGGCGCGAGCGCAGCTGCCCCACCGGCTGGCGCAACGCCCGGCTGGTCCGGCAGATCTCCGGCACGCAGTGCGTGGAGGGCCGCACCTGGGGCATGCGCAACGGCAGCATCTGGGTCAACGGCGGCTGCCGCGCGGAGTTCGCCGAGGCGCGCGGCCATGGCTGGGGCGGCGGCAACGCCGGCAACAACGGGTACAGCGTGACCTGCAGCAGCAATGACCGCCGCCGGCAGACCTGTGGCTGGGAACGGCGACAGGGCCGGCCGGTGCTGATCGAACAGCTGTCCGGCACCGCCTGCGTGGAAGGCCGCAACTGGGGCTATGACGGCAACGCGGTGTGGGTCAGCGGTGGTTGCCGGGCGCGGTTCGGCGCACGCTGATCAGCGCGCGGTCGACCCAGTGCTGTCAGCGCCCCACGGCGCTGGCGGCAGCGCCACCGGCCGGGTCAGATCGAACACCACCCGGAAACGGCGCCCGTCCGGACGGGTCAGCTCGTAGACGAACTGCCGGTCCGGTTCGATCTCCATCGCCCAGGTGTTCTGCGTGGAGGCGAGCATGTCCGCCTTGCGGAACATCGCCACCGAATCGGCATCTACCGGGAACTCCTGGCGCTGCGCGGTACCCGGCGCGCGGCTGTCGCCGCCGTACAGCGTGATGGCATCGGGCCGGCCGTCCTCGTGGCGGTGGTCGTGCTTCAGGCGCAGGCCGTGTTCGGTGCGGCTGAGCACCCAGGTGCGCGAATGGTCATCGCCCACGTGGAAGGGAATGCGCACCTGCTGCGAGGGATCCTCGCAGCCGCGCACATGCATCACCAGGCGTTTGCCGGCGAAAGGATCCGGGGCGGTGGACAGCGGATTGTCTTCCACCACCTCGCCCGCATAGGCCTTGCCGCAGTGCGCGGCCACCGCGGCCAGGAAGGCATCGGCCGGTGCCGTGGCGACCGCACGCGCGGCGCTGTCCTCACGGTCTGCGGAACAACCGGCCAGCGCCAGCGCGAACAGGGGAACGATGCGAAAAAGATTCATGGCCTTACCGTAGAACAGCTTGCGGCTCGCGCGCAAATGGCGGTGGCGGCAGGCGTGATCGGGCCTTCAGACCCCCTGTGTTAAGGTCGTTGTCGTGTCTGCCAAACCTTCCCCACGAAGGTCGCACCCATGTTGCGGCTGACGGCACTGTTGCTCGGCGTTGCCCTGCTGCTCACCGGAAGTGGGCTGCTGGGAACCCTGCTGGCCGTTCGCGGTGGCGCTGAAGGTTTCAGCGCCGATGCGCTCGGCTGGGTGATGTCCGGCTATTTCGCGGGCTTCTTCATCGGTACGTTCACCGCCCCGCCGCTGATCCGCCAGGTCGGCCACAGCCGGGCGTTCGCATTCCACGCCGCGCTGGCCACCATGGCGGTGCTGCTGCACCCGCTGTGGGTCTCGCCCTGGGCCTGGGGCGTGCTGCGCATCCTCACCGGCATCGCGCTGGTCGGGCTGTACACCGTGATTGAAAGCTGGCTCAACGCCGAACCCGACCCGCAGCGGCGCAGCCGCGTGTTCTCGCTGTACATGGTGATCAACCTGTCCGCGCTGGCGCTGGGCCAGGTGCTGCTGATGCTCGGCGATGCCGGCTCGGCCACGCTGTTCACGGTGATCGCGCTGCTGGTCTGCGCGGCCATGCTGCCGGTCACCGCCACGCGCCTGCGCCAGCCGGAGGTTCCCAGCGTGCCGCGGCTGACGCTGTCGCGGCTGTACGCGGTGGCCCCGGTGGCGACCGTGGCCGCCGGACTTTCCGGGTTGGCCATGGGCGCGTTCTGGGGCCTGCTGCCGGTGTTTGCCGCGCAGATCGGCCTGCAGGGCAACGGCGTGCCCACGTTCATGCTGGTGGCGATCCTGGGCGGTGCCCTGCTGCAGTGGCCGCTGGGCCGCATCAGCGATGGGCATGACCGCCGCCTGGGCCTGCTGGCCTTGAGCCTGGCCGCCGCCGGGATCGCTGCGATGGCCGCGCTGCCGCCCATCCAGCAGCAGCTGCACCTGATGTTCGGGCTGGTGTTCCTGTACGGCGGGCTGGTCTTCGCGCTGTATCCGTTCGCCGTGGCGCACATGCTCGATTACCTGCCCTCCGAAGACCTGCTGTCCGGCTGCAGCAGCCTGCTGCTGGTCCACGGTGTCGGCGCGGCCGTCGGACCCGCATTGGCCGGCGTGCTGATGGACCGGCTCGGCGCACCGGCGCTGCCGCTGTACTTCGCCACCGTGCTGGGCCTGCTGGCCGCGTTCACCGCCCTGCGCCTGCTCAGCTTCGCCCGCCTGCGCACCCACCCCGCGCCGTTCCGCCTGATGCTGCGTACCACGCCGTCGGCGCTGGAACTGATGCCGGAAACCGAAACCCCCGTTCACAACGATAAGGAAGTGCATTGACTGTAGAAGCGAACCCCCTCACACCTCACACGACCCCCGCCCCCGATGAAGCGGCCGCCGCGCCGCAGCTGATCCTGGCCACCGACCTGGACGGCACCTTCCTGGCCGGCAGCGCCGAGCAGCGCCATCGCCTGTACCGGCTGATCGACCAGCACCCCGGCATCTCGCTGATCTTCATCACCGGCCGCGGCCTGGAAGCGGTGATGCCGCTGCTGGCCGACCCCTCCATTCCCCGCCCCGATTACATCGTCTGCGACGTTGGCGCGACCGTGGTCGATGGGCATACCCTGCAGCCGCTGCAGCCGCTTCAGTCCATGATCGATGCGCACTGGCCCGGCGAGCAGGTGGTGGCCGAGGCGATGCGCGCCTTCCCGGCACTGCAGCGCCAGGATGTGCCGCAGGAACGCCGCTGTTCGTATTTCTGCGACCCGGACACGCTGCGACCGCTGCGCGCGGACATCGAGCGGGTGGCCGCCCGGCTGGGCTGCGAAGTGCTGTACTCGGCCGAGCGCTACCTGGACATCCTGCCGCCGCGCACCGACAAGGGCCGCACGCTGGCCGCACTGGCCCGGCTGCTGGAGCTGCCGCAGGAGCGCATCCTGGTGGCCGGCGATACCCTCAATGACCTGTCCATGTACGTTGCCGGCTTCCGTGGCGTGTGCGTGGGCCGCTCCGAGCCGGCGCTGCTGCAGGCCACCCAGGGCCAGGCCGACACGCTGCATGCACAGGCGCCGGGCTGTGGCGGCATTCTCGAAGCGATCCGCCATTTCGCGCTGCTGGCCAAGGACGATCCGCACCTGCGTCCGCACGCCACGGCAAGCGCGGACGGTGCCAAGCTGCTGATGGTGTACCACCGCCTGCCCTTCGATGAGGCCATCGAGGACGGCCGCCTGGTGCAGCGCGCGCCGCGCTCGCCCAACGGCATCATTCCCTCGCTGCTGAGCTTCTTCGAAGGCGGCCAGCGCGGCAGCTGGATCGCCTGGGGCATCGACGATCCCAAGCACCGGCCGTTCCAGCGCCACGTGGACGTGGACGCCGAGCGCTACCCCACCCTGCGTGCCACCCGCGTACCGCTCAGCCGGCAGGACGTGGACATCTTCTACAAGCGCTTCTCCAAGGAAGCGTTCTGGCCGATGCTGCATGTGTTCTGGGAGCGCGCCCGGTTCCGCGAAGACGACTGGCAGGTGTTCCTGAAGGTGAACCGCAGGTTCGCCGAGGCCACCGCCGAGGAGGCCGCGCACGGGGCGACCGTGTGGATCCATGATTACAACCTGTGGATGGTGCCGGCGTACCTGCGCGAACTGCGCCCGGACCTGAAGATCGCGTTCTTCCACCACACCTACTTCCCGTCGGCCGATGTGTTCAACGTGGTGCCGTGGCGCCGCGAGATCATCGGCAGCCTGCTGTGCTGCGATTACGTGGGCTTCCACATTCCGCGCCAGGTGGAGAACTTCGTGGACGTGGTACGCGGCGCCATGCCGGCCGAACGGCTGGCCTGGGAAAGCTGTGCGCCGCGCTTCCTCACCTACGGCTGCGCGGTGGGGCTGGACACCATGACCACCCGGCTGCGCGTGGGTGACCGGGAGGTGGCGCTGGGGGCGCACCCGGTGGGTACCGACCTGCGCCGCATCCAGAACGCACTGGACCGCAGCGACGTGCGCGATGACATCGCCAAGCTGCGCCGCGAGATCGGCGCGCGCAAGCTGGTGCTTTCGGTGGAACGGCTGGACTACACCAAGGGCACGCTGGCCAAGCTGGAGGCGTTCGAGCGCGTGCTGGAACAGCACCCGGAACAGCAGGGCAACGTGACGCTGCTGATGGTCTGTGTACCGGCGGCACGGGAAATGACCGTGTACCGCACCCTGCAGACCCAGATCGAACAGGCGGTGGGCCGCATCAACGGCCGCTTCTCGCGCCTGGACTGGACGCCGGTGCGCTTCTTCGCCCAGGCGCTGCCGTTCGAGCAGGTGGTGGCCCACTACGCGGCCGCGCAGGTGATGTGGATCACCCCGCTGCGTGATGGCCTGAACCTGGTGGCCAAGGAGTTCGTGGCAACCCAGGGCATCGAGGGCAGCAGCGGCGTGCTGGTGCTGAGCGAGTTCGCCGGGGCGGCCGCGGAACTGAAGGGCGCGGTGCTCACCAACCCGCACGATCCGGCCGACCTGGCCGCGGGGCTGATGCAGGCGCTGTCCATGCCCGAAGAGGAGGCGCAGGGCCGGCTGCGCCAGCTGTACGGCATCGTGGAGTACTACGACGTGGACCGCTGGGGCCGCGATTTCATCGCTGCGGTGCAGGGCGATGAGGGCGGGCAGGACCGCCCCGGCTGATGCCGCCGCCGCGGCGCACGTGCTCACGCACGGCGCCGCGGCCGTTCAGCGCAGATGGCCCTGGGCGATGCGGGCCACCTGTGCCAGCACGGCATCGCGCTGGCGCGCGTCCACCGTGGCGCCCTGCAGATAGGCGGTGAGCACCCAGGCAGGGCCGCCCGCGCGCGGCCACAGCACGGCGATGTCGTTGCGCGTATCCACGCCGTTGCTGCCGGTCTTGTCACCCACCCGCCAGTGCGCCGACAGCCCTGCACGCAGGCAGGCGTCACCGGTTTCATTGTCGATCAGCCAGTCGGCCAGCTGCTGCCGCCCCGCCGTTGCCAGTGCATCGCCTTCGACCAGCCGGGCCAGCGTGGCAGCCATCGCTGCCGGACTGGTGGTGTCGCGCGGGTCGTCCGGCGCGAACTGGTTCATCTCCGGCTCGTAGCGGTCGTTGCGGGTCACCGTGTCGCCTTGTGCACGCAGGAAGGCGGTCACTGCCGTTGGCCCGCCCACCACATCCAGCAGTGCGTTCGCGGCCAGGTTGTCACTGGTGACCATGGTGGCGCGGCACAGGTCGCGGACGGTCAGGTCCTTGCCGATATGGCGGGTGGTCACCGGCACGTGGCCGGCCCGGCCGACCGCGGCCAGGGGCACCCGCTGGTCCAGCGACAACGTGCCGCGCTCGCTGTGCGCCAGCACCGTGGCCGCCAGTACCGCCTTGAACGTGCTGCACAGCGGAAAGCGCTCGTGGGGCCGGTGGCCGAGCACGGCCCGCGCGCCGGCCACGTCGTACAGGGTCACGCCGAGCCGGCCGCCGCTGGCCTGTTCCAGGGCGCCCAGCGTGCTGGCAGCTGCAATGGCGCGGTCCGCGGTGGCCGCTGTGGCCGGCGCTGCCACGGCACCGGCACGCGCCAGTGCCGGCAGCACCAGCAGCGAGGCCGCCATGGCGGTGGTGGACTGGATGAAACGACGACGGGCATGCATGGGCAGGCTTCCTGGAGACGGGACCCGATTATTGGAAGCCCGCGTTGTGCCTGACCAGCGCAAAGAATGACGGGAAGCCATGAGATTTTCTGATGCCGGCTCCTCGACTTGAGGGTGATGATCGCTCACCATCGGTCACCGCCATCAACTGACCTCATCCCGGCATGCTCCGCCCCACCCTGCCCCTGAACGCGCTGAGGGCCTTCGAGGCCGCCGCCCGCCACCAGAACTTCACCCGTGCGGCGCTGGAGCTGTGCGTGAGCCAGGCGGCGTTGAGCCACCAGATCCGTGCGCTGGAACAGCGGCTGGGGGTGCGGCTGTTCCACCGGCTGCCACGGGGTGTCTCCCTCACCGAGGAGGGTGCTGCGCTGTACCCGGTGCTGCATGACGCCTTCGAGCGGATCAGCCAGGGCCTGGCCCGCTTCACCGGCGGGGCCGCGCGCGAGGTGCTCACGCTGGGCGTGGTGGGCACCTTCGCCACCGGCTGGCTGTTGCCCCGCCTGCCGGCATTCGAGGCGCTGCATCCGGATATCGACCTGCGCCTGCACACGCACAACAACCGGATCGATCTGGCCGGCGAGGGCCTGGACCTGGCCATCCGCTTCGGCGACGGCGACTGGCAGGGCCAGGTCTGCACACCGGTGCTGGAGGCGCCGTTCAGCGCACTGTGTTCACCGGCCGTGGCGCGCCGCCTGCCACACCCGCCCGCCCTGGCACAGGTCACGCTGCTGCGCTCCTACCGCGCGGAGGAGTGGCCGCGCTGGCTGCAGGCCGCCGGTGCGGGCACGGTGCAGGCACAGGGCCCGGTGTTCGATTCCTCGCTGGCGCTGGCCGCTGCCGCCGCCGGCGGCGCCGGCGTAGCCCTGCTGCCGCTGCCGATGTTCGAACAGGAGCTGGGGGAGGGGCGGCTGGTGCAGCCGTTCCCCACCACGGTGACGCTGGGCAGCTACTGGCTCACCCGGCTGCGCTCGCGGGCCGAGCGCGAGCCGGCGCGCCGCTTCCGCCAGTGGGTCACGCGTGCGGCCTGAGACCCGGCACGCGCGCCGTCCTCAGCCCATCAGCTCCATCCAGGCCGCTTCGGCCTTTTCCAGCTGGGCGGCAAGCACTTCGCGCTCGCGCCCCAGCACCGCCATGCGCGTGGCATCGGCGTAGCTGGCCGGATCGGCCAGCTGCCGGTCCAGTTCGGCCACGGCGTTTTCCAGTTCGGCCACCTTGGCTTCGGCACTGGCCAGCTTGTGCGGGTTGACCGCCTTCTTCTGCACCACCTGTGCCACCGGTGCCGGCGTGACCGCCACCGGCTCCTCGACCTGCTCCATGCGCGCCTTGGTGCCCTGCGCCTGCGGACGGGTCCGCAGCCACGCGGCATACGCATCCAGGTCGCCGTCGAACGGCTCCACCACGCCATCGGCCACGCGCCAGTAGGTGTCGCAGACCAGTCCGATCAGGTGGCGATCATGGGACACCATCACGATGGCGCCTTCGAACGTGGCCAGAGCTTCGGCCAGCGCCTCGCGCATCTCCAGATCCAGGTGGTTGGTCGGTTCGTCCAGCAGCAGCACGTTCGGCTGCTGCCAGGCGATCAGCGCCAGCGCCAGGCGCGCGCGCTCGCCACCGGAGAAGCCATCCACCGGCTCGAAGGCACGGTCGCCGGGGAAATTCCACTTGCCGAGGAAATCGCGGAACGCCTGGTTCGGCGCGTCCGGGGCGATGTCGCGGAAGTGCTCGATCGGCGATTGTCCCTCATGCAGCGATTCCACCGTGTGCTGGGCGAAGTAGCCGATGCGCAGGTCCGGATGCGCGGCGCGCTCGCCGGCGATCGGCGCCAGCTCACCCACCAGCGTCTTCACCAGCGTGGTCTTGCCGGCGCCGTTGGGGCCGAGCAGGCCGATGCGCTGGCCGGCCTCCAGACCGAAGCCGACGTCGTGCAGGATCACCGCGTCGGAGCCGTAGCCCGCCTGCACGTGGTTCAGGCGGATCAACGAGAACGGCAGCTTGGCCGGCGGCGCGAATTCGATGCGGAACTCGCGCTCGGCACGCACCGCTTCGGTACCGGCCAGCTTGGCCAGGCGCTTCATGCGGCTCTGCGCCTGCGCGGCCTTGCTGGCCTGCGCCTTGAAGCGGTCGATGAAGCTCTGCAGGTGCGCGCGCTCGGCCTGTTCCTTCTCATGGGCGATCTGCTGCTGGCGCAGCTGTTCGGCGCGCTGGCGCTCGAAATCGGTATAGCCACCCGGGTACAGCTTGGCGCCGCCGCCATGCAGATGCAGGGTGTGGGTGGCCACGTTGTCCAGGAACTCGCGGTCATGCGAGATCAGCAGCAGCGTGCCCGGGTACTTCAGCAGCCACTGTTCCAGCCAGTACACCGCATCCAGATCCAGGTGGTTGGTCGGTTCGTCGAGCAGCAGCAGGTCGCTGGGCATCATCAGCGCGCGGGCCAGATTCAGGCGCACCCGCCAGCCGCCGGAGAACGAGGACACCGCGCGGTGGTGCGTCTCGGCCGGGAAGCCAAGACCATGCAGCAGCTTGCCCGCACGTGCCTCGGCGTCGTAGGCGTTGAGCTCGGCCATGCGGGTATGGGCCTCGGCCACGGCTTCCCAGTCCTCGCGCGCGGTGGCCTCCGCTTCGGCCGCGAGCACGGCGGCTACTTCGACATCACCGCCCAGCACGAAGCTCAGCGCCGGATCCGGCAGCGAGGGGGTTTCCTGCGCCACGCTGGCAATGCGCACCTTGCCGGGCAGGTCGACATCGCCCTTGTCGGCCTCCAGTTCGCCGCGCACGGCCGCAAACAGGCTGGACTTGCCCGCGCCGTTGCGGCCGACCACGCCCACCCGGTAACCGGCGTGCAGGGTCAGATCGACATTGGACAACAGCAGCCGCTCGCCGCGGCGCAAGGCGAAATTACGAAGGGAGATCATCGGGGGAGGTCCATATAACGGAATGGAATGTGCTGGTGAGCACTGTTCCTGCGACGCAATTCTAACGTTAACGAATACTTGACGCGTCCCGGAGCGCGCGCTGGCGGTCCTTTCTCTCTCCCGGGATGGCCAGCCGCGTCACCGGGGTCGCCTCTCCCCCTGTACGCTGGGAGGTGCCAAGTGCTTGTGCCGACACGGGTTTAAGCTCAGTTGCGAGCTGCCGGCACACGCACCAGGCCTTTCCACGCTTTGTGTACCGCCGCCGGACGCACCCGCACCCGCCCTCCCCGGCGGGCAACGCGCCGGCCCCGGTTCCCCCCTCACCGGAGCCACGTCGTGACCATCCGCAAGACCAGCCAACTCGCATCCGCCGTTCTCATCGCCCTGGCCAGCCTGCCGGCGGCCGCCCAGCAGAGCGCCAACACCCTCGATACGGTGATCGTCACCGGCACCCGCGTGGCCGACCGCACCGTGGCCGAATCGCAGTCGCCGATCGACATCATCACCCCGGAGGCACTGTCCTCCACCGGCACCTCGGAACTGGCCACCGCGCTGTCGCGCGCGCTGCCCTCGCTGAACTTCCCGCGCCCGGCGCTGGTCGATGGCACCAGCGGCGTGCGCCCGGCGCAGCTGCGTGGCCTGTCGCCGGACCAGGTGCTGGTGCTGGTGAACGGCAAGCGCCGCCATACCTCGGCCATGATCAACGTCAATGGCAGCATCGGTCGCGGCTCGGCCGCGGTGGACATCAATGCCATTCCCATCGCCGCCATCGAGCGGGTGGAAGTGCTGCGCGACGGCGCCTCGGCCCAGTACGGTTCCGATGCCATCGCCGGTGTGATCAACATCGTGCTCAAGGGCAGCGACAGCGGCGGCAGCCTGGCGGTGGACCATGGCCGCTACTCGGCCGGCGACGGCGCCAAGTACCAGCTCTCCGGTGACACCGGCCTGGGTTTCGCCGGCGGCCGTGGCAGCGTGCACGTGGCCGGGCAGATCAGCCAGCAGGATGAGAGCAACCGCGCCGGCCCGTACCGTGGCACCGCGCCGAACACCGGCAACTTCCCGTCGGTGGGCGAAACCACCTTCGTGGTGGGCGACCCGCAGGTGGATGCCACCGCCGCCTCGGCCAACGCCAGCTTCGCCTTCACCGACAACGTGACCGGCTACGCCAACGCGCTGCTCAGCAACCGCGACATCACCTCGTTCGCGTTCTACCGCTCGCCCAACCACAGCGGCCAGAGCGCACTGCTGGCGCAGGTCTACCCGGACGGCTACGTGCCGCAGATCAACCAGTACTCCCGCGACCGCTCCATCGTGGCCGGGGTCAAGGGCAGCACCGAAGGTGGCTGGACCTGGGATGTCAGCGCCAACCACGGCGAGAACACGCTCGATTTCCATACCCGCAACTCGATCAACTACAGCCTGGGCGTGAACAGCCCGCGCAGCTTCCGCTCCGGTGACCTGGCCTACCGCCAGGACATCCTCAACGCCGATATCACCAAGTCGCTCGACTGGGGCCTGGCCTATCCGGTCACCCTGTCGTTCGGCGGTGAGTACCGCCGCGAGAAGTGGGAGCAGAATGCCGGTGAACTGAACTCGTACACCGGCAGCGGTGCGCAGGGGTTCGCTGGTTTCACCCCGACCAACCAGGTCAACGCCGACCGCCACAACCACGCCCTGTACGCCGGGCTGGAAGCCGACCTGACCGACCGCTTCTCCGCCGGCCTCACCGGGCGCTACGAGGACTATTCCGACTTCGGTGACAAGTTCTCCGGCAAGCTCTCGGCCCGCTACGCGTTCACCGACAAGGTGGCCCTGCGCGCGACGGCATCGAGCGGCTTCCGCGCCCCCTCCCTGGCCCAGCAGAGCTACCAGGCGGTCACCAGCACGATCATCAACGGCGCCTTCGTCGAGCGTGGCACGTTCCCCACCAGCAGCGTTGCCGCCCAGGCGCTGGGGGCATCGCCGCTGAAGGCGGAAAGCTCCACCTCCTACAGCGTCGGGCTGGTGCTGCAGCCGGTGGATCGCCTGTACGTGACGGTGGATGCGTACCAGATCGACATCGATGACCGCATCACGCTGTCCACCAACATCACCACCAATGCGGCCACCAATGCGCTGCTGGGCACGCTGGGCCTGCCCCAGGTGACCGCGTTCTCGTACTTCACCAACGGTCTGGATACCCGCACCCGCGGCGTGGATGCGGTGGCCAGCTACACCGTGCCGTTCAGTGCCAGCAGCCTGGAGCTGACCGGTGCCTACAGCTACAACGAGACCGAGGTGCAGAAGGTCAGCGGCTCGCCGGCGGTGTTTTCCGCACTGGGCATCACCCAGTCGCTGATCGGCCGTGATGAGATCGGCCGCATCGAAGACAGCTACCCGCGTGACAAGACGATCCTCAGCGGCACGTGGCGGTCGGATCGCTGGGAAGTGGGTCTGGCGGCGACCCGCTACGGCAGCTTCACCGTGCGCAACTCGGCCACCGCCGCGCGTGACCAGCGCTACGACGCCAAGTGGGTGCTCGATGCCTCGGCCAGCTACAAGCCCAGCAACCAGTGGACGCTGACGGTCGGTGCCGACAACGTGCTGGACGAATACCCGGACCGCACCGTCGATCTGCAGAACTCCACCTGGGGCATGCTGCCGTACAGCAACTACTCCCCGTTCGGCTTCAACGGTGCCTACGTGTACGGTCGCGTCAGGTACACCTGGTAAACAGCGCCCAGGGTGGCACGGCAGGCTGCAACCTGCCGTGCCACCGGCGCGCGCGCGGACACGCGTTTGCTGTAATGGCCCCCATCGGTGAAAATCGGGGTACCCCCCGTTTTCCTGCGAGTGCCGATGCACCATGACACCGCCCTGATCAACATGATCGCCGTTGGCCTCGGTCTCGCCTTCATTTTCGGCGCCCTGGCCAACAAACTGCGGTTGTCTCCCCTGGTCGGCTATCTGGCCGCCGGCATCGTTGTCGGCCCCTTCACCCCCGGTTTCGTCGCCGACCAGGCGCTGGCCAACCAGCTGGCCGAAATCGGCGTGATGCTGCTGATGTTCGGCGTCGGCCTGCATTTCTCGCTGAAGGACCTGATGGCGGTCAAGGCCATCGCCATTCCCGGCGCCATCGGCCAGATCACCGTGGCCACCCTGCTCGGCTGGGGCGTGGCCTGGTTGATGGGCTGGCCGGCGCTGCACGGGGTCATCTTCGGTTTCTCGCTGGCCACCGCCAGTACCGTGGTGCTGCTGCGGGCCATGGAAGAACGCCGTCTGCTGGACACCCTGCGCGGCAAGATCGCGGTCGGCTGGCTGATCGTGGAGGACCTGGCCTGCGTGCTGGCGCTGGTGATGATGCCGGTGCTGGCCGGCGTGCTGGGCCCGGAGGCGGCCGCGCAGAGCCACACCGTGGGCAGCGTGCTGGCACAGATCGGCTGGACCTTCGTGCAGCTGGGCCTGTTCGTGGCGGTGATGCTGGTGGTCGGGCGGCGGGTCATTCCGTGGATCCTGGAGCGCATTGCCGGTACCGGCTCGCGCGAACTGTTCACCCTGGCCGTGCTGGCCATCGCGCTGGGCGTAGCGTTCGGCTCGGCCATGCTGTTCGGCGTGTCGTTCGCCCTGGGCGCGTTCTTCGCCGGCATGCTGCTCAACGAATCCGAACTCAGCCACAAGGCCGCGCATGACTCGCTGCCGCTGCGCGATGCGTTCGCGGTGCTGTTCTTCGTCTCGGTGGGCATGCTGTTCAACCCGATGATCCTGGTCGAGCATCCGTGGCAGGTGCTGGCCACGGTGATGATCATCATGTTCGGCAAGTCCGCGGCGGCGTTCGTCATCGTGCGCGCGTTCGGCCACCCCACCGGCACCGCGCTGACCATCTCCGCCAGTTTGGCGCAGATCGGCGAGTTCGCCTTCATCATCGCCGGACTGGGCGTGGCGCTGCAGATCCTGCCGCCCACCGGACAATCCCTGGTGCTGGCCGGTGCGCTGGTGTCGATCATGCTCAATCCGCTGGTGTTCGGCCTGCTGGACCGCTGGCAGCTCCGGCAGCAGCAGGCGCAGCCGCTGGCCGCCGAGCCGGCGGAAGCCATCGGTCCGTCGCGCGACCTGCATGACCATGCCATCGTCATCGGCTACGGCCGGGTGGGCAGCGAGCTGGCCCATGTGCTGCGCGACCGGGGCGTGCCGGTGCTGGTGATCGATGACAACAAGGAGCACGTGGAGCGCGCGCATGCCGCCGGCATCGCCGCCATCCGCGGCAGCGCGGCCGCCGACAAGGTGCTGGCCGAGGCCCACCCGGAACGCGCGAAGATCGCCGTGCTGGCCATTCCGCAACCGCTGGAGGCCGGCGAGACGCTGGCCAAGCTGCGCGCGCTCAACCCGACCCTGACCCTGCTGGCACGCGCGCACAGCGACGCCGAAGTGAAGCACCTGCTGGAACACGGTGCCGATGGCACGGTGATGGCCGAACGCGAGCTGGCCCATTCGCTGGCGGAGATGATCATGGCCACCCCGCCCTACCGCACCCTGGGGCGCGACAGCATTCCCGTGGTGTAAGCGGCGCTGCGCCGAACACGCGCGTCAGGCTGCGTCCAGCGCCTGCTGCAGGTCGGCCTGCAGGTCACCCAGGTGTTCGATGCCGATCGACAGCCGCACGGTGTCCTCGCTGACGCCGGCCCGTGCCAGTTCGGCCGCGTCCAGCTGCCGGTGCGTGGTGGAGGCCGGGTGCGTGGCCAGTGATTTGGCATCGCCCAGATTGACCAGGCGGGTGAACAGCTTCAACGCGTCCAGGAAGCGCGCGCCCGCGTCGCGGCCACCGGGCAGACCGAAGGTCAGCACCCCCGAGCCCTGGCCGCCCAGGTAGCGGAGGGCGGCCGCATGTTCCGGATCGCCCGCCAGCCCGGCGTAGCGCACCCAGGCCACCTTGGGGTGGGTGGACAGGTACTGCGCCACCGCGCGCGCGTTGGCGTTGATGCGCTCCATGCGCAGGGCCAGGGTTTCGATGCCCTGCAGGATCAGGAACGCGTTGAACGGCGACAGCGCCGCGCCGGTGTTGCGCAGCGGCACCACCCGGGCACGGCCGATGTAGGCCGCCGGCCCCAGCGCCTGGGTGTAGACCACGCCGTGATAGCTGGGGTCCGGCTCATTCAGCCGGGCAAACCGCGTGCGCTGGGCAGCCCAGTCGAAGCGGCCCGAATCGATGATGGCCCCGCCCAGGCTGGTGCCATGCCCACCCAGGTACTTGGTGAGCGAATGCACCACGATGTCGGCTCCATGCTCGAATGGGCGCAGCAGCGCCGGCGTGGCCACGGTGTTGTCCACGATCAGCGGCACGCCGGCGGCATGGGCCACCTCGGCGAGCGCGGCGATATCGGTCACATTGCCGCGTGGGTTGCCGATGGACTCCACGAACACCGCCTTGGTGCGTGCATCGATCAACGCGGCGAACGCTGCCGGGTCGGCCGGATCGGCGAAGCGGGTCTGGATGCCGTACTGCGGCAGCGTGTGGGCGAGCAGGTTCAGGCTGCCGCCGTACAGCGCGCTGGCGGCCACGATGTTGTCGCCCGCCTCGGCGATGGTCTGGATGGCATAGGTGATGGCCGCCTGCCCGGAGGCCAGCGCCAGTGCACCGATGCCGCCTTCAAGCGCGGCCAGCCGCTGCTCCAGCACATCGGTGGTCGGGTTCATGATGCGGGTGTAGATGTTGCCCGGCACTTTCAGGTCGAACAGGTCCGCACCGTGCTGGGTGTCATCAAACGCGTAGGCCACCGTCTGGTAGATCGGTACGGCCACCGCACGGGTGGTCGGGTCGGGGCGGTAGCCGCCGTGCACGGCCACGGTGTCCAGGTGCCACTGGGGGTCGGTCATTGCGGTCTCCATGCCAAGGGGAACAGCGCCGTGGCGGTGCGGTTGCGCACGCCCTGCCCCCTGCGGGCCGCAACAGTTCCCGGCCGGCCCGCACCGGCCGGGAACCCCGGTTGCCACGCCCTTGGAGAGGCCGTTCCACCTTAGCGCAGCCCATCGGCGCCGGTAATGGCCTGCCGGCATGAGCACCGAGCGCCAGGACATGAGCGTGTCGCACACCGCATGCGCCGGCGTCGCGGCTGGACCGCTGCTGCGACGGGAACCGTGCGCCGGGTCACCCAATGCAGCGCACCCATGAGGATGATGCGGCCCTTCCCGCTGAGCCGACCCACCCTTGGGCTTCATCCTGTCTGCAGGGAAAGATCGATGGACACGAATCGAAGCACGCTGCATCGCCTGCCCACACGACCGCGACTGCACGGGCTCTTCGTGGTCACCTTGGCCACGGCGGCAGGCTGCTCAAAGGAACTGCCGCCTCCGCCTTACGTGGCCAATCCTGACCCGCGTGATGCTCA